>JAEEGL012534187.1_pt1 | contig 18962 bp, 16 predicted proteins | sample 9134231 | NCBI WGS metagenome assembly JAEEGL01 (sample SAMN16246548, study PRJNA631951) | gut metagenome | biome: gut microbiome; feature: rumen; material: fiber-attached | host: Bos | place: Iran: Karaj | collected 2018-10 | reverse complement strand
CATAGAGATTATTAAAATTATTTATTGTTACCAGCAATAATATTGAACTGTATAAAAACAATAAAATTATGAAGCAAGGTATTCACCCAGAGAACTATCGCACAGTTATCTTCAAGGATATGTCAAATGGCGATATGTTCCTTTCTCGCTCAACAGCAAAGACAAATGACACAGAAGTATTTACTGACGGTCAGGAGTATCCAGTAGTCAAGATTGAAATTTCTTCTACTTCTCACCCATTCTACACAGGTAAGGCTAAGCTCGTCGATACTGCAGGACGTGTTGATAAGTTCATGAGCCGCTACGCTGCCATGAAGAAGTAATCTGAAGAAAATTCTTTAAGATATACTAAAAAAATAAGAACGTAATTGCATCAAGCGATTACGTTCTTTTTTATATCCTTTCACTTATAGTTACATTATGTTTCCCTTATGATCCTGTTCATTTCTCTTAGAAAACAAACAGAATACTAACAGACAAGTATGAGAAACACAAGAAATGAATTCAATGTGCATCAATTATCACTCATACTTCTTGCCATTCCACTTCAGGGTAATTGACTCACGTGGTTTCACATCCTTGTTTGGCTCAAGAGGATTGGTAAAGCGAACAAGGATAGATGTATCATCTGGTGAAAGTATATAGCGTGAGAAATTTTCCTTGTCATTAAACGAGAAATAATCCGCTACACTAAGAGGTTTCCAATCGGTAGTATAGAACTCGATACGGCTATCTGCATTTATGCTGTCGCACGTGACGGTACGCACGAGAGAGACAATCTTACTGCTGTCAGCAAGTGGAAGCAACTTTATCTGTATGTCACTATTGGATGATGTACGGATAAAGGCATAGTCAGTTGTAAGAGTCGTCATCTCACTCTTGTAGCCAAGATTGTTAGTCACGACTGCTTTCATCTTGCTATCCTGATAATCCACAAAGTCAAGGACATTATTCTTTGACAAAGTAGGAATAATTGTGTCAGGCATCTGACGTATGATGTCGCCCAACTCCTGCGCCTTGGATGTTGCTGAGAGCATGAACAAACTCAGGATAAGTGTAAATGTATATCTATTCATAAATCCAGTATTAAAGTCTAAAAAAACAAAGAACATAGAACTCATTATTTCATGATGAACATACAAAACCAACAATTGGATTTCTGTTCCCTCTTAGTTACATGAATTCTCTGTGTCTAAACACGTTCCTTTTTGAGTGCAAATTTAGTGATATTTTACAAATAATCGCTACATTTGCACCATGAATTACCACAAAACAATAACAAGTAAAGCAATTATAGTTTTGTTTGCATGCACCACAGACATGCAGGCACAAGAACCTGTGGCTGTAGATTCATCCTTTGTACGTGAAGTCGAGGCGCTTATTGCCGAACATGACCGCAATCCAAAATCAAAGTTATACGGAGATTTGGAGATGATGATGGCATCAGAAGAAGCCTGGCGCAAGAAGAGCATAAAGGACGAGATGTCAATGGAATGGACAGGATGGACAAGCCTTGTCAAAGGTGCAGTACACTCGTTCACTCAACGCAAATATTATACAGATGCAGTACTATACGAGAACCGTCATTTCAGCAAACAGGACTATGCTGTTGCCATCACTCCAGTTGCAGCCACATGGGCTCTCAAATCATTGGGAGTAAAGAGCAAAAGTAGCTGGAACCGACTCATCGTATCCAATTCTATGGCTCTCGCCATCCACGTAGGTGCTACACAAGCCCTCAAACATACGGTCAAGGAACGCCGCCCTAATGGAGAGAATGACCAGTCTTTTCCTTCGGGTCACACTTTCCTCGCCTACATGAGCGCAACCATCCTCAGCCGCGAGTACGGCCACCTAAGTCCATGGGTGAGCATAGGCGGTTACGGATGTGCCACAGCAACACAGTTCATGCGTATGCGTCACAATAGCCATTGGGTGCACGACACATTCGTAGGAGCGGGTATTGGAATGATGTCTGCCAACCTCGGATATTTTCTCACAGACAAGATACTTGGAGAAAGAGAAATAGAAACTCTCGAGAGTCGTGAGGCATACAGAAAACGACTTAGAAAGATGCAGAACGCTCCATCTGGCATTCGCTTCATGATGGGAACAGAATGGGGAACTAAACATGTAGAAACGGACAATCTCGAAATGCTCGAGGACTTCAACGGAGAGGCTACGGTACATCTATCTACACCATACTCCATAGGACTTGACGCAAGCTGGTTCCTCACACCAAACTTTGCCATAGAGGGACTCGCACGCATATCCACTTCACATGCCAAGGTTGACCTATCAGGCAAGGATGCTGGTACGACTTCCATCATGGGCAAAAGCATATCTATGTACCATGCGGATATTGCAGCTAAGTTCAGCATACCTCAGAACATGACGAAACGCATGAGCGGAAGACTGATGGCAGGTGTACGCAACAGTCAGCCTATCACCTTTGAGCGTTTAGACGACAACTCAACTACTCCATTCCTTCAACTTCCCGAACAGACACGTTTCGAAGTAGGAGCAGGAATGTCAATTGACATCCTCAACAGTCGTAACCACTCTGCAGGAGTTGTGGTAGATTACTTCCACACCTTCACCAACATTATGCCCGACCGCCTCATTGTTGCATCCTCATGGAAGGCATACTTCTGAGGTCACCAACGGTATTCTCCTTTATGCTTATGCCTGTTGAGGGAAACAGACTTGTTTTTATGACGTAGAGGATTCCACTTAGGCAAGGGCTTCGGCATTGCTTTATGTCCGCTTTATGTCAGGGTGGCCGTTCCTGTCATGCGGATGAAAGCTCTGCTTCCAAATCCCGATGCAAAGATACGGAGTATTATGGAAACAAGGAACAGGTTTCCTTATAATCAGAAAGAATATTCGGTATAATCACAAAAGGGCTTATGAGAGAAAACGGGTGAGAGGTGTTAACTGTTAACGCGTAACTCACGTTTTTTTCGTTTTCCACATTCTTCTCGCTTACGCGAACCTTATATATATAGAAATATTATATTATTATATTATATTATTTTCTCTATATAGGCAAAATATAGCACATGGGATATAACAAGAATATGCCATATGGGATATAACAAGAATATGCCATATTGACTGAATTAACGAGTTACGCGTTAACAGTTAACACATAGTGCTTGCCATATCTGACGGATTATCAAGAAGGAATACCACTCAACACGAAGTTTGTAAGTATATTCCACGTTTGCCACACAATGGATAGCAAACCAGACATATGCATAGAAAGAACAAGGATGCAAAGTTATCGGCTAATGAAGATTCAAGGCTCTTCCAGCATACGAAATGAGTTATTGTTCAAATATCATACTCACAAAAAGACAGAAAAGATCAGAAAACTCCCAAACAAGGTGCAAACACGAAACAAATAGATGCAATAAAAAAGAACCAGTTTCTTTATGAAACAGGTTCTTTTTTATTTTGCAAGTGCCCCGAAATCGTACGTGTTACATGGAGGAGTACACTAAATGAGGCTCTCAAGTTGCAAAGATACGATCTCAGAACCACTTCCTGCGATGAAGAAAACTCATAAAGTTCTTAGCCATACGAGCAGTCTTGTAAGCCGTAACAGCATACCCCACATACTTCATATAAGGAAGTGCGGAATCAAAGAAAGACTTGTCGGGCACGAAACTATCGACTATATCCGACTGAAGCTTCTCCACGCCCTTGCTGAGACGACGACTCACCTTAGCTTTCTCCGCACGTACCTCTGAGAGTGTTGCATACCCCTGTGCCTGTTTCATTGTTCCATCAGTCTTCATCTTCATCATCCTCCATATTTTCATTTCCTTCCTCCGTTTCAGCACGAAGAATGGATGCGGAAATAGCTGCCACCACCCTATTCTCCACAAGACGTACACGGAAAGCATAGAATAAAACTATGACGAGCAGAAGCGAACCGCCAACAATATAGTTGGCAAGCGCCTCATCACCCACCAGGACAGATATACTCTTGACAAGTCCAGCACTTAGAAAGAACAAGGCACACGTACCAAGAGCAAACACAACAAGAGCTACTACCACGAACGTTGTAGCAACCGACAGCTTGTCCACCGCCTCCAATTTAAGGTAGCGTGAAAGCAGCCCCAGCAGTTCCCTTTCTTCTTCAGGTAACTTTATCTTTTTATCTCCAATCATGAATCCACAATCATTATTTCACTGAATCAGAAATCATGTCAGTTGCATCATCTTCCACATCGTCATCATCATCCGAAGACGAAACAGCATCCTTAACTCTGCTCACGAGACTTTCAAGTTCGTCTTTGTCAAACTTGATACCACTCTTCTCCAAAGCCTCACGTATCTTCTTACGAGTGTTTTCACCCTTATCAGGAGCAAGCAGAAGACCTGCTGCCGCACCAATGACAGCACCACCAAGGAAAGCTGCTGCTATTGCCAAACCATTACCTTTTCCCATACATTTATTCATTTTACAATTTAACACTATCGACTAATTATCGACACAAATGCCTCTCAAAACAGCCAAAAGCACTTCAAAAAGCACTCAAAAATACGCCATTCCACTGAAAAAACAACAAAATTTAAAGGTTTTAACATTTTTTTACACAAGAAGTCTTGGCAGAAACAAAAAAACACAATACCTTTGCAGTACACCTTTTGAAAGTAAGATGTAGGACAAACAAAAATAAGTCGTACAGCAAAAAAGAAAAAGGTCTAAAAGAAATGAATTAAAAGTGTAAAAAAAGTTATTTAACAATAAACTTTGAAAAAAGATGAGCATTCCATACAGAGTTACGCCAATGAAGGACAACATCAGCAAGAGCCCTAAAAAAGGCTACTACGCACAGGTTGTAACAAAGGGCACTATCGACACGCTGAGCCTCTGCCAGGAAATCTCATCAGGCTGTACACTCACGGTAGCAGACCTCAGAGCAGCAATAGAGGCAATATCATCTTCGGTTGCAACAAATTTGATGAATGGCTACAACGTCTATATTGATGGATTAGGAACATTCTCGGTATCGGCAGAATCGAAACTGGTAGAGAGCGAAGATGACCTTAGAGCGCCATCGGTAAAGGTCAAGAACATAAACTTCCGTTCAGCTGTAAGGCTAAAGAACACAATAAAGAACTCCACATTCACGAAAGTGGAGAAATAGGGAGAGAAATAAAAAAACAAAGACTACACAACATCCAATCTTTATATTAATTATGAAAAAGTTTTTCATGATGGGTCTTGCACTCATCGCAACAGTATCATTCATATCTTGTGGCACTTCCAAGGAAGCATCATGGAAGGCTGCTTACGAGAAGGCAAAGAATCAGGAGCTCTATACTCAGGACGACTCTGAACCAGTAGAGGTGGCACCTGTAACTCCAAAAGAAGAGACACAGTCTTATACAAGCATACGACAGAGAAAGGCATCAACTACTACCACAACAACCACAACAGCAAGATCTGCTTCAAACGAAATCCGTCAGGAGCGTCTTGATGTAGTAGGCGGAGGAAGCATCAAGGCTTACAACGTGGTAGCAGGTTCGTTCAAGAGCCTCGACAACGCAAACAAGCGTCGTAACGAGTTGGTTGACAAGGGATATAGCGCACAGATTGCAAAGAACCCAGACACTGGTATGTATCGCGTTATCGCTTCTTCACATGACACAAAAGAAGCTGCAACAAGTTCTCGTGACAAGCTCCGTAGCGCCTACAAGGACGCATGGCTTCTCTACAGAACATACTAAATTCGTCAAAACCCGTTTGGGCGGTACACATCTAAGCATCGATTTTCAAAATAGTGCCGTCCTACGGATTCCACATACTACTTATAAAACTTAATTTCTTTTTGGTAAAGGTGAGAATATACATGTAAGAATTTTAAGCGACAAGTTGCTGCGAAGCACCTTGTCGCTTCTTAGTTTCATAGTACCATAAAGTATGAACCACGGTTGGTTCTAATACATATCAAAAACATATCAAAGTCAGCCTTTTAATATAAATTAAGGTTATACTCATAGCGTATCTCAACTTTTTTTCGTAATTTTGCCGCGTTTTATTATAAATTACAGAGAAAGTACACTTACAATACAAATGAACGATTTCCCGTTTGACGAATTTATGGAGGAGGCCTCATCTGAAGGCACACTCTCCTTCATCGCAAATATAGACAAATCAAAGCTTACTGACCAGCCAATGGACTCAAACGAGCCATTGCCTGTATTGCCAGTAAGAAATGTCATGCTCTTTCCTCTTTCCATTCTGCCTATAAGCGTGGGAAGAAAGCCCTCATTGAAGATTGTTCAGGAAGCATCTGCAAAGAACTCATCTATAGCCGTATTCTCACAGAAGGATGATTCTGTAGAAGAGCCTACAAAGAAAGACCTCTACAAGTACGGATGTCTTGCCAAGGTTCTCAAGGTAATCAACCTTCCTGACGGTACGAAGATGGCTGTCATACAAGGTTTCCAGCGCATCAAGCTGATTGATCTTGACAATTCGGGAGCATACCTCACAGGTCATGTGGAGAATGCGCCAGAAGAGGATGCACCATCAAAAAGTGACAGATATTTCAAGGCACTTATTGCCACCCTCAAGGAGACATCCATCAAGTGTTTCAAGAGTAGCAATCCAAGCGCCTACATGGCTCTTACCAACATAACGGAGGAAGAGTCAATCATCAACTTCATCTGTACAAATATTGACGTAACAAACGAAGAGCGTTACCGACTCCTTTCCGCAAACACACTTGTGGCAAGAGCAAATGCGCTCCTTACAATAGTTGACCGCGAATACCAGTTCATTTCGCTAAAGAACAGGATTCAGCACGACACAAGAGAGAGTCTTAACAAGCAGCAACGCGAATATTTCTTGCGTCAAGAAATACAGAACATCCAGCAGGAGCTTGGCGAGGAGGATTCTAATTCTGACATAGCAGAACTCACTAAGAAGGCAGCCACAAAGAAGTGGGATGAAAAGACACAAGAAGCCTTCAACAAGGTTGTCAAGAAACTGAAGCGTGTTAGTTCACAGAGTCCTGAGTATCAAGTAGAGTATAACTATGCCCAGACAATGCTCAGCCTTCCTTGGAACGAATGTACAAAGGACAACCTCAACATAAACAACGCAGAGAAGGTTCTCAATGCCGACCACTATGGTATGGACAAAGTCAAGGAGCGCATCCTTGAACATTTGGCTGTCCTCAAGATGAGAGGTGACTTCAAGAGTCCTATCATCTGCCTCTATGGTCCTCCTGGAGTCGGTAAGACTTCACTCGGAAAGAGTATCGCCAAGGCTATGAAACGTAAGTATGTACGCATCAGCCTTGGAGGTCTTCACGACGAATCAGAAATCAGAGGACATCGTCGTACATATATAGGAGCTATGCCTGGACGAATCATCAATGGAATAGCAAAGGCAGGTTCTTCAAACCCAGTATTCATTCTTGACGAGATTGACAAGATAACACAGCAGAACATCAATGGTGATCCAGCTTCTGCCCTTCTTGAAGTTCTCGACCCAGAACAGAATACAACATTCCACGACAACTATCTTGACATTGACTTCGACCTCTCTAAGGTCATGTTCATTGCCACGGCTAATAATATAGGCGCAATCCCAGCTCCGCTCCTCGACCGTATGGAACTCATAGAGGTAAGTGGATATCTTACCGAAGAGAAGATAGAGATTGCCAAGCGTCATCTCATTCCAAAGAACCTCGAGAACCTCGGCATGAGCAACTTCGGAGTAAAGATTGCAAAGACAGCCATCGAACAGATTATCGAGAAATACACAAGAGAATCTGGTGTACGTAACCTCGACAAGCAGATTAACAAGATGCTTCGCAAGGCAGCACTCGACATTGCACGTTCAGACGATGAACAAGGCAAAATTGAGTTCAAACCCACCGACCTCACCAAGTACCTCGGTCCTGAGCCATACAACCGCGATAAGTACCAGGGTAATGACTATGCAGGAGTTGTCACAGGTCTTGCATGGACAGCTGTAGGTGGCGAGATTCTATTCATTGAGACAAGTCTCAGCAAGGGCAAGGCAGGCAAACTCACCCTCACAGGTAACCTCGGTGACGTGATGAAGGAATCTGCCGTTCTTGCTCTCGAATACCTCAAGGCTCATCATGATATGCTCGGCATCCGTCATGAGATATTCGACTTCTGGAACATCCATATCCACGTACCTGAAGGTGCAACTCCTAAGGACGGACCTTCAGCTGGTATCACGATTGCTACATCGCTTGCCTCAGCTCTCACCCAGCGCAAAGTACGCCCATACCTCGCTATGACAGGAGAAATTACGCTCCGTGGCAAGGTTCTTCCTGTAGGAGGAATAAAAGAGAAGATTCTTGCGGCCAAGCGAGCTGGCATAAAGGACATCATGATTTGTCACGAAAACCGTAAGGACATCGAACAGATTCCTGAGAAATACGTGACAGGAGTCACATTCCACTACGTAGAAAACGTAAAGGATGTACTCGACTTCGCCCTCCTCGACGAGAAGGTAGCCAATCCTATCGACCTCGAAGCAGCAATAGAGGAAAAGAAGGAGGAGAAGAAATAACATTTGAAATAAGTTAAAATGACATTTTCACTACAATATACAGATAGTAAGACTAACGCACGTGCAGGTCTCATAACAACCGACCACGGACAGATACAGACACCTATCTTCATGCCTGTGGGAACCCTCGCAAGCGTGAAAGGTGTACACCTTCATGAGATAAAGGACGATATCAAGGCACAGATAATCCTTGGCAACACATACCACCTTTATCTTCGTCCGGGACTTGAGGTCATAGAGGCTGCAGGCGGTCTTCACAAGTTTAATGGCTTTGACCGTCCTATGCTCACAGACAGCGGTGGCTTTCAGGTATTCTCACTTGCTGGCATCCGCAAGATACGTGAGGAAGGCGTGGAATTCAGTAGCCATATTGACGGAAGCAAGCACAAGTTCACACCAGAAAGCGTGATGGACATAGAGCGCACAATTGGTGCCGACATCATGATGGCGTTTGACGAGTGCCCTCCTGGCACAAGTGACTACGAATACGCCAAGAAGTCACTCGGACTTACAGAACGCTGGCTTGACCGTTGTATCAAACGTTTCAACGAAACAGAACCAAAGTACGGTTATAACCAGTCACTCTTCCCTATAGTTCAGGGATGTACATACAAGGATCTCCGTCAGAAAGCAGCTGAGAACATAGCAAAGAAAGGAGCCGACGGAAACGCCATCGGTGGACTTGCCGTAGGTGAGCCTACTGACGTAATGTATGAGATGATTGAGGTTGTCAACGAGATTCTTCCTCAAGACAAGCCACGCTATCTCATGGGAGTAGGTACACCAATCAACATTCTTGAAGGAATAGAGCGAGGAGTCGATATGTTTGACTGCGTCATGCCAACACGAAACGGACGTAATGCGCAGATATTCACAAAGCATGGCACAATCAACCTCCGCAACAAGAAGTGGGAAATGGACTTTTCGCCTCTTGACCCAGAGGGAACTTCATACGTAGATACTGCCTACACAAAGGCATACATCCACCACCTCTTCAAGGCTCAGGAACTTCTTGCCATGCAGGTTGCAAGTATTCACAACCTTGCATTCTACCTTTGGCTTGTTGGCGAAGCACGTCAGCACATCATAGCAGGCGACTTTGCAATTTGGAAAGCGAAGATGGTAAGCGAACTTGGAAGACGATTGTAACAATCTTTCACACATCCGTTCCTAATGGCAACCCTTTATGCTTGCTTTATGTTTCCCTTATGTTCTCTTAGTGTTGCTAAGAGAAACAAAGAGAATGCTAAGAGGAAATAAGGAACCGACGAAGGATTAACGAAGGAAACAACTCCGGAAAAAGAATTATGAAACAATTGAAATCATGGAATAAGATAAAGGATTGGTGCGATGAGAATAATCCTGTGTCACGCCTTGACCGATATATCATCGGCAAGTTCCTCGGCACATACTTCTTCTCTATTGCACTCATCATCTCCATATCGGTCATCTTTGACTTCAACGAGAACATCAACAAGTTCTTGCAGAACAATGCACCGATGAAGGCAATCTTCCTTGATTATTACGTCAACTTCATTCCATACTACTCTAACCTCTTCAGTCAGTTGTTCGTATTCATCTCGGTAATTTTCTTTACCACCAAACTTGCTGACAATTCGGAGATTATTGCTATGATGTCAACAGGCGTAAGTTTCAAGCGACTCATGCGCCCTTACATGATTTCGGCAGCAATCATCTGTGCTCTCACATTCATACTCGGAGCATACGTCATCCCTGAATGTAATGTGGTACGAGTAAAGTTTGAGAACACCTACAAGAGAAAGAGAGATTTCCAGACATTCACATCTAACGTACAGATGGAGGTCGATTCAGGAGTCATTGCCTACATAGGCAGGTATGAGGACACACAGAAAACAGGTTGGGACTTCCAGTTGGACAAGTTTGAGAACAAGAAACTCGTCAAGCACCTTCAAGCCATGACGATTCAGTACGACACCCTGTCAGAAGAGCCATACCATTGGATTCTGACAAACTATCAAACACGTGACCTCAAAGGACTGAAGGAAACGCTCAGCAGCGGCTACCGCAAAGACACCATCATCAAATTTGAGCCACAGGACTTTCTCATCACTAAGGGACAACAGGAAACTCTCACAACTCCTAAACTCAAGGAGTATATAGATAAACAGAAGGCACGAGGCTTTGCCGCCATAAAGGAGTTTGAAGTGGAATACCACAAGCGTATTGCAAGCCCGTTTGCAGCTTTCATTCTCACCATCATCGGTGTCTCACTTTCTGCCCAGAAGCGAAAGAATGGAATGGGATTCTCATTAGGTATCGGTCTCGGCCTCAGTTTTACCTACATCATGTTCCAGACAACATTCGCGACCTTTGCAACAAACGCTAACATGGCACCAATAATAGCAGCTTGGATTCCAAACATCATCTTTGCTCTTATCGCCTATTTCGTTTACCGCAAAGCACCAAAGTAAATCAAGGTTATCAGGTTATTAGGTTTGGAAGTAATTCTATCATATTGACCTGAAGACCTCATCATAAATAAAAAGAATATTCATACAATCCTCAGACATTCAACTTCCATATTGGGAGATTAACAAAGAACTTAGAGGAACTGCATATAGAAAAAGATATGTATTTCGACGAATTACCATTAGACGATGACATTCTCGACGCACTCGACTCGATGAACTTCGAGACGTGCTCACCTATACAGGAAAAAGCAATTCCGCCAATACTTGAAGGCAAAGACATAATAGGTATAGCTCAGACAGGCACAGGAAAAACTGCCGCCTATCTTTTGCCAGTACTCAACCAGCTTAACTCTGGAAACTATCCACAGGACGCAATCAACTGTATCATCATGTCGCCAACACGCGAATTGGCTCAGCAGATTGACCAGCAGGTAGAAGGATTTGGATACTTCATCGATGGTGTATCAAGTGTTGCCGTATATGGAGGTAACGATGGAGCACGCTTTGAGCAAGAGCGCAAGGGACTTGAGCATGGAGCAAGCATCATCATAGCAACCCCAGGACGTCTCATCAGCCACCTTGCAGGAGGACACATAGACCTCAAGCGAGTTTCATTTTTCATCCTCGACGAGGCTGACCGTATGCTCGACATGGGATTCTATGACGACATCATGAAGATTGTAAGCTATCTCTCACCAGAGCGTCAGACAATCCTCTTCTCTGCAACCATGCCAAACGAGATACAGAAACTTGCCAGCAATATTCTCCACAACCCGGTAGAGATAAAGATTGCAGTATCAAAGCCTGCAGAGAAAATCAAGCAGTCAGCTTACCTTTGCTACGATGGCATGAAAGATAGGATTGTAGAAAGCATCCTTTCTGACAAGACACTCGACAGAGTAATCGTATTCGCTTCATCCAAGCAGAAGGTAAAGGAACTTGCACGCTCCATGAAGCAGAAAGGCTTCAAGGTAGAAGCCATGCACTCAGATCTTGACCAGAAGGAACGTGACACAGTCATGCACGAGTTCAAGAACCGCAGAATAAGCATCCTCATAGCAACAGACATCGTGAGTCGTGGAATTGACATTGACGACATTCAGCTTGTCATCAACTATGATGTGCCACGTGACCCAGAAGATTATGTCCATCGTATCGGACGTACAGCACGTGCCAATCGTGATGGTCAGGCAGCAACTCTCGTAACACAGAAAGATTATCACCTTCTCCGTCGTATTGAGAAACTTATCGAAAAGGAGATTGACAAGCCTGAACTCCCAGAAGGATGTGGCGAAAAGCCTGACATGCACGAAAATCAAGGCGGTAATGGCAGAGGAAACTATCGCCATGGTAAGCCAAGCCATAAATATAATAAAGGAAAAGGCAACGGACAGAAACCAAATAACGGCAAGCCACAGAGCAATAATTCAAAGCAAGGAAACAAGCAAGGCAACAAATCAGGCAACTATCATAGAAATCATAGAAGTGGCAATCAGAATTTCAAGCAAAAGCCACAAAATGGTAGCACAAATGATAGCACATCTGTGAAATAAATATAAAAAGTGTTTAAATTCTTTAATTATTCACACAGATTGCCACTTTCGTTTTGATTTAAACAACAAAACCATTATATTTGCATCTGAAATAAGGCAGGTTCCGTAAAATAAGCTTTAGAATATAATAGACAAACAGACAAATACTATATTATCCAAGATGGTAAAAGCATTCAAGACTGCTGTATTCTCAGCACTTGCACTCGTAAGCATCAACGTCTATGCACAGAATGGCGTAAACTCTCCATACTCCCGCTCAGGATTCGGTCTTATGGCAGACCGTTCAATGGGATTCAACAAAGGTATGGGCGGTATTGCCCAAGGTTACAGAGACGGACAGAGCATAAATACAGCTAACCCAGCAGCCCTTTCTGCATGCGACTCCCTAACAGCACTTTTCGATATTGGTGTTAGTCTCCAGAACGGAAACTATAAAATGGGCGGACTTCAGCAAAACGCAAAGAATTCCAGCCTCGATTACTTTGCATTCCACTTTAGGGCATACAAAGGATTAGGTGTTGCTGTATCCATGCTTCCTGTTACCAACATAGGCTATAACTTCACATCAAATAGCGAGACTGTTGAAGGAACAGACGTTACATCAAGCTACAAATTTACTGGCAACGGAGGTCTCCACCAGATTCAGCTCGGTATTGGTTGGCAGGTAATCAAACCGCTGTCTATCGGTGCAAACCTTTCATATCTCTATGGTGACTATAGCCATACAGAGAGCATTCCATTCAGTTCTTCAAGTGCAAGTACAATAACAAAGAGCTATTCCGCAGACATTAGCACATATAGTCTTGATCTCGGTGTTCAATATACTCAGAAACTTTCTGACAATGACCGAATGACTTTTGGTTTCACATATAGTCCTGGTCACAACATCAACAACGAGGCAAGCAAGACTATTTCATCAATCAAATCTTCAAGTCAGACAAACTCTGACACAAAGACTATTCCAGATGCATTTCAACTTCCAGATGCATTTGCAATTGGTCTTACATACTACAACTCATACAAGTTCCTTGCAGGAGCAGACTTTGAGTTGCAGAAATGGAGCAATGTCAAGTTTCCAAATAATAATCTGAATGAGTTTCAGTCAACAACTGGTCAGTTCAACGACAGAATGAAGATATCTGCAGGTCTTGCTTGGACTCCTGATATGTTTGCGACATCATACAGAAAGAAGATTACATATAAGTTAGGAGGCTTCTATGCACAATCATACGCTAATGTAGAAGGTATTAAATTATCTGACAAGCCATACGAGTTCGGTCTTTCAGCAGGTATGTCTCTCCCTCTTGCCAACGGAAACTCATACGGAGCAACTCCAAAGTTGAACATTTCCTTACAATGGGTTCATTCCGACATTCCATACCTCAATGCAACAACAAACATCCAGAACAAGTTGACAGAGAACTACATGAAGATTTGTCTCGGATTGACAATGAGTGACAGATGGTTCTATAAGTGGAAGGCTAAGTAAGGACGCAACGCAGGAGAATCCCAACGTAAATAGGATTTTCCCCTTAATAAAGAGTACTTCCCCACCCAAAGAAATTATTGGAATACGCTTTATTTGCAACCAAATTCAAGTTTCGCAAGCATAAATGCTCTAAGCGGAACATTCAAAAGAGATAATAAACATTGATAATAACTAAAACTAAAATACCTATGATGAAGAAAACTTTAATTCTCAGTTGTACACTCGCAGCTATGGCATTGGGCACATCTGCTCAAGACCTCAGAGGTACACGATTGGAAGACCGTATCGGTCATGGACAAGATAGCATTGATGTTCGCCAGGGATTAAGCCTCTATCAGAGTTACTTCAAGCAGGGCGATTATCTTGAGGCTATCGAGCCTTGGGAAGTAGCATTCACAAAAGGCCCACTTTCTCAGAGCCGTGTATATACAGATGGTGCATGGATGTTTGAGAACCTTATCAAGGCAGAAACTGACGAAGCAAAGAAGAATGAATACTTCGATAAGTTAATGAAGATATATGATCAGCGTCTTCAGTATCTTGACGCTCTCAACTCTTTTGCATCAAAGAAGACTTATACAACAAAGGGATATATCTTCTGTCGTAAGGCAACAGACTACTACTACTATTGTCCAAAGATGAACAATGAGGAGGCATACAAGATGTTCCGTTCAGGTATCGACGATGTAGGTCTCAACACAGAGGCTTTTGTTCTTTACGCATTCATCGACTGTTCTTACCGTCGTTATATTGCAGACAAGGAGAATGTTGACAAGCGCACAGACTTCATTCGCGACTACATGGAGTGTAATGATATCTGCGACCAGCTCCTTGGACAGGCAAAGGAATTTGCTGAGACAGATACTATTCAGGCACAGAAGATTGTTGCAAACTACCTCCCAACACAGGTACAGTGTAACGACCTCTTCGTTCAGTCAGGTGCAGCAGATTGTGACGCTCTTGAGCGTATCTACTCAGCAGGTGTAGAGGAGCACAAGAACGATATCGAATATCTCGATGCTGTCCTCAAGACACTTGAGCAGTTCGAGTGCGACAAGAGCCAGATTTACTTCAAGGCATCAGACTACATCTATGCTATCAAGCCAACTCCACGTGCAGCCATCGCTAAGGCTAAGCGTCTCATCGAAGGTGGTGACACTAATGGTGCCATCAAGCTCGCTCAGGAAGCAGTTGACATGGAGAATGATGAAATCAAGAAGTCACTCTATGCTTATTCTGTAGCAGCAATGTATTTCAAGAAGGGTAATGCAGCAAATGCACGCCAGTGGTGTAAGAAGGCACTCCAGTTCCAGCCATCTCTTGGTAAGGCATATCTCCTTGAGGCAAGCTGTGTAGCGCGTCTCGCATCAGGAAACAACCTTGAGAAGAGCAAGTTCTACTGCCTCGCTTATGACAAGGCACTCCGTGCAAAGGCAGTTGACCCAGCTTGTGCAGGTGCAGCAAACAAGGCTTGTGGCAGCTATGCAGGTCATTTCTTCCCTAAGTCAGAGGCTTTCTTCCAGGGCTTGAAGGAAGGTCAGGCAGCAACAGTTCTTGGCGAATCAACAACTATTCGTCTTAACAACGCACGATGATAAAGAATCTCACATATAAACTAACTATAGCAGCGGTAGTTTCTACCGCTGCTATGCTATTTTCTTGCTCATCCGACAACGAGGCAAACCATCCAGACATCGGTATAAGGGATTCCATTCCAGTACTCATGTCTGTAGGAGTGTCAAGTTCTGTCTCTGACTCAGGTATAATCAGTTACAAGATTATATCAGAAGATTGGTACTACTATGACAAGAAGGAAGTTCCGTATCACGCATTTGAGAAGGGACTATTCCTTGAGAAATTTGACAAATCGTTCCATGTAGTAGCATTCATATCATGCGATACCGCCTACCATTATGAGACAAAACGTCTGTGGGAAATGAGAGGACGAGTACTCGTAAAGAACCTGAAGGGAGAGACGTTCAAGACCTCATTACTTTACTGGGACATGGGTACTCACAGGATTTATTCCGACAGATACATGGAGATTGATGGAGAAGAACAACAATTATCAGGTTACAACTTCTCATCCAACGAAACAATGACGGATTACAAGATATATGGTTCCGTCGGAGCGTTCCCACTAAGCGAGGATAATACAGAGCCGACTCCAGATGCAGAAATGATGCAAATGGCAGATTCAGCAAAAACAAAGCAGTAAGATTGCTATAATTTAGCCTTTCTTACTGCTTTTTTTTTGTTTTATAGCATTATTTACACATTTATAAGGAAAATTATAACTAACCATTCTTTGACTGTCCTTTTTTTTTTGTATTTTTGCGTGTTATTTGTAGGTCGCATACTGTAAGGCCATAACGCAACTAACTAACTTCATGTTAATATCAGATGAAAACAAATAATAAATAATAATAAAAAATAAAAAAATGGCAGCATTACAAACAATTCGAAACAGAGGCATTTTGCTTGTTTCTGTTATCGCACTTGCACTTTTCCTCTTCGTTATCGGAGACTTCCTCCGTGGAGGCGAGGTGCTCTTCCAGCAGTCAAAGCAGAATGTTGGAGAAATCAATGGAGAGAAAGTTTCTATTCAGGACTATCAGAACCTCACAAAGGAGTATCAGAACTTCTATGAGGTTATGTCACAGAAGTCATCATTCTCTGAGCAGGAACTCAACCAAATTAATGACGAGGCTTGGAACTCTTACATCCAGAACGAGCTTATCAAGAAGGAATGTGAAGCTCTCGGTATTGCAGTTACAGACGATGAAGTATCTGAAATACTCCGCAGCGGACAGAGCCAGTTCCTCCAGACTCCAATCTTCATGAACCAGCAGGGTCGTTACGACTATGCTAATGTTCAGGCTTTCCTCAATGCTTACAAGCAGGCTAAGGAGAACGGACAGCTCAGCAATGAATACGAGAAGATTTATGACTACTACATGTTTGCTCAGAAGGCAATCCGTAACCAGATTCTCGCACAGAAGTATCAGGCACTCCTCGCTACTTCATTCCTTTCTAACCCAGTAGAGGCTAAGGTTTCTTTCGAGAGCCGTACAAGCCAGACAGACATTCTCCTTGCAGCAGTTCCAATGTCTTCTATCGCAGATAAGGACGTAAACGTAACTGACGAGGAAATCCAGAAGAAATACAACGAAGAGAAAGAGAAGTTCGCTCTTCCACAGGAGACACGCGACATCAAGTTCATCGACGTTGTTGTTACTCCAAGTGCAAACGATAAGGCAGAGACAGAGAAAGACATGAACGCATGTTCAGATAAACTCGCTGCTGCACAGAATGCAACAGAGGCTGGCGAGGTTGTACGTGCTAACGCTTCTATTCTTCCATACTCTAACGTATTCAAGGCTAAGGAGGCTTTCACACTCTCTTCTGGCAACATCCGTTTCTCTGCTATCTCTAACCTTCTCGACTCAGCAGCTGTAGGTTCAGTATCTAAACCTGTATATGATGCTTCAACAAACCTCTACTACACAGTCAAGGTTCTTGACAAGGCTACTAAGGCAGACTCAGTACTTATCCGCCAGATTGGTGTGACAGGTAAGGACGAAAAGGATTCTGATGCAAAGGCTGACTCAATTCTCAACGCTATCAAGGGCGGTGCTTCATTCAAGGATATTGCAAAGAAGTATGCTCAGACAGGCGACTCTTCATGGGTAGTATCATCACAGTTCGCAAACGCACAGCTTGATGATGACAACATTAAGTTCATCAACACTATCTACAGCACATCTAAGGGTGAGACAGTAAAGGTAAAGTTTGCAAACGGTGCTAACGTAATCCTTCAGGTTATCGATCAGAAGGACTTCAAGCCAATGTACAATGTAGCAGCAGTTGTAAAGACACTTGAATTCTCTAACGAGACATTCAACAACGAGTACAACAAGTTCTCTTCTTTCGTTTCTGCAAATCGTTCAGTTAAGGAACTTGAGGACAATGCTGCAAAGAACGGCTACACAGTATATCCTATCGAGAACTTCAGCAGCGCTACACACAATATCTACAACATCAAGGGTACACACGATGCTGTACGTTGGGTATTCGAGAATGCTGAGGTAGGCGACATCTCTGACATCTACGACTGTGGTGACCACAACCACCTCATGGTAGTTGCACTCACAGGTATCAACGAGAAGGGTTACTACTCTATCGACAAGGTTAAGGAGTTCGTTAAGCAGCAGATTGTAAACGACAAGAAGGCTGAGAAGATTATCGCATCTGCAAAGAACGCAAAGAGCTTCGCAGAGGCAGCAAAGGTTGCTAATGCAGTTACAGATACAGTACGCAACATCACATTCGCAGCACCTACATTCGTTCGTAGCATCAATGCAAGCGAGGCTGTCCTCAGTGCAGCAGCTGCAAAGGCACAGAACGGCAAGTACGTAGGTCCAGTAAAGGGTCTCTATGGTGTTTACATGTTCCAGGTAATCAACAAGAACAAGACAGCTGAGAAGTTCGACGCTAAGGCAGAGCAGGCTACTGCAGCTCAGAACATCTCACGTTCTGCATTCTACGGAATCATGCAGGTTCTCACAAAGAACGCTAACATCACAGATACACGTTACAAGTTCTTCTAATCAGAACTCAACAATCACTATATTATAAAAGGTGCGAAGCTCCATTGCTTCGCACCTTTTTTTATTTCCACGCCCTCAATCCTTCTTCTCTGAGTATATGTGCAAGATTATTTATATAAGTAGATTTTTTTTCTAAGTAGATGTGCAAAATTATTCGACCTGTACGGTTGAAACTGTATGTTGTTTTTTGCCGCAGTGCGGCCAGTTAAAAAAACATGGTAAAAACCAAATAAAATCAAAAAAAACATGTTTTTTCTTGTTTTTGTTCTGTTTCTTGACTGT
>JAEEGL011871120.1_pt1 | contig 18962 bp, 8 predicted proteins | sample 9134231 | NCBI WGS metagenome assembly JAEEGL01 (sample SAMN16246548, study PRJNA631951) | gut metagenome | biome: gut microbiome; feature: rumen; material: fiber-attached | host: Bos | place: Iran: Karaj | collected 2018-10 | reverse complement strand
CTGATCTTCCTTCTCGTCCGGCTCTGGCACGGCAGCACCCGGCATCTGGTGCTGGAGGAGGAACGCCTGGAAGAGGCGGAGGCGCCCTACATCCTTCTGGCCAATCATGAATCCTTCTTTGATTTTTTCTATCTTCATCAGCTGGCCCATCCCCGGAACCCCAATTTCCTGGTGAATGAATACTACACCACCCGCCCGGTACTGAAATTCCTGGGCAAGCGGATCGGCATTCTCTCCAAAAAGCTCTTCACGCCGGACATGGCCTCTGCCATGGGCCTGGTCCGCACTCTCCGGAAGGGCTATCCGGTGGTGATCTTTCCCGAGGGCAGGCTCTCTCCCGACGGAAGCTCCAATCCCATCCTGGAAAGGGGCGGCGCCCTGTACAAGCGGCTGGGAGCGGACCTGGTGCTGGTCAGGATCAGCGGCGCCTACTACGCCAAGCCCAAGTGGCGGAAGCGGATCTACCACAGTCCTGTCCGGGTAACCGTGGAACGGGTGTTGAAAAAGGAAGAACTCCGGGAGATGGCCCCGGAGGAACTGGACCGGCTCATTTCCGATACGCTGTACAGCGACGCAGGGACTCTGGAGACGGGGCATTACCGCCAGAGGGACAAGGCAAAGGGGCTGGAAAACATCCTCTACCGCTGCCCCGCCTGCGGGGAAGCGTACAGCACCCGGAGCAGGGGAAACGTGCTGCGCTGCTCGGCCTGCTCCGGCGTCTTCCCTCTGGACGAGCATTATCGCTTTCCCGGCCTTGGCTCCATCTCCGACGCGTACCGGCGCATCCGGGCGCTGGAGGAGGCCGCCCTTCCCGGCCTTCGGCTGCAGGCGAGGGTCCGGACCCGGATCCACGGAGCGGGCGGCGGCAGGATCCGGGAAGAGACGGGGGAGTGCTGCCTCACGGAAGAGGACTTCTCCTACCGCTCGGAGAAGACGGCCTTCTCCATTCCCCTGGAGAAGCTCCCCGCTCTGCCCTTCTCCTGTGGGGAGGAATTCGAGTGCTATTATCGGGATGAGCTCTATTACTTCTATCCCCAGGAGGAACGGCAGCAGGTGGCCCGCTGGGCCCTGCTGGTAGACCTCCTGACGGAGCGGCGGGAACGCCGGGCCGCAGAGGATGCAGACGGAGGAGGAGAGAAGCAATGAAAACGGCGCAAAAGGAAAAAACCCTCATCAGCTTTTCCAAAAAGGCCTTCCTTCAGGTCACCGCTCTGCTTCTGGGGCTGCTGATCCTCTCCATCGTCCTGACCTATCTGCTCCCGAAGGGGGACTTCGGCCTGCTGCCGGACGGAAGTACCGACTTCACTGCCTTCGTACCCCGGACGGACCTCCGGGGCGTTCCCCTGCTGCAGGGCATCCTGGCCCCGGTGCTGGTCTTTTTCTCCGACGACGGGCTCACGCTCTGCATGCTTTCCCTCTTCCTCTTCGTGATCTCCGCCGCGTTTCAGGTGATGAACGATGTGGGAGGCATTCGGGCCCTCATCGGGGCGGTGTCCGCCCGCTTCCGGGGCAGGCGGAAGCTCCTTCTGGTCCTGATCTCCTTCCTTTTCTACTGCTTCGGTTCATTCCTGGGCCTCTTTGAGGAAATGCTCACCATGCTCCCCGTCGTCACGGCGCTGAGCGTCCTGGCGGGGTACGATTCCTTTGCCGGCTTCCTCTCCTGCATCGTGGCCTGCGGCTTCGGCTTTGCCGGGGCCATCACCAACCCCTTCACTGTGCTTCTGGCCTCCGAGATCATCGGGGTGAACCCGCTGGAGCATGTGTGGATGCGCCTCCTGGTCTTCGCGGTGATGTTTGTGCTGTTTGTGCTGTTTCTGCTCCGCTATCTGAAGCGGCTGGAGCGGGATCCGGCAGCCAGCCTGACCCGGAAGCACGACGAGGCCCTGCGCCGCAGCAGCGGCACGGCGGGGGAGGAGGAGATGGACCCCTCGGCGGAGGGCCGGGTCCGCCGGGTCTATACGGTATTCCTCCTTCTGTCTCTGCTCCTGATCGTCCTTTCCTCCCTGAGCGCCGCCCTTCGGAGCTATACGGTGGTGCTTCTGATCGCCTATTTTCTGATCTTCGGCATCGCCGCCGGGGCGGTCGCTGCCCGGCAGCTCCGGCCGGTGCTGCGCAGTTTTCTCCGGGGCCTTCTGGGGGCGCTGCCCACCCTGGTGTTCATCGCTCTGGCGGCCTCCGTCAAGTTCGTTTTCGACAAGGGCTGCGTGCTGCCCGCCCTGGTGTACCGGCTCAACACCCTGGCAGAGGGGAAAAGCCCCTTCCTGCTGGCCGTGACCATCTATCTTGTCGTTTTGCTGCTGGAGTTTTTCATCTCCTCCTCCACCGCGAAAGCCATTCTGGTCATGGGGCTGCTGGCCGTGGTGAACGTGGGACTCAGTAAACCCATGCTGGTGCTGATCTATACCTTTGCCGACGGGTATACCAACGTGCTGTTTCCCACCTCCCCGGTACTGCTTATCTCTCTGGCCATGATCGAGGCGGATTACTTCACCTGGGTGAAAAAGAGCCTGCCCCTCTTTTTGCTGAATCTGCTCCTGGTGCTGGGCTTTCTCGCCCTGGGGATCCTGGTCCGTTACTGATCATCGTTCAGGCATTGCGGAAAAGGGTCCTGCGTGGTATTCTATAATGATAAAAAGCGATTGGCTCCGGCCTGAAAGAGGTGCTGTGCTATGCTGAAAAACGTGAATCCTGACGCGCCCCGGCCCTATTTTCCCCTGCCTCAGGACCTGGGAGCCCTGCCCGGCAGTCCCTCTCTGCCGGACCTGTTCCAATTCCTGGACCCTTCCGCCGACCCGGCGGGCCTGGGAAGGGTGGAGAAGCCGGAGCAGTGGGCCGCCCGGCGGGAGGAACTGAAGGATCTGCTGAAATATTATCTCTACGGCAGCCGTCTGGACCCCCGGAAGGAGGATACGACGGTTACTGCCATTCGGGAGAATTACCGCTATGTCTGGGCGGAGGGCATCCTGCCGCCGGGACCGGGCTTTTTCGGTTCTCCGGAGCCGCCGAAGCTGCCGGAGGGCAGCTGCACCATGCGGGAGATGGACTTCAGCGCCTTCGGCATGGGGAAATTCTACATGGACATTGCCCCGGAGGAGGGCTTTGTCCATCGGGGCGAAGACTATGTCCTGCCCGGAAGCCTGGGACTCTGGCGCAGCGGCGAGGGCTGGGAGGCCCACCGGGACCTGGTGCGCCGGGAAAAGCTACCCAATGTGACGGTGGAAATCACCATCCGGGACACGAATCCTGCCAACGCCCCCTGGCGCTCGGCGGAAGCCGCCGCAGTGGGAGTGAAGCACAGCTTCGATCTTCGATATCCCGCCGAAGCTCCCACTGTGGACGGCCTTCGCCGGGGACCGGAGGGCCGGGAGGGGAGGGGCTATCCCGTCCTGGTCTGCCTGGGCGGCCTGTCGGAGGCACAAATCGTCACTCTGAATGAAAACGGCTACGTCTATCTCAGCGTCAACGACGCCACCAGCCCCCGGAACGGGGAGGCGGCCAAATATGAGCTGCTCTATCCCCCGGTGGACACCGTGGTTCACCATGACCTGGACCATCTGGGAGACTGGCATATCGACAGCGGCAACCTGATGCATTCCGGCTGGATGGCCTCCCGGGCGCTGGATGCCCTGGAGAATTATGAGAGGCTCAGCCGGGCGGAAAAGGAGGCGCTGAATCCCGAGGTGATCCTGCCGCGGGTGGACACCTTTGCCGCCGCCATTACCGGCTGTTCCAACAACGGCAAGCGGGCCATCGTGGGCGGCGTCTTTGACACCGGGGACGGGGGCGACACCCGCTTTTCCGTCATTGCCCCCAGCGACCCCGGGGGCGGCGGGGCCTCCGGCTTCCGCTGCTCTACCGAGGGGCAGCTTTTCAGCTATGAGCCGCCGGTGCAGAATTCTCCCGGCGGTCCGGTAGTCCACGACTACGCCTACGGCTTCAACGAGACCACCGGCCGGGCCATCCAGAACACCGGGGAGGACAACTGGTTCTGCGACCGGGCCCAGGTCTTTACCCTCTTCCCGGCCCTGGCGGAGCATGTACCCATCGACGCCCACAGCCTTTTGGCGGCCTTCGCCTCGGCGGAAAAGGAGCGCTTCATTATCACCTGGACGGGGGAGGGGCAGGACGCCTGGCTCAACAGCCCCGCCACGGTGCTGAATACCTGGGCGGCCAGAGAGGTCTTTGAATTTCTGGGCCAGGGGGAGAATATCGCCGTCATCGTCCGGGATCAGGCCCACGCCAACCAGGACCGGGACATGGCGGATCTGATCGCCGTGATGGACCGGGCCTTCTACGGGGCAAGGACCGTCCTCCGGAAGTACCACGCCTCCCTGGCGGGGCCGGACGGCCTTCTGGCGGCGGACGGCAGCGGCGCCATCCTCCCCCCCAAGGAGTTCCGCTCCCTGGCGGAAATGGAGAGGAATCCCTACTTCCTTCCCAGCAACCTGATGAAATGGAGCCGCCCCGGCAAGCATACCCTTTGGACGGAGGCAAACTCCGTCACCCAGGGCGTTCCCCTGACGCTCCTCTTCCACACGGACGCCGAAAGGCTGGAGCTCCGGCTTCCGGACGGCAGGGTGCTTTCCGCTCCCGCAGAGGGCGGGCTTGCGAAGCTGGAGCTCGGCGCCTCCGAGGCCCAGCCGGGCTGCTATCTGGCCAAAGCCCTGGGAAGTCTGGCCCCCAAATCCATCGAGCTTCGGGGCTGGACGGTGTCCGATGCCCTGCGGCACGCCGTCACCGACAACAGCGCCCTGGGCCACGACGTGGGCACCGGCGCAGCCTTTACCACCCCTGTTGTGAATACCAACGAGGACCCGGTACGGCTGTACCTCAGCGGGATCCCCCTGCCCGCCGACCGCTGGGATTACGACAACCAGGTGCTCTGGGAGGGGAAGATCGTCCCCCAGAGCGGATATATCCAACCTTACGGCGCCACCGTCACCCTCTACGAGGGCACGGTGGGGCGGCAGCTCCCCCTGGGGGAAAAGGCGGTCTTCTCTCTTCGGAACCTGAAGCTGGAGGCCCTGCAGGGCTTTGTCCTGAACCTGGACATCGGGCTTGTGAAGTTCGACCCCAACGAGGGGCGGGAGGGCGCCGCACCAAGGATGCGATTCCGTACCACCTGCCGCGCTCTCAGCACCCAGACCCCCAGCTGGCCGCCGGAGCGGCGGCAGGATACCCCCCGGCTGGGCCTGCCCGCCGGAGAGGAACGCTGGCCCCTGCCGGGCAACTGGGCTTCCGACTTTGATGCCCGGGGCGCGCTCCGGCCCCTGGAGGAGATCCGGCCCTGCTTCACGGCCTCCGGGGAATGCGCCTGCCGGGTCAGGGTCACGGCGGAGGCGGCGGACCGCAGCGGCTTTTCCCTCCGCTTCAGCGAGCCGGTGGATACTGCGGATCTGGGTCTGGCGATCCGGGGCGTGCCCGGCTTCTCCTGGGCCTGGGATCGGGAGGGCAGCGCCCTCCGGGTGACGTACGACGCGCCTCCCACCGAGCGGACGCTCACGGTTTTTGTTTTCCGCTTTGCCGACCTGGCAGGCAATCTGACGGGCGCGCCTACGGAACTGAACATCCCGGCGGAGTAAGCCGGATACAACGATCCAGCCGCATAGGGAGGACAGCCTTTGGACACTACGGAGCTGAAGGACCTCAGAAAAAACAGAGATTCCATGCACTTCCTGGCATCCCTCATCGTGCGTTTCCGACCGGTCATCTTTATCCTATTTGGCCTGGCCTGTGTTTACTGTCTCCTGTCTCTGGGACGAGTGAAGGTCAACAGTGACTTTGCCATCTTCCTTCCGGAGGGCTTCGAGGCGAGGCGCGGTATTGCCGTGATGGAGGAGGAATTCACTTCCTTTGCCTCCGCCAGCGTTATGGTTTCCAACGTGACCTGGGATATGGCCCAGGCCATGGCCGAGGACATCGCCGCCCTGGATCACGTCACCGGTGTGGGCTTTGACGACACCGAGGCCCACTTCGTCCATTCCTCCGCCCTCTTCTCCATCTCCTTTGACGGAGGCGAGGGGGACCCCGGCGTGGTCGAGGCTATGGCGGCCGTCCGGGAGCGGGTGGCACCCTATGACCACTACATCGGCTCCTCCGTTGGGGAGAATTATAACGGGCGGCTGGCCAAGGAGATGGGCGGCGTATTTGCCATTGCCATGATCGTGATCCTGGCGGTCCTGCTCTTCACCTCCCGCAGCTACTTCGAGGTGGTCATCTTCGGCGTGGTATTCGTGGTGGCGGCCCTGCTGAACATGGGGACCAATTTCTGGCTGGGAGAGATCTCTTCCATCACCAACGCCATCGCCGTCATCATGCAGTTGGCCCTGGCCATCGACTACGCCATCATCTTTTCCCATCTCTACCAGGACGAGGCCGCTGCCCGCCCTTCGGAGCGGGAGGCCCTGGTGGAGGCCCTGGCCAAGTCCATCGCGGAGATCTCCTCCTCCAGCCTTACCACCATTGCCGGGCTGATGGCTCTGACCCTGATGCAGTTCCGCCTGGGCCGGGACCTGGGCCTGGTGCTGGCCAAGGGCATCCTATGCAGCATGCTCACGGTTTTCCTTCTGATGCCGGGCCTGATCCAGATTTTTCCCAGGGCCCTGCGGAAGACTGCCCACCGGAAGCTGATTCCCGACATCCGGGGCTGGGGACGCTTCCTGGTACGAAGCCGGATCCTTTTTGCCCTGCTGTTTGTCCTGATACTGCCCTTCGCCATCCGCTTTTCCGGAAAAACGGAGTTTGCCTTTTCCGACAGCGGCATCACGGAACTGGTGTATGAGGAGGGGCGGGCGGCCACGAACAAGATCCACGACACCTTTGCCCCCAGCACCGGGGTCGCCGTTCTGGTTCCCGCCGGGGATTTTGAAAAGGAGAAGACGATCCTGCAGGAGGCCGAGGCGCTTCCGGAGATCAAAAGCGCCCTGGGTCTGGCCGGCATCCGGATGGACGACCGGCACGTTCTCACAGACCGCTTTACGCCCCGGATGCTGGCGGAGCTGCTGGACCTGGACCTGGAGAAGGCCCGGCTGCTGTTCCAGGCCTACGGACTGGAGCATCAGGAATACCAGGCGCTGATCAGCCCGTCGGAGTACGAGGTCCCCCTCGTTGACCTCTTCCTGTATGTCTTTGAAAAGCTGGACCAGGGCCTGTTTACCCTGGAGGGGGAGCAGATGGAGAGGATCCGCTCCCTTCGGGGCGACCTGGAGCGGGCCGTGGCGCAGCTTCGGGGGGAGAATTGGGACCGGCTGGTGTTCACTTCCTCCCTTCCTGCGGAGGGGGCGGAGAGCATCCGTCTGGCGGAAGAGCTTCGGAGCCTGGCGGAGGGGCAGTACGGGCCGGACAGGATCCTGGTGGTGGGGGAGATCACCAACGCCCGGGACCTGCGGACCTCCTACGAGGGGGATTCCCAGCTCATCAGCCTGCTGACCATCCTCTTTGTCTTCCTGATCCTGCTTTTCACCTTCCGCAGCCCTGTGGCGGCGGTGCTGCTGGTATTTGTGATCCAGGGCAGTATCTGGCTGAATTTCTCCGTTTCCTATCTGACAAACATATGCAGCTCCTTTGTTACCCACATGATCGTCTCCGCCATCCAGATGGGCGCCACCATCGACTACGCCATTGTGACCCTGAGCCGCTATCAGGCCAACAAGGCGGTGCATCCTCCCAAGGAGGCCATGGTCCTGGCGGTGAACGAGAGCTTTCCCACGGTGCTGACCTCCGGCTCCATCCTGACCATGGCGGGGCTGATTATCGCCTTCCGGGTCAGCGACGTTTATGTGGGACACATCGGCCTCATGGTGGGCCGGGGCGCCCTCATCTCCATCGTTCTGGTGCTGACGGTGCTGCCCCAGCTGATCCTGCTTTTCGACAAAGCCATTGACAAGACCACCTTTTCCCTTCCCGCGAAGCAGGGAGGTGAAGCGCCGTGAAGAGAACCCTCGCTTTTCTCCTGAGCTTCTGGCTTCTGCTGGCCCTGCTTCCCGGCACTGCCCTGGGGGAGGAAGAGCGCTTCGTGATTCGCAGCCCCGAGGACCTGGAGCGGCTGGCGGAGCGTTGTGTTCTGGACACCGCCTCCCTGGATCTGGAGGTCATACTGGAGGCGGATCTGGACCTGTCCGGGCGGGAACTCCGCCCCATCCCCCTCTTTGCAGGGCACTTTGACGGACAGGGTCACAGCATTCGGGGCCTTCGGATCCGGGAGGCCGCCTCTGTGACCGGGCTGTTCCGGCAGCTTCTGCCCGGCAGCCTGGTGGAAAACCTCTCCGTCGCCGGTACGCTGACCCCTGCCGGCCGGGCCGACCGGGTGGGGGGCATCTGCGGCCTGAACCGGGGGACCCTGCGGAACTGCGCCTTCTCCGGCACCGTATCCGGCAGCCGCTCCGTGGGGGGCATCTGCGGCTTCTGCGGCGAGGAAGCTTTGGTGGAGGGCTGCCTTTCGGAGGGCAGCGTATCCGGGCAGCACCAGGTGGGCGGCATCGCGGGGGAAAACCGCGGCCTCCTCCTGAACTGCGAAAACCGGGCCGCAGTGAACACCGAGCCTCCGGAGGTCCTTCTCTCGGAGGCGGAGCTGGAGCTGAACCTGGACTTTTCTCCCGAGGAAGTGCTGGACATCACCGACGTGGGCGGCGTTGCGGGCTGCAGCGCCGGAACCCTCCGGGGCTGTGAAAACAGCGGCGCCGTGGGCCGCCTCCACATGGGCTACAACATCGGCGGCCTTGCGGGGCGACAGTCCGGCGTGACGGAGAACTGCCGCAATCAGGGTCCGGTCTCCGGGCGCAAGGATGTGGGCGGCCTGGTGGGACAGCTGGACCCGGAGGCCCGCTGGAGCTTTACGGAGAACCGGCTGACGGAGCTTCGGGAGAAGCTGACCCTGCTGAAGCAGAAGACCGACGAGCTGGCGGAAGCGGCGGGGGAGGAAGGCCGCGCCGTTTCCGAAGGGATACGGGAGCTGGTCTCCGCCCTGGAACGGGGCGGAACCGCCGCCGAGGCCCTCAGCGAAGAAACGGTGCAGTGGCTGGACAGCAATCTGGAGGCCCTGAACGCCCTGGGCTCCCATTTTCGGGCTTCGGCGGAGGGGCTGGAGCCTGTAATGGCCGCCCTTACGGACTTCACGGCGGCCCTGCCCGCTGTGACCGCCTCCCTGGAGGAGGCCTTCTCTGCCCTAGGCAAAGCCGCGTCCCGGGCGGGAGACGGGCTGGAGGAGGCGGAGGATGCCTTCCGGGCCGGAGAGGCTGGCCTGGGCAGCTTACAGGCTTCCGCGCAGCAGCTGGGCCTGGGGCTCCGGCGGCTGAAGGACGGCCTGGGTGATCCTCAGGAGGTTCAGGCGGCTCTGGAAGCGATTTCCGGAGGCCTTTCGGGTCTGGCGGAGGCCTGGGGCCGGGTCGAGGACGCGCTTACGCTGCTTTCGGCCCTGGTGCGGGACAGTTCTCTTCCATCGCCGGACGAGCTTCGCGAGCTGGTGGAGCCGCTGCTGCTGTCCGCCCGGGAGACCCTGCGGGATGCGGCGGAGGACCTGCGGGACGCGGATATTTATCAGATCGGGGAGGATATCAAGCTGCGCCTCCGGGAGAACTGGGAAGACCTGCGGGAGGCCGACGTCTACCAGATCGGGGAAGATGTCGAGCTCTGGCTCCGGGAGAACCTGGAAGAGCTGCGGGAGACGGATTTCCGTCAGATGGGAGAAGATGTCGGACTCTGGCTGCAGGAGGGCTGGCTGGCGCTGAAAAGCACCCTGGGCGGATACCTTCTCCGGCTGCAGGCTGCCGCGGCCTCCCGGCTGGAGGAGGCGGCCTCGCCGTGGCAGGCGCTTCGGCTGCTGGGGGAGGGGACTTCCCGGCTGCTGGCTGCGCCGGATGCCGCCGAGCTGCAGAGTTTTCTCACCGGGACGGAGACCGCCTTCGGCTCTCTTTCCGCCGCCCTGGGGAGCTGGACGGCCGCCGGAGCCGAGGCCAGGGAGGCCCTGGAGCAGTTTGCCGGGACGGGGGACGAGGTCTCCCGGGCATCCGGACTGACCTCTGAGGCCATCGGGAAGCTGGGAGAGGCCCTGGAGGCTTTGCAGCGGGCTGCAGCGGGCCTTCGGGACCTGGCAAAGCAGTTGTCTGATAACCCGGCGCAGGCCCTGACGCCCCTTCCGGCGGACAGCGAAGCCGGAGAGGCCCTTTTCTCCGCCCTGCGGGACGCGGGCAGCGCGGTCAGCGGCCTGAGTGAAAAGACGGGCGGTGTCCTGCAGGAGGAGCTTCAGGCCGTCTCCGACGGGATCTACGATATGATCGAGCTGCTGCTGTCCTCTCTCCAGGGGAGCCGGGAAGAAAACGGCGTGGATGTGGAGGACGTGTCCGCCGCTGCGGTGGGCGCCTCTGCCCTGGTGCTGGACTGCAGCAATGTCTCCCCGGTGGACGGGGAAAGCAACGTAGGCGGCATCGTTGGGGCCATCAGCCTGGAGCTGAGCTTCGACCGGGAGGATGACTGGGAGCTGTCCTCCTTCCTCTCCGGCACTGCCCGCTATCTCATCTATGCCGGGGTCCGGGGCTGTGAGAACGAGGGGGCTGTCACCGCCCGGCGGACCGCCGCCGGAGGCATTGTGGGCCGCATGGACTACGGCGCGGCGGCAGACTGCGCTTCCGCCGGAGACGTCAGCACCGCCGGCGACTACGCCGGGGGCATCGCGGGCTACAGCGCAGGGGCGCTTCTGGACTGCCGCGCCAGAAGCTGGCTCAGCGGCGGCAATTTCGTGGGCGGCATCGCCGGCTTCGGACATCGAGTGGAGAACTGCCTCAGCCTGCCCGGCTTCGCCGGGAAGGCGGAGTTTCAGGGAGCCATCGCCGGAGACGCCGACGGCCCTGTCCGGGGGAATGTCTACAGCGACAGTCCGGTGGGCGGCGTCAACGGCTTCAGCTTCGCGGAGGAAGCCCTGCCGGTGAGCTATGCGGAGCTGCGGGAGCGCAGCGGCGGCGCGGCGGTCTTTGAAACTGTGAAGGTCACCTTCCTTCGGGAGGGAGAATCGGTGACGGTGACGGAGCTGCCCTACGGCGGCAGACTGGAGAGTCTGCCCCAGGTGCCGGATCGGGAGGGGCAGCGTTGGCGCTGGGACCCCTTTGAGCGGGACAGCGTAAAGCGGAGCCTCACCGTCGAGGGCCATTATGCGAGCCCCATCTCCACCCTCTCCTCCGGGGAACCGCTCCCGTTGTTCCTGGCGGAAGGGCGCTTTTACGACGGACAGCGCCTCCGGGTGGAGACGGTTGCCGGGGAAGACGGAGAAATTGCCCACACCCTGACGGTGGAGGGATACGAGGGTCCCCTCACCGTGCGGATGCGGGAAACCGGGCAGGGGGAAGTCCTCCGCCTGTCTCCTGAGGGAGAACAGCCGCTGGAGGCCCTGCGGGACGGAAGCTACCTGGTGTTCTCCCTGGAGAACGGCGGCACCGTGACATTCCGGGAAGGAGAGAAATCCGGCCTGCCGAAGCCGCTCCTCTGGATAGGCGCGGGCGGCATCCCGGCGGCGGGGATCCTGCTGCTGCTCCTTCGGCGGCGGAGAAAGCGCCGCGGCAAGTAATCGGATAAAACATGCCCCGTGGAATACTCCGGCAGGAGCGTTCCACGGGGCATTTTCCGTTTGTGCGGGCCTTCTTACTTCAGAAAGCCGAAGCGGTTTACGATGGCGGGTTCCTTGGCTTTTCCGGCGCAGACCTGGAAGAAGCAGATGATCTGAACAACGAGCAGAATGATCTCACAGATCGCACCGGCCAGGGGGACGATCAGGGTAATGGCGAGGATCGCGCTGACCATGGCTACGAAGGCCTGGCAGATAAAGATCTTCAAGGACTGCCGGATGTGAAAATCGGTATATTTGGAGCCGTTCCGGGCCAGCAGAGCGATGACGACGCCTACGAGGCTGAGCAGATAGGGCAGCATGGCGAAGACTTTGTTTTCGGAGATGTCTGCCGGGTCAAACTCCGCAGTGTGGTCTGTGAGATCCCCATACACGGGTGCGGGGGCGGCAGAGGGCTGCGCCACGAAGAAGGCACCGCAGCTGGGGCAGCTGGCAGCGCCCTCCTCCAGCTGCGCGCCGCAGTTGGGACAGTATTTCATGGATGATCGCTCCTTTCGGAAAATGGTTCAGATATTCTTCGCAATGGCGTCGGCCATTGCGGTGGCCTGCAGAATGTTTTTGGGTGTGACGCAGTCTCCCAGTACATAGAATTCCGGAGCGCAGAAGCGCAGCGCCTCGGCCTCCTCCCGCAGAGAATGCTGACCCATGGCGCAGATCACGGTGTCGGAGGGGAAACGGACGGTCCCCTCTGCGCCTTCTCCCGTGATCCCTTCGGGGGTGATTTCCGTGACCCGCGTGCCCAGGGAGAGGGCGATGTTCTTCTCCCGTATCTCCACATCCAGAGCATTCTGGTGCAGGATGTTGCCGCCGTTGTTGAGGGCAGGGAGCATCTCTACGATCCGGACCTCCCGGCTCAGACCCGCCAGATAAATGGCCAGCTCTATCCCTACAAGACCGCCGCCCAGCACGACGACCTGCCTGCCCACCTCGTCTGCGTGGCGATAGGCGTATTCCGCTGCCAGCACGTTTTTCCCGTTTATGCCCGGAATGGGGGGAACGGCGGGAACGGCGCCCAGGGCGGCCAGCAGCACATCCGGGGAAAACGCTGCCGCCAGCTCTGCCGTAACGGGGGTGTTCAGCCGGACGTCAATGGGCCGTTTCGCGATTTCCCGGCGCTGGTAGTCCAGATAGGCCCGGATCTTTTTTTTGAAGGGGACCTCCTCCTCGCAGCGGAGAGCGCCCCCCAGCTCGTCGGCCTTTTCACAGAGGATGACCCTGTGGCCCCGGTCGGCGCAGGTGATGGCCGCCTGCATCCCGGCGATGCCGCCCCCGGCGATCAGTACGGTTTTTTTCTCCCTCGCCGGCGGCGTGAAGCGGTCCTCCAGCTCCCGGCCGATGCGGGGGTTCACGGCGCAGTAGATCTGCCCGTTGGTGATCAGGTGGGAGAAGCAGGTGAGGCAGCGAAGGCAGGGACGGATCTCCTCGGCTTTTCCGGCTCTGGCTTTGTTGGGCAGCGCCGGGTCCGCCAGCAGGGCACGGGCGATCTCGATGACGTCCGCCTTGCCAGAGGCCAGGATCTCCTCCAGCAGGGCAGGGTCGCTGTGGGCGCCCACGGTGGCCACGGGAACCTGTACATGGGGCTTGATGGCCGCGGCGTAAACCACATTGCAGCTGTCCTCCGAGAAGATGGAGGGGTGGGTGACGCAGAAGACCTCCGGCCGTTCGTGGTGGCCGGCGGAGATATGCAGCAGGTCGCAGTGACCGTCCAGCTGCTTTGCGATGGCGATGCCCTCCTCCAGGTCGTAACCCTGGGGAGTGACCTCACTGCCGGAGAGGCGCACCTCAATGGGGAAGCCGGGACCTACCCGCTTCCGGATGGCGTCCAGCACCGCTACGGGCAGGCGGCAGCGGTTTTCCAGGCTGCCGCCCCAACGGTCATGACGGGTGTTCACCTTGCTGCTGAGAAACTGGCTCAGCCCCCAGCCGTGCCCCATATGCACCGTGACCATGCCGAAACCGCAGGCTTTCAGGAAGGCGGCCGCGTCGGCAAAGCGGGAGATGGTCCGCTGGATCATCTCCTCGGGCATCTCCAGGTATTCCTCTCCGGAGGCCGTGACACCGTCGACCGGCCCGTACACGGGCTTTCCCATGGCCCGGTTCGCGTGGGCATACAGACCCGCGTGGGTCAGCTCCGCAGAGGCCACGCTGCCGTAGCGGGTGATGCCGGTGGTGAGCATATTGAAAGCGTGGTGGTTCCGGGGATCGTCCGCCCGGACCATATGCTCGCCGTAAAGGCCATACTCGCTGTCCACGGCGCACTCTCCCAGGCAGACGGAGGCGGCGCCGCCCCTGGCCTTTTCTTCGTAAAAGGCCACGGCCTCGGCGTTGGGCCGGTTCAGGGAATCCAGGCTGCGCCCGGAGATGGGGGAGGCAAAGATGCGGTTGCGGAACCACTGCTTTCCCAGACGGATGGGGGAGAAGAGGTGAGGATAGGGACACTGGTACATATGGAAGCTCCTTAGTGGGTTTTATAGTAATCCTTTACATGGGCGTAGTAATACTCGCGGATGATGTCGTTCTTTTCCTTCACTCTGGGGTCGGTGGGAGGACCGCCCACCATGGGAGAGTAGAAGAAGCTGCCGCCGGGGGCGAAGGTGGCCACATATTCCTCCAGGGCCTCCCGCAGGGTCTCCTCCGGCACCTCGGGAGAACCCAAGATGCCCTGGTTGTCCCAGCAGCCGTTGAGGGCCAGCTTTCCGGTGTACTTTCGCTTGATGCTCTTCAGGTCGTTGGAGGTCTGGGCCGGATTCCAGCCCCGGATGCCGAGCTCCAGCCAGTCGGGAATGAACTGCTCGCAGCGGCCGCAGTCGTGCCGTTCGATCATCATGCCATTCTCCAGAGCCAGATCGGCGTGTTTTTTGTGCATGGGCTTGAAAAACTCCCGGTACATCTCCAGGGAGAAGAAGGGCGCCCGATAGGCACTGTCGTCGTCCATGATCTGATAGATGTCCGGCTTGCACCAGTAGATCTGCTGCTTCATGACCTCCAGGTAGAATTCCGAAACATACTCCAGCAGGGCTTTGACCTCCTCCGGCTCCTCGTACAGAGCGTATAGCGCCCCCTCGAAGCCCATGAAGCTTACCAGTGTGAGGAAGTAGTCCCCGCCGTGGACGGCCAGGGTCTTGTTGGCCCGGTCCTTGCCCTCCAGCTGCTTTTTGTAGTAACCCTCCCAGTCCCGATGGCTGAGGTCCGGGTTGTGGATCACATCCCGCCATTTGGTGATATCCTCCAGCAGAATCTCTCCGGGCTTGGGCAGCGCGCCCCAGCCGTTGGCCTCCGACCCCACATAGGTCACCCCGTAGGGGGTGACGATCGGACCGTTGGGGGCGGAAACCGGCGCCAGCAGCTCGTCAGCGATCATCTCGTTGGCGGGCTCGTAGTGGGAGGGGACGAATTCCGGGATCTCCCCCCGCAGCATCATGAGATAGTTCTCTTTGGGTGTGATGCTCATACCGTACCTCCTGTCAGTGTAGTAATCCTCCGTATGTCATCGTACCATTCGACAAAATAGGTGTCAACCGCAATCTGCAAAGCCCGGTGCGCTGCCGCCTTACTTCCGCCAGGTGGAGGGGGAGAAAAGCATGAGGATGGGGAAAATCTCCAGCCTCCCCAGCAGCATGCAGAGGGTGAGTACGATCTTGCTGAGGGGGGAGAACATGATAAAGCTCCCCATGGGGCCCACCATGTCCAGGCCGGGACCGATGTTGGACAGGCAGGAGACCACGCTGGTGAAGGTGGAGGTGATATCGAAGCCGTCCAGAGAGACCAGCGCCGTCCCGGCTGCCAGCAGGAAGAAATAGCAGGAGAAGAAGATCAGGGTGGAATGAATGGTGGTCTCGGTGATGGGCTTGCCCTCCAGGCGCTCGATGCTGACGCTGTGGGGCTTCAGCTGCCGCCGGAGTTCCAGTCGGATGGCCTTTCCGACGATGATGATCCGGGAGATTTTGATGCCGCCGCCGGTGGAACCGGCACAGGCTCCCAGGAACATCAGCGCCACCAGCAGGAAACGGGAATAGGTGGGCCAGAGACTGAAATCCGCCGTACCGTAGCCGGTGGTGGAGATGATGGAGCCCACCTGGAAGAAGGTGTAGCGAAGATTCCGGAAAAAGCCGCCGTAGGTGCTGCCCAGGTTCAGTGCGATGGTGACGGCGGAGAAGACGATGATGCCCAGGAACCAGCGCAGCTCCTCGCTCTTCAGGGCCTCCAGGCCCTTTCCCAGCAGAATGAGATAGTAGAGGTTGAAATTGATCCCGAAGAGGATCATGAAAATGGTGATGACGATGTCGATGTAGGCGCTGTCGTAATAGCCGATGCTCAGAGCACGGCTGGAAAAACCGCCGGTGCCGGCGGTGCCGAAGGCATGAACCAGGGCGTCGAAAACGGACATGCCGCCGCAGACCAGCAGCAGCGCCTCCACCAGGGTCATGACAATATAAATGGCGTAAAGAAGGATGGCGGTTTTCCTGGCGGAGGGCACCAGCTTTCCCACGATGGGACCGGGCACCTCGGCCCGCATGATGTGGATCGAGCGGCTGCCGGAAAGGGGGAGGACCGCCATGATAAAGACCAGGACGCCCATACCGCCCAGAAAATGGGTAAAGCTCCGCCAGAAGATCGCCCCCCGGCTCAGAGCCTCGATGTCGGGAAGGTTGGAGGCCCCGGTGGTGGTAAAGCCGGAAACGGTCTCGAATACGGCGTCTATGTAGTTGGGGATGTCGCCGCTCAGGACAAATGGCAGGGCGCCGAAGAGGGAGAGCAGGATCCAGGAAAGGCCCACGATGACGAAGCCCTCGGCGGCGTAGATCTTGGTGAGCTTCGGCCTGAACAGCAGGAGCCCCGCGCCGCAGGCGCCCATCATCACGGTGACCAGCAGGAAGGGAAAAGGGGACTCCCGGTACAGAAGGCATACCACTGCGGGCAGCAGCAGCACCGCCGCGATGGTACACAGCACCTTGCCCAGGATCTGGGCGATCATTCGATAGTTCATACGGTCTGTTCCTTATCTGTCTCCGGCCTGGGCGATGACCGACTGGGAAACCTCGTCCAGGATGGTGGAATCCAGCAGTTTTTCCTGGGCCTTCTGAAGGTCGCCGTTCAGCACTGCCACAGCATCCAGGATCCGGTCGCGGTCCTCGGGATATCGGTCCAGAGCATCGGCAAAGGCGGCAAAGAAACAATTCCAGGTCACGTTGTCGGAGTAATTGAAGCCCGCGCCCTTCCGGGCGGCCTGCAGGGCCTTGTCATAGTCCCGGAAGGCGAGGTGGTACTGCACGAGGTACTGGTGCAGGGAGTTGGAGGGTACCTCCAGAAGCTGCTGGGCATAGAGATCGGCCTGGGGCAGATAGGCGTTGGCTCCGGCCTTGGCGCAGTTGATGATGAACGACACCATCCAGTCGTTTCGGTCGAACACGTCGGTCTTCCGGGCTTTTTCCAGGGCGCCGAACAGCTGCGAGGCCGTAGAAGCGCGGTTGACAGCGGCGCTTGCCTGCATGTTCAGCACGATCAGAATGGCGTAGACCAGGGAGAGGGCGCCCGTGATGCCGCTCCCGAGCTGCAGAGAAGGAAGCTTTTTAGCCGGACGGCCGAAGCAGAGGTCGGTGACTGCCAGCAGGGCGTATCCGTACAGCAGGTAGACGGAGGTAGACATGACCACCTCCATGACGCTGTGAAGCAGCAGCAGACAGAAGGCGGCACAGAGGGCCGGATACAGCCTGCGATACGGCGTTTCGGCACGGAAGCCCCGCAGCAGGAGGACAAGGGTCAGCACCAGCAGGGAGAGGTACAGGAGGAAGCCCACGATCCCCGCATCCAGCAGGACCTGGATATAGTGATTGTGGACGTATTTTGTGTCGTAATGGAAGCTCTGATAGCCGTAGATCAGGGACTCGAAGCTGCCGAGGCCGGCGCCGAGCAGGGGGTGATCCCGGAAGACCTTGATGCCGTCCCGGAAAAAGGCGGCTCGCTGAATGGCGTTCTCGTTGGCCCGAAGCCCCTGCAGACGGTTGGCGATGAAGCCTGGCAGCAGCGGATAGCCCAGGTGCAGGGCATAGTCCTCTTCCCCGTCGAGGACAGCGCTTCGCAGAAGCGTGTCCTCCTCAGCACGGAAGGTGACATAGACCACCCGGCTTCCTTCCGGGACCGTGAAGGAGACATCCTGGCCGGGACCGGCATACAGCAGCGTCTCCGAATGGATGACGACCTCCCGGTCGTCCTGGGATTCCACCCGGAGAGAGAAAGCGCCTTCCGCGTCGGCCTGAAGGCGATAGCTTCCCGCCTTCGGATAAGCGGAGCGCCGCAGGGTCTGACCGGCGGAGAGACGGGAGGCCCCTTCCAGGAGGGAGCCCGCAGCGGCATAAGCGCCGAGGAGAAGGACCAGGAGGATCAAAACGATGTTTGTCAGCCTGGCGCGGTTTTCCAGCCGTCCGTAAAGCCGGGGCAGCGGAAGCAGCACCAGGAATACGGTCAGAGCGGCAGCGCCCAGAATGCCCGCCAGGGGAACGGCCTGCCCGGCGCCGGAGGACGCAAAGAAAGGGAAGGAGAGAAACACCGCCGCCAGAGAGGGCAGCGCCACTGCCAGCATATGCAGAAGGGCTGCGGTGCGGTCCTTCCCGGCGCAGAGCAGGTAAACCACCACGCCCGCAAGGAAGAAGCCGGTGGCGCCCAGACTGAAATTCAGAAGGAAGGTGGTGGCCTGGAAGCTGGCGAATACGGCGGAGATCGCCCGCTCCGCCCTGGTTTCCGCAGAGCAGAGAAGGTAGAGGGAGAGATAGATGCAGAGCCCGAGCAGCCCGGCGGAGATGTTGGCATTGGCAAAAATGCCGGTCAGCCGGGTGCCGCTTTCAAAGCCCACCATGGCGGAAGTGAAGCCGGGAAGCTGGGAGAAGAACGCGGTACTGAGCCCGGCGGAAGCCAGGTCGACGCTGAAAAGTGCGTAAACGGCGCCCGCCGCGCTGAGAACAAAGAGCAGCTTCCGGACCGCGCTCTCCCGCCGTGGAAGATACAGCAGAATAAACAGGACCAGGGGGAGGGCGAAAAGCTGCTTGGAATACTCCCGAAGGAAGAACTTTCCGGAGGCGGCCCACATAAGGGAAATCCCCATCCAGAGAAGGTAGGCCGCGAAGAGAAGCAGAAACGGGGAGGCAGAAACCTCCCGGCGCTTCCGAAGAAGGGCGAAGACGGAGAGGGCGGCGGACAGGAGACAGCAGATCAAAACCAGCCACTTCTGGTTTTGATAGAACTGCATCAGGCCAAGAACGGAAAAGACCAGGGCGATGAGCAGCAGAGGGATCGGGCCGAGGGCTTTGCCGCTCCTGCCGGACGCGGGAAGACGGCCCGCCGTTTGCACAGAGGG
>JAEEGL010394291.1_pt1 | contig 18962 bp, 21 predicted proteins | sample 9134231 | NCBI WGS metagenome assembly JAEEGL01 (sample SAMN16246548, study PRJNA631951) | gut metagenome | biome: gut microbiome; feature: rumen; material: fiber-attached | host: Bos | place: Iran: Karaj | collected 2018-10 | reverse complement strand
TCTCTCCTTCTTCGCCTTCACCGCCACACCCAAGGCGCAGACATTGCAGCTTTTCGTACTTGCGGATGATCTTGGTGGCGCGGCTCTCCGGCAGTTCGGGGTTCTCCGGTGTGTTCTTGGCAATTTTGAAGCAGGTGGCGTAAGTCATATAGTTCCGGAGCACGTCCAGAATGAAGCCCTCCTCGATGGCCTGCCTCATGCTGTACACATGGAAGGGATGGAAGCTGCCGTCCTCCCACTCGGTTCCGAAAAGCTCCAATGTCTGCGCCTTGGGTGTGGCGGTGAAGGCGAAGAAGGAGAGATTTGCGTGCTTGCCGTGTACCAGCATTTCCTGCAGCAGCCGGTTGGTCAGATCCAGTTCTTCCTCCGCCTTGCCCTCCAACTCCGCATACTCCCGCAGGGCCTCCTCCGTATCTGCCAGGGCGGTTTTGAGCTTGAGCGCAGAAGATCCCGTCTGAGAGGAATGCGCTTCATCTACGATGATCGCATAATTGCGCCCGGCGACTTTATCCACCTCCTGATAGATTACGGGGAACTTTTGCAGGGTCGTGACAATGATGCGCCGCCCCTCGTTGATGGCGTCCCGCAGATTCTTGGAAGTCTTTTCCTCGTCAATGGTTTCCACAGCGCCAAGGGTATGGTCGATGCCTGAAATGGTCTCCTGCAGCTGCTGATCCAGCACCTTGCGGTCGGTGACCACGATAACGCTGGAAAAAACGGGGCGGTTTTCATCGTCATGGAGCGATGCGAGCCGATAAGCTGTCCACGCGATAGAGTTGGACTTGCCGGAGCCGGCGGAATGCTGGATCAGATAATTGTGTCCTGCGCCGTTGAAACGCACGTCGGCAACGAGTTTGCGCACCACATCCAGCTGATGATAACGAGGAAAGATGATGCTCTTTTTGATAATCTTCTGCTCTGTACCGTTAGGCAGCCGCTTCTTTTCCTCTTTTACCTGCAGATGGACAAACTTCTGCAGAATATCCATCATACTGTCCTTCTGGAATACATACTCCCACAGATAGGCGGTGGGGTATCCGTCAGGGTTGGCCGGGTTGCCCTTGCCGCCATCATTGCCCGCACCGTTGGAGCCCTGGTTGAAGGGTAGGAAGAAGGTGTCCTTCCCAGCGAGCTTCGTGGTCATCCAGACCTCCAGCTGATCCACGCAGAAGAAGCCCAGGATGCGCTTGTTGAACTGGAAGCAGATCTCACGCGGGTCGCGGTCGTACATCCACTGTCGCTTGGCGTTGTCCGCCGTCTGGCCGGTGTACTGGTTTTTCAGTTCGAACGCGAAGACCGGGATGCCGTTGACGGCCAGCACCATGTCCACACTGTTATGGTTGTCCGCAGAGTAAAACCACTGGCGGTTGCAGGTGATCTCATTGGCCGCATATAGCGCCGCTGCAGTCTGGTTCAACCCGGACTCTGGTTGGAAATAGCAGACATGGAAAGTCACGCCCCGATGCTTGAAGCCGTGGCGCAACACATACAGCAGCCCGTCCATATCGCAGGCGTTGTTGAACGCCAGACAGAACTTCCGCTCCGTATCGGTCCTGTTTTGCATGACGAATCGAGCCCATTCTTTGGGCTGCGTCTTCTGCACAAATCGAACCAGTGTCTCCGGAAACAGCCCCAGCTGCGGATCATATGTATCATGGTTCCCGGTGTATCCGCCCTCGGGAGACAACAGAGAGTCCGCGATATCCATTTCAAACCGCTTTTCTGTGGTTTCTGTAATAGGCATTTATCTCACCCTCTATCAGAGTATCTTTAGTTTCCCCAATTGATTTTGCCGCGAGTTCCATCGGATCTGATCCGTTTTTTACATGTCTCAACAATGCTCACACACTTTATCAATGCTATCTCCAAATAGTGTTTCTTTGGAAATTCCCATCAGAGCAAGGTCAGAAAGGAATTGCGATTTCTTATTGCCCGGAATAATGATGCGCTCGGCGATACAATCGCTGTCTTTGCTGATCGCATCAAGAACAGTGGAAAAGTATTTGCTCTCCTTGTCGTTAAATGTGCTTGATTTGATTCTGTTCGGAAACAGGATATACCTTCCTCGCTGCATCTGCTGACGAAGACTTCTGATTGGCGCATATACGAAAAATGGTTCCTTACAACATTCGGCAATCCATTCTCCTCCAGCCTCGTTCGTTTTATGGCAGATTTCGTTCATCTGCTTCTGCTCGAGGAAATACGGTTGTTCTTTTACAGTTCCATAAAAGAGTGATAACGGATATGACGTCGCTCTCGCAAACCGATAGCTATCAGCTATCGCCTGTACGACTGGATAGTTCGTAATATCCAACTCGTTGTATTTGAAAGCAATAACTTCGCCATCCTTATTATCGTTCGCATTGCAGGCGAAGAAAAGTGCGACCAGCGCGTTTTCAGTTACATCCAAAAGCCGTGTCGGTATTCCATGATGCTGCAGCAATGCCAAAAGTTCGAGTGGGAGCATATCATTCCTAAACACATCTGGTAGCTTGAATTTTGCCAGCTCGATCAGATTGCGTTCTTCACCAAAAATATCTATATCAACCGCAAATCGGCGTGACCGCCCCAATGAGGGCAACAACTCATATGCAGAATCAGACTGTCCTCTAAATAGCAGAATTTCGTTGTGCCGTATCCCGTCCCTGACAAGTCCCCTATCGACATGGCATACTGCCTGTACGTATTCCGAAAGGCTTTGTACAGAGGTTATGTGCGACAAGTATACTCCCCCATTCAATCAATTATATATCCCTCGTCCGGTTAACGTCTATCAATAATGTGGTAGCGAAACGCCTCAAACTTGCTAGCATTGTTCTGGTAGTACTCTAGAGCAACATTTGAAATGATTTTGCATAGGAAAGGAATATCCACATTGTATTCCCGAACTGCAACCGTTCTGTCTTCGTTGTAGGCTATACTGGTTGTGGTTCCGAAGGCGCAGCACTCACTTCTTGGCGGAATAACCAAATTGAACTCCGTGACTTGGTTTTGTTCTTCTTTCATTGCATTGCCGTTGATGTTCACTTCGCCTGAATGCAATACATCACATCGTAGTGCATATAAGAGTTCTCCGCTTAAAAAGGGCAGATTGGCAAGTCCCTTCTCGTTGGACCGACTCCTTTCCCGTTCATATTGGCCTATGTTTGTATCAAACCAAAGCGAGTATCTCTCTCTAGAGTTCTCGTTTGGGTATTCCGCCTTGCCGCAGATATCCGGAAGCGTTAGGGCCAATGCCAGCGCGGCGATATAGCACTCGTTATCCAAGCATTTGTATATTTCTCCAACGATTCGATTGACCATAGTATTATCCACCCTTTTTGTGTTTATTGCGCGGAAATGTACTTCGCATAGCACGGTATCTCATTTCCTCGTACCAGCTCTCCACACCCATTGCGTTATGGATTCTCATCTTTTCTGCTGATTCCATGCAAACCGGATCCGAAGCGATGAGATATTTCCACACTTTTTCGCCATCTACAAGATATACTCCGTAAACCTTGTGGGGCGTAACTAAACATTTTTCCTTAATTATCCATCTGATCTCTTCCTTGGAGCGACTGCTTTTGAATGTGTCGCTAAGGATTTCCACCCAATTAGATAAATGTATCATATTTCAATCCCTCAATACCAATAACAGTCGTCATCGTCTCCGCCGGAGGGCTTTTTCTTCGCTTTCTGTTGGGTCATCTGGCGTAGACGGAATTCCTCTTCACTGATGGCCACGTATTCCTCACAATGGGCGCTGCCGATACATCGGCCACATCGCCTCTTGCAGCCGTTTCCGTCATACTCGTAGTATTTGCATCGTCCTTTATACCTACGATCATCACCCTCTTGCCGGTGCATTTGCTCCTTGTGCCACGGAGTTCCCGCCAGATGCTTTACACCCATCAAAACACCTCTCTTTACGAACAGGAAATTGATTTGCTCAATACTATTCAGGCTGGGCACCTTTCCCAGTGTTTTCGAGAATAAATATGATTATTGTTCATACACCTCATACAGCAATTGGTTTATCTTCTTGGGCGACTGTATACCAAGCGAAAGCAGCGTTTCAAGATTGAATCTCTTGATATCCCGTTCCAATTGTTCTTCATCGGCCATATTTTCAAATACTACTGGCTCGCATATCAGCAAATGTCGGTCAATTGAACCTGTTGTTACCCATTCGTTATCTGTTCTGACGTTTTTACAACCCACTATACTGAGTCCCGCAAATACGCGTACTGAATTTGCTAAATATCTGCTTTTTGAGGCATAGGCTCTTGTAAGACTTTCAAGATTCTCCCAGAGCGCCATTGCAGAAAAGAAACCATCAGGATATTTGCCACTGATTTCAAGGAAACCTTTCAGTGGGAAATAGAGTTCTGCGATACCATTATTCTGCAATTTGCCTTCCACACCAGACCGCATGCCATTATATCGAATTCCTGCGACAGTGGGTATTGGTCGGCTCATGCTTCCAAATGGTGAAAAAATATCGGCAAACTCTACCCCTTTTTTGCACATATAGTAGATTGGGCTATTATAGCTGGAATCCAAAAAGGTCTCCGGAATCATATGCAGAAGCACGAATCGCTTTTCGTGGTATGCTGCTTCCTTATCATAAAAGAGGTCAATCCGTTCCTTTCTGTATCTTTCTATTTCCTTTTCAAGCGTAATGGATTGAGAAAACATGGTTTTCATCTCCGCATAGGATGCGACTTTAGTGGAACTGCCGACTCGTTTAAAAACCCGATAGTCATTATTGTTTTCCAGAAAGACATACGGCGAAAAGAGGTCGTGGTGTATATACAAGATTACAATATACTTGTCGCCAAATGGAATATAGGCCGTTTCGAAGCGGGGAACCCGCGGAAAAACAGTTTGGAGGGTGTTTTTCACAGTATTCTCAAACGCATCTGTATTGTTGTCCTCGATTGTGATGCCAACCAACTCATGTGGAACGGCTTTGCCATCCTCCTTAATCCCGTAGATCAAATAGCCTCCCTGCGCATTGGCAAAGGCACATACGTCTTTTCTAAACTCCGCTTTTGCTTCGTTGACGGCATCCTTTTTGCTCTTCGGTATTTCAAGAATAGTAAAAGATTTCTTATAGTCCAGGCATTCACTCTCACGGTAGTCTTGGTCATCAAGTATTCCTTTTAGATCTTCGATTGAACATTCAAGAAAAGACTTTCCGTTAATCGCAGGAAGCATCTGCGGGAACCTCCTTTTTCCCTGTTACATATTCAAAAATCAGGGACTTTTTGTAGGATTCCAGTTCGGAGATAATGCTCTCTTTTTGCCGAATCAAATCATTGATTTCTTCAGTTTTCTCGTCAAGATAATCAACGATCTCCGCTTGTTCAGATAGGGGTGGTATAGTGCTATAAATCGAATACAACCCCGCAGTATATAGCCGTGTTAGTCCTGCGCCGACGCCAGTTGACTTTTTCCTAAACTCAGCTATGTATTGAGGCGTCTTAAATAGAAACTCCAAGTACTTCAAGTTTGCAATCCCACTAGAACAATAGACAGCGTAATCTGGGCTGACAAGCCCGTGAAATCTTGATAGTGCAAAAACACCTAAATGTGCTTTGAGCTTGTTAAATACAAGATCACCTGGATAGCAAATTTTTGCACCGACGAAAGATGATGCCATATTAGGCACCATATCCATTTCTTTGGTTGGAATAAGTCCGTATTTCTGACTCATTGACAATGGCTCTTCAAGGCCATCTTCAGACCGCTCGTTTCTTTCATCTAAAAGCCACTTGATTTTGAGCACATTCCACTCTTCCGGCATCTCTCCAATCCATTCCACCCCGCTGGCTTTCATCTTCCGCCCCGGGCGGATGCCCTTGGTGACGGCTTCGGTGATAACGGACTGTTTCAGCTTTTTGTATTCTTCAATGGACGCGCGGGTCTTTTCAATTACTGCGTCAATCCGGGCACATTCGGCATCAAGAAAGCCAGCAATCCTCTGCTGTTCAGCATAAGGTGGTAGCAGAATTGGAAGCACTGCAAATTCATCATAGTTTAGCGTATATCGTAGATTCTTTGCATAATGCTTAAACTTTCTGCCTTCAAAAATGAACGAAAACCAATAGTCTGCAAATAGTGAAAATACTTTTCCCTCCTTGCATCTCAAAACCTTATATGCCGGTGAAATCATCCCATAGTATGGACTTCGCCCTGAAAAAACCGCAGAAACATCCAAGTCAAAGAGACACATCACCAAATCATTTGGCTTGACGGTCTGATATGTATCATACGTCTCCGGAATCTTCCCGGTTGAGTCCTCAGAGCGTTTTTCCTTAATCCCCTTCGTTGTAAGGGACAGTAATTGCGTTCTCGATGATTTATCACCAACGATCTCTTTTGAACAATCAAAGCAGGTTTTGTTTCTGTAGATGTTCCACCCTTCGGGGATTTCCCCGATCCATTCAATTCCGCTGTTCTTCATCTCTCGCATTACTCTTCACGCCCTTTTTCTTGTGCCAGATTATCCAGATAATCGTTGCCGCTAACAGTATAACTCCACCAACGGTGAACAGGATCCAATGCAGTACGATAAATCTCACCGCCGTGATAATTCCGTACAGGATTGCCCATATTGCCAAAAAAGCAAGGAACTTTGTCGCCCAGTAGACAATAGATCCAAATCTGCCGCCGGGTGAAGCGCTCCACGCAATCTCATGGACCACCTCACCGACAACCAGCAGGATCAGCCATTCCCATATGGGGCTGATCGGCAGCCCGAACGGACTTGTCAGCAAATTATACAGTGTACTCATCTATCCGTTCCAAACAATTCTTTCAGCGAAGCAGCAATATCCTGCTCCAGAGCGGTGATGCGTGCCATGATGTCCTCGGTTTTCTCCGGGGCCTGGTACTCGTAGAAATAGCGGGTCATGGGGATCTCATAGCCGATCTTCGTCTTCTTCTCGTCGATCCAGGCGTCCGGCGCGTAGGGCAGTACCTCGCGCTTGAAATAGGCTTCCACGTCCTCCGTCAGGGGGACGTTTTCCGTGTCGCGGAGATCTGCGTCGGCCACCGGCTTGCCGCGTTTCAGCACGGGCTTGCCGTCCGCGTCCCGCTCCGGGCGTTCCACAGTGATCTTCCGGTAGCCGAAGGTCTCGTTATCAAAAATCTTGCTCTGGCAATAGACACCGTCCTTGTCACCGTAGATCGCGCCGTCCTTGAACTCCCCGTAGGCACGGACGATCAGATCGCGACAGGCGTCGGTGATGTCATTGCGCTTGGTGCCGATACTCTTGCGCCGGGGCTCATAACAATGAGAAGCGTCGATCAACTGCACCCGTCCCATGCGGTGGGCGGGCTTGTCCTTGTTCAGCACCCAGATATAGGTGCTGATGCCGGTATTCATGAACATGTCGGTGGAGAGCTGGATGATGGCGTCCAGCCAGTCGTTCTCCAGAATGTAGCGGCGGATCTCGCTGGGGCCGCTGCCGGCATCGCCGGAGAACAGGGGCGAACCGTTCTGGATAATGGCCATCTTGCCGCCGCGGGCTAGCTTGGAAAGACCGTTGAGCACGAAGAGCTGCTGTCCGTCGGAGATCTTGGGCAGGCCGGGTGCGAAGCGGCCAAGCTCCCCTTTCCTGTTCTCGGCCTCCACCGCCTTCTGCTCCCGTTTCCAGTCGATGCCGAAGGGCGGGTTGGAGATAACGTACCGGAAGGTATAGCCGGAAAACTGATCGTCGGACAGCGTATCTCCGAACCGCATGTTGTTGGGATCGCCGCCGCGAATCATCATATCCGCCTTCGCAATGGCAAAGGTGGAGGGGTTGAACTCCTGGCCGAAGCAGGTGACGCCGATCTCGCTGTTCAGTTCCCGGATGCGCTCCTCCATACAGGAAAGCATTTGGCTGGTGCCCATAGCCATGTCGTACACGGTCACGTTGCCGCCGCGGCTCAGATCCGCATCGGAAAGCAGCAGGTCGGTCATGAGATAGACCACATCCCGGCTGGTGAAGTGGGCTCCGGCCTCCTCGCCGAAGGACTCTGAGAAGCGCCGCACCAGATCCTCGAAGATATAGCCGCAGTCAACCGCCTTGATCTTGTCCGGCCCCAGGTAGCCCTTGGGGGAGTTGAATTCACGGATCACGAGGTACAGGGTGTTGCTCTCCACCATGCGGCGGATCACGGTATCAAAGTCGAACTTGGCCAGCACGTCCTGCACATTGGCCGAGAAACCCGCCAGATAGTCCCGGAAGTTGGTCTCGATGTTCTCCGGGTCGGTCAGCAGAGAGTTGAAGGTGAAACGGCTGGTGTTATAAAACTGATAGCCGCTGGCCTTGGTGAGAAAGCCATCCTTGACGGCGAAGTGCTTGACCTTCTCATACTCCGCCAGCACCGCGTCGTGGGTCGGGAGTAAGCAGTCGTGGAAGCGCTTGACCACCGTCATAGGCAGGATCACGAGGCCATATTCGTGGGGCTTGAACGGTCCGCGCAGCATGTCAGCCACATTCCAGATCATGGCGGCCTTCTCTGCGATATTGGTTCCGACTACGGCAAATTTATCATTGGGCATGTGTCGTCTCTCCTCAATCCATCAGCTGGCGATACAGCTCAGCCAGCTGTGCGTTGACCTCTTCCATCGTGATACTGTCTTCTTCCATCGGTGCGGCGAGATATGTGGCGGGGACAAGGTTATAGTCTTTTTCACGGATTCTATTCTGGTGGATCAAGCAGGAAAAGCCGTCGATTTCGATCCGGTCAGAAACAGCATCTGCAATCTTTTTGCACAGTTCGACAGAAATCGAATTTACCGGACCGCCTCTGCTCTTGGACGCTTTTGCCTCTCTGGTAGCGTCGATAAAAAGCACTTCAGATTGGGGCATCTCCTTTTTGGAGATCAGAAGAAGATTCGTGTTCACGGAAGTTGCATACCACAGGGGCGGCAGCGTGATTACCGCCTTGAGCATTCCGAGCTGCACAAGCTCCTCACGGATGCCCACCGCCTGCTTTTTCCCTTGGAACAGCGTCCCACCGGGAACAACTACAACGGCTTCTCCATCCCGAGAAAGATAGTTGTGCATGACACGGTTCAGTGCAGCAAGCGTCATATCGGAGTATTCGTTGGAATCGCTCTTTTCGAGCCTGCCCATGAGAGGCGGATCTACAAAGAGTTTATTCCCGTGCAAGTCCGGGATCTGCTCAGAGAGACTGTCGCCGATGCAAATACGAATCCTCTTGTAGTCGTACATGATAAAAAGCATTGCGGCCACAGCGGCGTTCACACCGTTGATTTCCACGTTTGCAACGGTGGGACGTGCATCACCGGTGATGAGTAAAGTCGATACTCCGGATCCTGCAGCAAAGTCGACAAAGGTATCATCCCGATTGACTTGAAGGAGCTCCTTCGCCATGGTACTGACGCTGACATTCGTTACAAATTTCCCGGAATACGAATTGCGCTCAAAGTTGGTTTCAATTGCTCCCACCATGGCATCAACAAGGTTCTTTCCAATAATGGGTTCATTCTCCTTCTCTTCCAGATCCAGTGTGCCAACGAACTCTATCAAAGAACGGAAGCCTGTCTCCGAAGTATTTCTCTTCTGACGAGTCCGATCCACGCCAAAGAGTTCCCGCGCATACTCTTCGATATTTGCCGGATTAGAGAGAACCCTTTCCAGTTCATAGGCCCTGTCGATATATTGCAGGACAGGAATCACGGTCTCAATCCCGTTGTCAACGTCACGGAGCGCAAACATCTTCTGCGCACGCACACACTGCTGCATGTCCTCCTTGCTGGAAGCGCCGATGTAGTTGTCCAGCGCATATTTCAGGAACAACAACCGGAGCGCACTGAATGCGAGGTTCCGGGAGAATACCACACTGCGGAGGCGTTCCATCAACCCCCAAATCATATTCTTGCTGTCTTCAATCTTCATATTCTTTCACCATGTCCCGAAAGCTGATGTCGTTCTTCTTCTGTTCAAGTTTGATAATCTGTTCCAGGAGCTTAACCTTGCGCCGCGTCTCCTGGAACCGATTCCCGATCTCACGCTGCTTGTCCAACGCCGGAACCGGAATCAAAACATTCTTGATTTTTCCCACGGAGAGCATCGCCATCGCAGATCCTGAAACCTGCAGTTTTAGCTGGTTCTTGCACGCCGAGCTGTTGAGGAACGCAAGTAGGAATTGTGTATCCAGATCGCCTGCAGACTTGATAATAGCGCAGAACGAAGGAACAATACATCCTGCACTGTCCTCATCCACATATGCTGCGTCATACGGCGTGGATAACTTCATGACAATGTCACCAGGCGCGGTCAATCTCCGCGGATCGGCTTCAGTGCGCAGAGATTCTTCCGGCATCTCACTGTTGTCGATGCTGCCATCTGCATGGATGCATTTGGGGACGACGACCTTGCGCACCTCGACAGTCTCATCTCCGGAACCCTCTTTGGCAGAAAGCCTGCTCATGATTTGTCCGCTTATGATTTCAATTCCGCATTCACCCAGCGGGATAATTTGATTCTGCATATTCATGCTGCACATTCCTCACGATAATAGTAGTTGTTGAGATACTTCCTGGGATTCCTAATCCGCTGCTTCCCCACAAAGAAATCTCTCTTGCTGACTTCACGCATTTTTGTTTCACTGTGTTCATCCCTGCATTCGGGCAGAAGCTCCAGATCTGGACACATAACCCTCTGCTCCTGAATGGAACGGCACTGGAAATATGGGTCTGCTTCGTGAAGCTCCACAAGCTCCCAATACCGCGGGGCATCAACCACCCTCACCTGGCGGATCGCGTCAGGATGATGATGCTTGACCCGAGGCATTTTTCGAACGTATGCAGCCGCATCAGATCCAGAAGCAGCTATGACAGGGATAATTTTGATTACATACTGGTTCTTTCCTACGTGGCCAAACTTGGCTTCAACTTCGTACATCATTATAGCGCACCCTCCTCAACTGGTCAACACTTTTGTCAGCAGTTCTGTTTTCTTCGTGAAATGTTTTTGTTGTTCATCTTGGCTATACTATAGCACAGTCCATAGTACTTGTCAATAACTGTTTTGAAAATTTTGAAATATTTTTTTTGTACATTGTTTGCGGCTTGTGTTTCATTTGGGCTCGTCCAAATGAAACACCATCTGCAGTTGCAATTCTGAACTATATAAAATAATTTCTCTGGACTTCCCTCCTCTTCTGTGGTATGTGTTTGTACTACACACAAAGGAGGCAAACACATGGCAAGGATCACGCTGGAGGAATTGTATCGGGGCGAGGGCGGCGGAGCAAAGTACGGTGCCGGAGGGATCATGAGCGCGGTGATGAAGGACATCCTCTCTCATGGTATCCCGTCGGACTACGACCGGCAGACCTGGCTTGAGATGCTGCTGATCAAGCACACGCTGCTTGCGGCGAAACAAACAAATGGAAACAGAGGGCGACTGCGTTTCGGATCTCTCCGAATTGCAGCCGCCTTCTTGCTGTCGATAAAGGAACACATCTACTGTCTAAAATGTCAAAAAACATTTTGAGATAAATTGTCTCATTATGCTTGACAAGACGTTTTGTCTCATGTTACAATACCTCCACAGCAGAGGAAAGCTGTGGAGGTATTGCCATGCGAAGGAGAAATGACGCCAAGAAAGATCAGATCATTTCGTATATCAACGACCACGTCCGGCTCCACTTCGTCACGCCTACTGTGCGGGAAATCAGCATGGGAACCGGTATCCCTCATGCGACTGTCCATCGGTATCTGGTTGCCATGAATGAGGCCGACGAGATCCAGTATGATGGGAAATGTATCAGCACGGATTTTACCGACAAGCTTGCGCCCACCAACTGTGTCAAGGTGCTGGGGCGTGTGGCCTGCGGTCCCGGCGAGGAAGAGCAGGAACAAGTGCTGGAGTACATCCGCTTACCGGAAAAGTTTGTGGGGACGGGTCAGTTCTTTGCTCTCATTGCCAAGGGAGATTCCATGATAGATGCCGGCATCCATGAAGGCGACTATGTTATCATTCGTCAGACCACAGGACCAGAGTTGGGTGATATTGTGGTTGCGCTCTATGAAGGGAAGAGCAACCTGAAGGTGCTGGGCTACAACGACGCCAGGCAGCAGTATTATCTCCGTTCCTGCAATGCCGATAAGAAAAAGTATGGCGATATTTACGTGGACGATCTTGAAGTACAGGGTATAGCTGTCGGCGTATACCACCAGCTCGGGAAAATGCTATGAACACATTGCATACAGGAAATAGTGGGACAACTTCAAAACACACTTGCTCCCTTCTCCCTTTCGATTGTCCGCTCTGTGGTGCCAAGCGATTGGTTTTTGTCTTGGACGCCAGACAAAAGAATGCCTCGCAGCTCATTTCTTTTTCTGATGTCAATGAGGAAACGCGCTTACAGTGTGTTCTCATCTGTCCCAAGTGTAAAAAGAAGCTGGCGCTCTGCACCAGACCCAGCAGAGTCGTTCCCGCATAAAAATAAAGTTGGCAGAGTGATCCGTCCTCCCGTCTGTGAATACGGAAAGCAAGGGCAGGTATCAGATTCGGCAGCATCAGGTGTTGATCCTGTGCTGACCTGGCTGATGCCTGCCTGTTTATTATTCTTATGAAAACGAGGTCATGCTATGTCTGTTTTTTCCTGGAACCAGCCCGCTCGCCGCGCGCATTATTTCATGCTGCCCAATGAGATCTTCTCCTTGCATCTCTGCGCGGGAGAACTGGCGATCTACGCCTACCTCCTCTACCTGGAGAACCGCAGGACCCACGAGTGCTATCCCAGCTACCGCACCATCGGCGCGGCTGTCGGCATCCACAGCAAGAACACCGTGAAAAAGTACGTGGACATGCTGGAGGAGAAGCGTCTCATCTCCACCTGTCCTACAAAGATCCTCACCACTCACGGTGTGCGCAACGGGAACCTCCTCTATCACATCCAGCCCATCGTGCTTGCAATTCAACACCGGGATCGTCAGATCGCGTGCCGCGCCGAAGCGGAGGTGGAACGTGCCAAGGCGCACTACGCTCTCCTCAAGCAGCATCGTGAGAGAACAAACGCCATGAATTGGCGGGCGCGATTGGAACGCAGAAGCGCCGGTTGAGTGCATGCCGCTTTGCGGCATGGCAAGTTTCGCATTTGTGGTACGGTTTCGCGCCTTTGCGCGAACCGCCCCACTTCTGCCGGATGCGGGCTAAGCCCACACCCCTATTTTTGTTAATGATTTGAAAGGAGACGTATATGGAAAACGATTTCACTATGAGTGAAAAAGCTCTGCATGCACTTTTTTCATTTGCGGCAAAAAAAGAGATCCTCACCTTTTTAAAGGACAAACTCGAAAGTCAATTTGGTATCTCCCCGTCTATCGATGAGCTTCGTGCTTTTTATATGGACGATACTGATATCGGTCTAAATAGTGAGCAGATCCATTTTTTGACGCTATCGCTTTTGGAGTATGTCCGGCAATCGTCCTTCACCGTTGAAAATCTGTTAAAATATCAGCAGGAGACTGCTGCTGATATTGTATCGTCAATGGATGATTATCTGGAACTTCATTTTCCTGAAGAGGATTTCTAAAGATGGCAAAAGATCATTTCATCCGTGCCCGCGTCACGGCGTGGGAAAAGAACTTCGTCCACGATGCTGCGGAGATGGCGCACATGTCGGAGAGTGAATTCGTCCGGCACTGCATTCTCATGAACAAATTGGTCATCGTTCCCGGTCTCGATGATGTGCTCACCGAGCTGCGCCGGCAGGGAAATAATCTCAATCAGCTGACGCGAATGGCGCATCAGGGCGTACTGGATGAGGTCAATATGACCGCGTGTCTGGAGGCGTACAGAAAGATATGGCAAGCGTTAAGTTCGTTGCAGTCTCACAGCCGCTGAGCGGAATCCTCCACTATGTGACCAACCGGGAGAAAACAACGCAGCGTCTTATCTCCGGCGTCAACTGCGTGGCGGAGTCCGCATACGAGGAATTCACGGCAACAAAGCTGCAGTTTCACAAAACGGGTGGCCGCGCTTACTATCACATCGTGCAGGCGTTTGCTCCCGACGATCCTCTTGATTTTGACACAGCGCATGAACTGGGTATCAAGTTGGCGGAGCACTTCCCCGGTTATCAGTGTCTTGTGGCGACGCACATGAACACGGCGCACATTCACAACCACATCATTATGAACTCTGTCAGCTTCGAAGATGGCCGGAAGTTCCATCAGTCTGCGCAGGAAATGCGCCAGGTAAAAGAGTTCGTCAATGATCTCTGTCGGGAGTATGGTTTGTCCGTTACAGAGAGCAAAGCGGATCCAAAACGCATTCCCGATTGGAAACATGATCTGCGCTACGCCATCCGTGAGGCCATGTCCTGCACCTCTACACGTGAAGAATTCATCTCCCACATGGAAGAATTGGGTTACAAAGTCGACTGGAAACCGGATCACAAATACATGACCTACACAACGCCAAACGGTATTCGTTGTCGTGACAGCAAGCTGTTTGATGAAACGCTTTCGCGCGAAAGTATAGAGTGTTACTATCGCTTGGGCGGTGTGAAGTATCTCTCCGCTGCGCAGGAGTCGGCGCAGATGAATAACGAACCCACGCCGATGCTTCGAGATGTACTGATCGGCATGGGCGCGGTTTCTCTGGCGCTGATGTCGTTGGCGTCTGATGATGAAAAACGCGATGAGGATTTCTTTCAACAGGTTTATTACGCAATGCTTGCCGCCGATGACATTGTTGAGCTGATCCGGATTCTTCGAGGGCAACGGAATCACGGAAAGCAGCCGTGGGAACAAGCCTTCGATTATACCGTTAGAAAGAAACAGGACGATGTTAACGAGGATGATTCTGGAGAAGATGATCTTCCCACGCCGCAGTCGGCTGCTTCTTTTGTTCCGGAATTCTATGGCAACGATTACGAGTCCGAAGAGGATTACGATGAAGAATACGCCCGCAACCACGGCGAAGATGATTACGATGAAGATGAACAATGCTGGGGCATGGGCATGGGCATGTAACGGAGGTACAACATGAAAGAAAGCAAATACAAATCCTATGAGGATCTTCCTCTGATGCTGAACGTGCAGATGATCGCGGACGTGCTGGCTATCTCACGCAGCAAAGCATATGAATTGGTATCGTCCAAGGGATTCCCCGCGCTGAAGCTGGGCAACCGCATCATCGTACCCAGGGAACAGTTCGTAGAATGGGTGCGGAATCAAACGAGCAAGTGACAAGGCCCTTTTCTGAAAACAGGTTGCGCCTACAAAATGGGCGCAACCTCCCCGCATCTCTCCCGTCCTCCTGAGAAGGAGGTTTCCCCCACAAAATGGGGGAAACCTCCCTGGACGACAAAATAGCGCAAAACCCTGTTTCTGTAACCGTTTCGTGACTGGATATGGCTCTCCTCCTGTGGTAGTTGTTGTTGTCACAAGGAGGTGCAGATCATGCGCATGATAGAAGAACTGTTTGACGGCAATATCCAGCCCTGCGAGCGGCCTGTACGGGACGGGTCCCCATTGCAGATGCTGGCATCCCTGGTCATGAAAAACAACGACGCCCTGCTGGCAATTCTGGACGAGACGCAGCGGGCGAGGTTTGAGCGGTACAAGGATATACAAAACGAGCTGGCTGCGCAGCTGGAGCGGGAGGCCTTTATCGAGGGCTTCTGTATCGGGGCCAGGCTGATCTTCGAGGTCATGGAACATACGGAAATCCCATCCATCGACGACTGACCCTGTCAAAAGTTGCGCCGCTGTAATCAAAGAATACAGCAGAAAGGTGTGTGGAAAACCATGGCACAGAAACGTCTGCTGACCAACGGCAGCGCCTTCAAGCGCACAGACGACCGCTGGTGCGGCGTGGTGTGGTATATGGACGAGCAGGAGCAGCGGAAGCGCAAGAGCTTCTCCGGCACCACCAAGGCCGAGGTCAACAAGAAGATGACCGACTACATCGCCGAATTCAACAAGCAGATCATGCAGTCCGACGAGGCCAAGCGCACACTGCAGGACAGCATGCAGCACTGGCTCCAGGTGTTCAAGTTCCCCTCCGTGGAGCCGACCACCTATGACCGCTACGAGTGTACCGCCCGCCATCAGATCTATCCCCTCATCGGAGAAAAAGTGGTCGGCGACATCAAGGCCGCCGACCTGAAAAAGCTGCTCAACTACTGGATGAACAAGGGCTACGCCTACACCACCGTGAAGAAGCTCCATATTCAGTTGAAGGAGTTCTTCCGTTACCTGGTGGAGCAGGAGGTGCTGTATAAGAACCCCATGAACAGCGTCCCCATGATCAAGAAGGCCAACTACTTCGCCGCGCAGAACAAGGAGAACCTTCCGGTGTGCGACGCCATCACCGTGTTCACGCCGGAAGAGATCGAGATCTTCAAGGATGAGTGTTTCCGTACCTGGAGTAATGGGAAGCGGATCTACCAGCAGGCGGCGGCCTACATCCTCATGCTGAACACGGGGCTGCGCACCGGGGAGATGCTGGGCATCCTCAACAGCGACGTGGATCTGGAGAACAAGGTGCTGCACGTGCGCCAGGGGGTGAAGGAGGTCTATCACCGGGACGGTCTCAACATCGACAGCGGCCGGGACGTGAAAGTGGGCAAGCTGAAATCGGCCACCAGCAAGCGGGATGTACCGCTGAATGCGACGGCTATCGAGATGATAGAGGACTTACGCAGGGAGTACTACTTCGGCCCGTGTACGCCCCTTGTATGCGACGAGAGCGGGGATTATACGAGGCCGGTGAACTTCCGGAAGCGGTACTACCGGATCCTGGAAGCTGCCGGCATCCAGCGGAAGGGGCTGCACGCCCTGCGGCACACGTTTGCCACGAATCTCGTGAATGGCATGAAACAGCCGGACGGCACCATCAAGGCCCTCACTCCCCGCCAGGTGGCGGATCTCCTGGGTCACAGCACGTCTCAGATCACGGAGCAATACTACGTGAAGCGGGACAACAGCCGGCTGGTGGGGACAACGGACGAGTTTGAGCTGTGAAGATCGAATTAATATACACAGAATAACCAGGCCATAGTTCACTTCTTCCCTGCCGTATACAGATTTATTTTGTATCGCTATGGGTAAAAACATAGCGACGCCCCTCTATGTGTTTTACCTTACAGGTAAAAAGTATATTGACATGCAAGATAAGTGGTGTTAGTATAGAATTAACCTGTGAGGTAAATTCGGGGGTGAGAGACCTGGAAATTTCATATAAGTCGAATAAGCTAAAGCGGACTTGCACAGACTATTCTGTAGCCCAAAAAACATATAGTTCAGAGATGGCCGCGAAGATATCGCAGAGAATTGGAGAATTATCTGCCGCTGATTCAGTCGAAATGTTAATGGATTATCAAATCGGACGCTGCCACCAACTCAAAGGAAATCGTCACGGGCAATTTGCTATGGATTTGGTGCACCCATATCGATTGATATTTGAAAAAGACGGACATAGAATTCAGTTGGTACGGATATTAGACATAGAAGATTATCATTGAAGAGGAGAATTCAGGAGGTAAGGAGGAACACTACTATGCTACACAGTAATAGCGTAATAGCGGTACCGCCTGGAGCAACCATACGTGAGCAGTTGGAAAACCGCGGGATGAGTCAGCGCGAGTTTGCTCAAAGAATGGGTTTGAGCGAAAAACACATTAGTCGGCTCATTAACGGGAAAGTCGAATTAACACCCGATGTTGCCCTACGTTTGGAATCTGTTCTTGGTGTACCCGCCAGTTTTTGGAACAATCTTGAGGCAATTTATCGCGAGCGGATCGCAAGGGCGAATGCCGAAAATGAGTTAGCCGAAGAAAAAGAAATCGCACGGAAATTTCCGTACGTGGAGATGGCTAAATTAGGATGGGTTGCGGCAACAACAAATGTTGAGGAGAGAGTGGACAATCTCCGAAAATTCTTTGAAGTGGCACGGTTAGGTTTGCTAGATGATCTTAAGGTGCCAGGAATAGCATATCGCACAGTTGGGGAAAGCGAAGAAAGCAATTACATTCTTGCTGCTTGGGCACAAAAGGCAAGGTTAGAAGCACGGAAAGTAGAAACGCACCCTATTGACGTTGAGAGACTTCGTAGCCAAGTCCCCAGAATCCGAGAGCTTACCGTTGAAACGCCTGATGTGTTCTGTCCCAGACTAAGATCTATGCTGAGTGAATGTGGTGTTGCAATTATTTTCTTGCCGCATATTAGCCGTTCTTTTCTGCATGGTGCTACATTTATTGACAGAAAGCATATTGTTATTGGACTGACCGTTCGTGGTCGTGACGCAGATCGGTTCTGGTTTAGTCTGTTTCACGAATTATACCACATTCTTGCCGGCCACATTTTTGAAGCTAATTCCGTAAATCTTGAAGAACAAGAAGTACAAGCCGATAGTTTTGCTAAAAACATCTTAATTCCGGATGAGGACTACAGAAGGTTTTCCTCTGGTTATATCGATAGGCCTTCTATCCTTCGCTTTTCTAGTGAAATTGGAATTGCTCCCGGAATTGTTGTCGGTCGACTGCAGAAGGAAAAACGCATCAATTATAAATGGTACAACGATTTAAAGGTGAGATACACGCTCTCACATTAAAAGTTTTTCATTGCATATGTGCATATGTAATGGTTCTTCCCCTTTAATCATACCCATGTCCATTTGCTTTTGATGCTCTTTTGATGCTGCAGCAGACGGAAACGTTCCAAACAGACGTCACCGGATGGCACGATTGATGCTGTTTTGCAGCTGCGCCAGAGCATCAATAAACCGCGTGCCGTGATAATTGGCTCCAAAAAGTTGCAAAAACACCCGATTTCATACGAAATCGGGTGTTTTCTTGGCAGGGGCAGAAAGATTCGAACTCTCGACACGCGGTTTTGGAGACCGCTGCTCTACCAGCTGAGCTATACCCCTATATGCGGGTCTTACTGTCTATGTAAGCCCTATTTGAATCACAGCAGCGCTGTGGGATTTTTGGTG
>JAEEGL015056957.1_pt1 | contig 18963 bp, 19 predicted proteins | sample 9134231 | NCBI WGS metagenome assembly JAEEGL01 (sample SAMN16246548, study PRJNA631951) | gut metagenome | biome: gut microbiome; feature: rumen; material: fiber-attached | host: Bos | place: Iran: Karaj | collected 2018-10 | reverse complement strand
TGGTTTATAGCTTGTCGAATAGTGCGGAACTTTCTGATAATAGGCAGGAGGTGTTTCTTCTCCGCCAAAATAATTATTATTAGGAGAATATATATATGCATCAATATCATAAATTCTTTTATCGGGAGTAATAACCTTTGTCATCTTAATTTTGATTGCGGCATTCCTGCCCTGAACAGGCTCAAGTAAATCCTCAACATATCCGCATATAACAGATCCTTCCGGAAATACGTTTGTTTCATAGATATAAATATCGGAAGAATTATAAACACAAACTTTGTCACCTATGTCATAGAGCAAAGTTGAAATCTCGTTCGGAACGGTAACCTTAATAAATGTTCCTTCCCTTACTGAAACAGCTTTACATATAGGTATCAATGCAAAAAATGACGAGAAAAACAACAAATAAAGTAACAAATATTTAACTTTAATCTTTATCATATTTATATTTTAATAATATTTAACATTTTTTCCATAGTCTTATTGAATTATATTTCTTAAAGATTTAATACTTCGTAATAAAATTTTGTTATAATAAAATCTATGAATATTTTTGTCACAGGAACAGAGTTTGGAATAGGAAAAACGTTTGTAACAGCAGGGTTATCTGCTGTTATGCAATCGCTTGGGTATAATACAGGTGTTTATAAACCTGTTCAGACACATTCAATTGATGAGGGCACATTTCTGATTTCACCTGATTTGGCTTTTGTAAAAATGTTCGACCCTTATATCACAACACACGCAACATACTTATTCAAATCCCAAACACTCCCCTGTGTTGCAAGTGAACTTGAGAATAACAAAATCGAGATTGACCGTATTATTACCGATTATTCACTTTTAGCAAAAAAATGCGATACAATAATCGTTGAAGGTAACGGCACTATGTATACTCCTGTTGCCCCTGATATACGTTCAATAGATATTGCAAAAATGCTAAAACTTCCTGTCGTCATAGTAACAAAACCTGACGATAATTCCATAGGTAATGTACTTATGACAGTTCAAGCAATTCAGGAAGCAGGACTAAAAATTCACGGAATAATAATTAACAAATATCCTATAGCATCTGATAATCCATCAGTTAAAGCATTTCCAAGGTTAATTGAAGAATATTCCGATGCAAAAATAATCGGTGTAATAAGAGAATTTAAAACTGATTCAATAAGGGCAAGCATGCTTATTGATGTTGTTTTAAACGGAATAGATCTTGAAAAAACTTTCTCAATGAAAATTCCCAAACTCAGTATTTAATTATACTTTTTCAGGCAGGTGTTTAATACACATACAGAATAATAGCGGAATAACGGTTGTTGCAACAATTACTGTCATAATTCCTATGTGTTCTGCAAAAAATGAAAAAGCGGGAAGAATAAGTCCGATTACACCCCAGCTGAAACCTCCAATGAAACCTGCCGTCATACTTTTATGCTGTGGCATAAGTTTTTGTGCCATAGACATATTAATAGGAACCGCTAAAAAACAGAAAAACTGTATTGAAACAAGAGCCGTTAAACTTGCAATTTCACTGATATTTTGAAGGAAATAAAACGCAAGCGTTAGTGGAAAAATCGTCAAAAATGACAAATAGAAAGTCTTTCTGATCCCAAATTTCTTTTCAAGATAAGGACTTGTCAAAATTCCCAAAGCGCCAAATAACATAAAAAAGAACAAAATTATTCCGATTTTTGAAACAGTCCACCCTAAATTTTTCCAATAGAAAGGAAGCAAAATTAAAAATGTTGACGAAATAAAAGATTTTACGGTTGACGCAAGAATTAATATAAACATTGTCCTGTCGGAAAAGACCTCCTTTAATGCCATCAAAAGAGAACCGTGTTCTTTTTGTTTAGTTATCGAAGGAACTTTGGGAACGGTAAAAAGAAGAATAAAAGAATAAATTATTCCAAAAACCGAAGCAAAAACAAGACTTTCAACACCCCATTTTGCACTGATTGAAGATGAAATTGCAGGTCCTAAGGCAAAACCTGAAGTTCCCAAAGCGATAAAAATGCTTATATCTTTTGAAAGTTTATCGGGAGTAGAAAATACCGGAACAAAACTTGTTGCCTGAGGGTGATAGAAAGCAACACCCATATTTCCAAAGATTATGCAGCAAGCGAGTTTCCAAAGGCTGTCTGCTAAACCTACCGATGACAAAAAAGAAGAAGCAAGAAGCATACCCCAAAAGATAAAAAATCTTCTTCTCCATTTATCCGCAATAAACCCAAAAAATGGCTGCGAACAAGACGCGACAATATTTGAAAGGCTGATTATCATTGTCGCAATTGTCATCGTAATTCCGATTTTTGCGGCAATAAACGGCATAATCGGGTTTAGGAAACCGGAATATGCATCAAGGGTAAAATGCCCAAAAGATAATGTTTTGACTGCATATTTATCGTTCATTAGTGCTTAAAGTGCCTTATTCCTGTCATTACCATTGTAATTTCATATTTATTTGCGCAGGCAATAATTTCTTTGTCTTTTTTACTACCACCGGGCTGAATGATTGCTTTTATTCTGCCCTGAACTGCAGCCAGCACATTATCAACCGACATAAAAGCACCGTCAGAAGCCAATACTGCATCTTTTGAACTATCGCAAGCTCTGTTTAAAGCAGTCTCAACAGCATCAATTCTGTTAGTCATACCCTGGGCAATACCGATAGCTTTAAAATCTTTTGCAACTACGATTGCAGAGGTTTTTGCATGCTTAACTATCTTCCAGGCAAAAACCAAATCCTCAACCTGTTCTGTAGTCGGTTTGATTTTGGTAACAATATTAAAACTGTCTTTTGTAAGTTCCTGAGAGTTATGTTCCTGAATCAACGTTCCAAGAGGGGTAATTTCAATTTCCTGAGAAAGATATTTTTTGAATTCTTTTAGAGGAGTATTGAGTTTAACAAGTTTAGCATCTCTGTTTTTGAATATATCAAGAGCCTCATCGGAATATTCAGGAGCAGATATTGTTTCAAAACAGACCTGAGAGAGAAGTTTTGCAAGCTCAACATCAACAGGTTTTGAAAGAGCAATTGAAGCTCCGAAAGCACTTAAAGGATCACAGTCGAGTGATTTATTAATTGCTTCTTGCAAAGTTGTGCCTAAAGCAACTGCGCAGGGAGAAGAATGTTTAACAATAACGGCACAATTGACATCAAAAAACTCACTTGCAACACTCAAAGCAACAGAAACGTCAAGAATATTGTTATAAGATAATTCTCTATCAAACAAAACTTCATAATCAACAGAACTGTCATTGGTGTAGAGTGCTGCCAATTGAGAAGGGTTTTCACCGTATTTTAAATCTTTAATTTTGTCAAAGACAAAAGTATAGTTTTCGGGTAACAATGTTAAATTATCGCTCATAAAATTTCTCCCTGATAAATATATTTCTATTTTATCACGAAAAATTCTGACAATTAAACAGTGTCTTTTTCTCTCTTATTTTTATAGCAGTATCCGCAATAAATGGCTATACCGATTAAAAGCCAAAGAGGAAACAGAACTCTTGAAACAGTCAAAAATTTCATTGAATACAGCATCAAACCACCGCAAATTACTATTCCTAAAATTGGGAACCACGGGCAGAAAGGAACTTTAAACGGTCTTGGTCTGTCTGGTTCCGTTTTTCTTAAGATTAATACTGCAGCGCAAACAATAATGAATGAAGTAAATGTTCCAAAGTTACAAAGCTCAGCCGAGATGTTTAAGTCCATAAACAAACTACCTAAAATAACTATTATTCCGGAAATCCAAGTCAGCGCAACAGGTGTTTTGAACTTCGGGTGAAGAGATTGAAGACAAGATGGAAGAAAATTATCTCTGCTCATAGCGTATAAAATTCTTGTTGTACCAAGCTGATAAACAAGAAGAACTGATGTTAACCCTGCAACAGCGGCGAGAGAAATCATACCTGCAAATTTATCCTGACCGACAAACTTCATAGCTGCCGCAATCGGAGCTAAAATATCAATTTTATCAATAGGAACAATACCTGTTAAAACAAGAGCAACAAGAACATAGAGAATTGTACATATTAAAAGTGTTGCAAGAATTGCTATCGGCAAATTTCTCTGAGGATTTTTCGTTTCTTCCGCAGTTGTTGAAATAGCATCAAAGCCAATGTATGCAAAGAAAATCAGAAATGCCCCCATAAAAATTCCTTCAAAACCGTTTGGTGCAAAAGGTGTCCAGTTTTCAGGCTTAACAAAGAATGCACCGACAATAATGAAAGAAGAAATAATAAAGAGGTTAACACCTACCATAATACTTGCAAACTTAGCAGATTCTTTAGCCCCTCTGACTAAAAGAATAGTCAGCAAAAGCACAATAAAAATAGCGGGAAGATTAATGCAAAGAGGAATTTTATCGAACAAATAGGGAATTTGATCGTGAATATTAAGCCCCTCTTTTTCGCATATCGAAGTAGCCGTTCTAAAATCATTAATTAACCATATAGGAGGATTAACAAGCCAAGCAGGTAAGATATGACTAAAGCCTTTTAAAAGCTGAAAGAGATACCCTGTCCAGGCGCAAGCAACCGTGATATTACCTATGGCGTATTCCAGCATCAGGATAAAACCAACCATCCACGCCATAAATTCACCCATTGTAGCATATGTATAAGTATAAGCACTCCCTGCAACAGGAATCATAGAAGCAAATTCACTGTAGCATAGGGCAGAAAAAACACATGCAATAGCAGCAATAATCATGGAAATTACAAGTGCAGGACCAGCTCCAACGCTGTCAGTTCCGCCTGATGCGGCAACACCAACAATTGAAAAAATTCCCGTACCGACAACAGCACCAATACCGATAACTATCAAATCAAATACGTTTAAATTCTTTTTTAACTCCGAGTTTGAACTCTCATCAATAAGTTCATCAGGGGTTTTACACTTAAACATATTTTTAAAAATCTGATTTTTATCCATTTCCATCTCACTATATCGTTCGGCTCTTTTTATGTTATGAAAAAGATATTCAAAAATCAATTAAACAAGTTTTTTAAATAATTTTGTGAGGTTGTTTCTTCAGTATATTCAAGTGCCGTATTTCTTGTATTTTCTAAAATTTTGGATATTTCATCATCTTTTAAATTATAAACTTCTATTAACAAATCTTTCAGAGAGTCAGAATTAATATCACATAAAAAACCATTTTCGCCATTTTTAAGAATACCGTCAATTCCTTCATTTTTAGCACAAATTGCAATATTACCTGAAGCCATTGCTTCTAAATAAGCGAGTCCAAAGGTTTCATTTCTGCTAATCATAACAAATACGTGGGATTGTCTAAGGTTTTCAAGGACAATTTGGTGAGGAAGCTTTCCGAAAAACTTAACTTTATTATTAATTTTAAGTTTTTCAGCAAGGTTTTGGAGTTTTTTCATTTCTTTTCCGTCACCGATAATTCTGTATTCATAATCAAATTCATTAATTTTTGAAAGGGCTTTAAGAACAACATCAATGTTTTTTCTTTTTATCAAATTTGCAACTGTCACGATAATGAGTTTCTGTGGTTTTTCAGAAGCATTTCTCTGAATTATATATTCATTTTTTACCCCTGAAGGTGCAGTGAAAATATTTTGTTTTTCTCCTATAAATTTTTCAATTTTATTTTTTAGGCTTAAACTTCTTGGTGAAACAAAATCAGCTTTTTTATAGGCGCTCAAGAGTTTCTTTTTAAAATAAACAGAATAAATCGGGTTTGAAAGTACCTGAATATCTGAAATGTGTGTTGAAATACAATATTTAATGTTTAATTTTTCTTTTAACCTTAAAGAAAACAGTGCCCCCGAAGGCATATGGGAAATTAAAACATCAAAACCTGATAAGTCATAAGGAATTTTTTTCCAAATATTACCCCAAAAAGGAGTCAAGAAATTCAGATTCAGCACCTTAACTCCGTTTTCTTCAAATACTTTTTCTTCGCTGATTTTCTTACCTCTCAAAAGAGTATTAAACAAAAAATTAGGTCTTATGACAAAAACCTCATGCCCTAATCTTTGCCATTCACAGACAAAATTATTCAGTGCTTTTGAGTCGTTATTATTGTCTATATTATACAAATCTGTAACAAAAAGTATTTTCATAATTCAAATATAGCACTATAATGATGATATGGAAACAACAGAGCTGAATATAAAAAATTATGCACACCTTGGCGATGCACTTTGGGAGCTTTTCATCAGGGAAAAGACAGTTTTTTTAACCCAAAACCTCACAAAACTCCACAAATACACGGTCTTTTTCGTAAATGCACAATATCAAAGTGAACTTTTAGCAAAGCTGACAGACTTTTTAAGCGAAGAAGAAAAAGCCCTGATTAAAAGAGCAAGGAATATTCCGACTTCATCAAGACGAAAAATAGACAGAAAACTGCACTCTGACGCAACCTGTCTTGAGGTGCTTCTGGGCTATAATTATTTACACGACAAGAATGCATACAATCGTTTGATTGCACGCATTGAAAGTCTGATTGATTTCAATGAAGCTATGAATTAAGCGTTAAAATCAATTCCTTTATAAATTGAACCGAGTGTATTTGCTGCTTCATCAAAAGAAATATCAAACAACTCAGCGTATTGTTTAGCTGCTTTATGAGCTTCTGAGAATTTTACATCATCAAGAATATCTGCAGCATCACCTTTTCCAATACCAAATGTTTCAGCATATTGTTCTGCTGATGGGTATGTCGCATAGTCATTTTTTCTTGACTCAGTTTGTTGTGTTCCTGCTCCGTTTGCGATATGGAAACTAAAATTGAATGACATAATAACCTCGTATATAAACTCTCTTATATTTATAAAAACAATATATAAAAAATTATTGACTTTTTATTAAAAAAAATATTAACAATATTTAATATCTATGAAATATATACAAAATGATATACATCAGTGTATATCATTTAAAACATTAAACTTATAGGGAACAACTACTTCTTAAAGAATTTTTGATCAAAGTGAGGTTCACAGCACATTTGGCAAGCAGAGAACATTTTTGCCTTTTTAAGTTGTCCTCTGAATTTAACGAATTCAGGTGAATTAACAATCTCCATTAATGTTTTTTCTCTGACAGAACCTACATCAACTGCAAGGCACGGATAGACATGACCTGATGGATTAATATACAAATTTGAAAACGGGAAAACACAAGGTTTAAACATCTTTGTTAATGGTGCACCCTTTTCTGATTCTGTAAAGAATTTTTCAACATCATCTGCATTATTAAACGGTTTGAATTTTGGAGCCCAACGCAATCTGGTCTTATAGTGTTTAGACATTTTATCTATTTCTTTGAACACTTCTCTGAATTTAGCCATATCAAAATATAATTTAGGAGGCTCATAGTAGCATGTAAATTCAGACGTCAATTCAGGTCTTAAATCAGGACACTGTTTAAGAAAAACTGTTCTGAGAAAAGTTATTGAAAGAAATTCCCAATTATTTTTTCCGCAGAGTTCATAAAGCATAGGCATCTGGTCAAGATTGTTTGCGTGAAGAACAGTCTTAACATCATAAATTATTTTAGCCTTACCCTTTGCCTGAGCCTGAAGGTTTTGAACATTAGCAACAATTTTATCATACCCGCCCGGACAATTTCTGCTCTTGTCATGGACTTCACCTATACCATCAAGAGAAAATGACAGTTCGAGAAGTTTATTTTTAACAAGAGACTGAATTATATCATCATTTAGAAGAATAGCATTTGAATATAGGTTAACTCGTCCGGGGCAGCGTTTTGAAGCATATTCATAGACTTCTTTAAAATCTTTTCTAACCAAAGGCTCCCCGCCAATGAAAGAAATGATTCCATATCTTGGCATTTGGTCTATAACCTTTTTCCATTCTTCTGTAGAGAGTTCATCTTGTGTACGTTCTTTTCCAATATAACAATATGGACAAGAAAGATTACATCTATATGTTATATCAATAAAGTACCTTAAAGGTGTAATAACTTTATTGGATTTATTGTTGTATGACAGCATAGAATATCCGTCACGAACAGAATCAAACAAAAATGAATAATCAATCAACATACTAAATTTTACTCTCTCCTGAGAAAATAATATAGTAAACAAAAAAAATAGACAACTTATTTAACAGAATTATTAATAGAGAAATAGACATCTTTAAGATGCTTTTTGCTGACGTGGGTATAGAGTTGAGTTGTTGCAACATCAGAGTGTCCTAAAAGTTCCTGAACGACTCTCAAATCTGCACCATTTTCAAGCAGATGTGTTGCAAAAGTATGACGAATTGTATGGGGCGAGATGTCCCTATTGATATCTTTTCCGAGCCTGTGAATGAATTTATAAACTTCTTGCCTTGTGACTCTGGTACCGTTTTCATTTAAAAACAGATAATCCGTTGAAAGTTTATTTATTTTGACAATGTAATCTCTTTCTTTTAAATATTCATTTACGGCTTCAACAGCTTTATGTCCTATTGGAATTATCCTTTGTTTAGAGCCTTTTCCCGTACATTTCAAAAATAAATTTGTCAAATTTATGTCAGGCAAAGTTATATTTGTCAATTCTGAAACTCTTAACCCGCTTGCATAGAGAAGTTCAAGCATAGCCCTTTCAAGAGGAGGCAGAGGTTCATTTAACAGACTGTCTATCTCAGACAAATTCAAAACTTTAGGAAGTTTTTTAGGAAGTTTAGGCTGTTCAAGAATTAAAGCCGGATTTTGCTCAGTAATTTCGTTTGCAATTAAATACTTAAACCAGTTTTTAATCGAAGCAATCTGTCTTGTTATAGATGTTGCACTAAAATTTCTGTCTCTGAGAGATTTAATATAAGCATTAAAATGAATACGTTTGATTTTATCAAAACTATCCGCCTGCTGAGAGTTTAAAAACTTTGCAAATGACATTAAATCATTTCTGTATGCCTCAACGGTATTCTTTGAAAGCCCTCTTTCAACTTCAATATATTCAAGATATTCTGAAATATAGTGAACAAACATAAGAATATTTTATCATATTTTTTTGAAATATAATATATAAGTTATGACAGAACACGCTTATATTCATATACCGTTTTGCAAAAGAAAATGCAACTATTGTGCCTTCACATCTTTTGCCATTCAAAGTTATATCCCAAAATACATTGAAGTATTAACAGAAGAAATAAAAAACAATTATAAAAACGAAAAGCTGGAAACAATCTATTTTGGAGGTGGAACCCCTTCCCTTCTTTCTGTTGAACAGATTAAAACAATTCTCGAACTTTTTAGATATGACAATTCAACAGAAATTACACTTGAAATCAACCCTGAAACAATTGATACGGAATATTTGAAAGCTTTAAAAAATGAAACTCCCGTTAATCGTCTCAGCATAGGTGTTCAGACTTTTGACAACAGAAAACTAAAAGAAGCAGGCAGACTTCATAGTGCAGAAAGCGTTTTTGAGATTATCAAACAGGCAAAAGAAATCGGATTTAAGAATATTAGCATTGATTTAATCTATGGACTTCCTAACCAAAATATCAGAGATGTTGAAAAGGACGTTGAACTTGCATTAAGTTTAAATATTCAACATATTTCAATCTACGGTTTAAAGATTGAAAAAGGTACAAAATGGGCATATAAATCCCCAGACAATCTGCCGGATGTAGATGAACAGGCTGATATGTATGAAAAAATTGTTGATATTTTAACTAAAAACGGATTTAATCACTATGAAATCAGCAATTTCGCAATTGACGGTTTTGAATCAAAGCATAATCTTTCATACTGGAGAAATAAAAACTACTATGGTTTTGGTTTAGGTGCAAGTGGATACGAGGGAAAAACAAGATATACAAACGCAATGACCTTTACTAAATATTTTGAAAATAACAAAGAAAAATCATATTCTTCAGAATTAACGGAACAAGAGATTATGGAAGAAGAAATCTTCTTGGGATTAAGATGCTCTGATGGTATAAATCTTGAGAATTTCAACAAAAAATTCAATGTTGATTTCAACACAAAATATGGTGATATAGTAACCAAATACAGACAAAGCGGACACTTCAAACTTAAAGGCGGAAACCTTTTCCTAACTTTAAACGGAATGCTAATCAGCAACGAAATTTTTTCTGAATTTATTGAACTTTAACTATTTAATCTGAAAAGGGCATTTTGTACAGTTTGCCTTAGCATGCAATACCAAATTGTCTTCTAAATCATACATTTTGACAATTCTTGTCTGTAAAACAGCACCACAAACAGGACAATGAAGTTCCTCATGAGTATTATTTAAAATCTTCTGCCTGATTTTATTCTCAAGCTCCTCATCATAGTTATAACCGATATTCATTGTTCTTTCATATTTTACGATATCAGAAGGGTTTAGCTTTAAGCCCTTTGCAAGCTTCTGTCTGACTGTTGAGGACAAAAACAAATCTTTTGCAGCCTCAATATCCAAAACAGTATTCAAATCAAGCCCTGACTTTTTAGCCAGAGCTTGTTGAGTTATACCTAATTTCTCACGCTGCTCGGAAACGAACTGCGCCAATGATTTAAAGTTTTCCATTTATTATACTGCTTTTCTCTCTTTGATTTCTCTGTGCCAAGCCAAGAGTACGCTTGCAAAGAAGATACTTGAATATGTACCTATTGCAATACCCAAAATCATAACCAAAGTAAAGTCTTTAGTTGTTGAACCGCCTAAGAAATAGAGAGCAAGCAATGTCAATAAGGTTGTTACGGAAGTATTGATACTTCTTGCTAAAGTCTGATTAACACTTGCGTTTACAATCTCGCCAAAGGTTGCCTTCTTTGAGAAAAACTTGAGGTTTTCACGAACTCTGTCAAATACAACGATTGTATCGTGAACAGAGAACCCGACAACCGTTAGAATCGCGGTTATGAACAAACTGTCTATGTGTGTTCCGAATACCAAACCTAATATTGAAAAGACACCAAGTACAAAGATTACGTCGTGAACAAGTGCAAGAAGTGCCATAATAGCATAATCAAGCTGAAATCTAAGTGTTAAGTAGGCAACAATACCAAGAAGTGCAATTATAATTGCAGCTGCAGAATTAACTGCCAATTGTTTACCCAAAATCGGGCCTACTGATGTTACCTGAACAAGTTCTGAATTTTCAAATTCACTGCTCATAACAGAAGCAACTGCATCAAGAGCTTCATTCTGACCTTCATCAGAAAATTGAGTTTTTATTGAAACAATATTCTTAACAGTGCTTTCACCGTCAACAGAAGGTGTTTGAAGGATTTGGATAACAGGACGTTCAATACCTGCCTGTTCTAATTTAACTCTCATCGTACTGAGTTCACTTGTCGGAACATCTCTGTCAACAGAATATTGAATAATAGTACCACCCGTGAAATCAATACCTACTGGAATTGGTGCGTGATTAGGATATGTCATCATTGAATAGATAAGTGCGATAATTCCAGGAATAAGGAATAAAGCTGAAATACCTAACCAGACAAATCTATATTTTACAACGTCTATAATAGTTTTATTATTTAATAATGTATTAGCCATTTTGTCTCTCCTCCCTAATCCAAAACGCCAAACTTAGCATTTTCACGTTTTGTTTCGGTTGCTTCATAAGCACTGTTAATTTCTGATTCTTTAAGACCAAACCAACCCGGGTGTTTCAATTGCCCCGTTCCAAACATTACGTGCATAATATTTCTTGTAACGGTAATTGCCGTAAACATACTTATGATAACACCGATTGCAAGTGTTAAAGCGAAACCTTTAACGATACTTGAACCTAACAAATAGAGGATTACGCAGGTAATAATTGTTGTGGTATTTGAATCGAAAATACTTGTAAATGCTCTTTCAAAACCTGCTTCAATTGCAGTATAGAGAGTTCTTCCAGCTCTCAATTCTTCTTTTGTTCTTTCAAAAATAAGAATGTTAGCATCAACCGCCATACCTATCGAAAGAATAAATCCCGCGATACCGGCTAATGTCAAAGTAACAGGAATAATCTTAAAGACTGCAAAGTTCAATACAGCGTATATTGCTAACGCAATACATGCAATAAATCCCGGAACTCTGTACCAAAAAAGCATAAAGATTGCAACTAAAGATAAACCGATTAAACCTGCAATCAAACTCTTATGTAAACTATCAGCACCAAGAGTCGGGCTGACCATACTTTCTTCAACGATTTTTGCAGGAACAGGCAAAGCTCCGGCGTTTAGGAAATCAACCATTTTCTTTGCTTCATCATAAGTAAAACTTCCTGAAATTTGAGCATGTCCACCTGTAATTTGTTCATTTACATTCGGGCTTGACATTAGTTCACCATTGAAAAATATTGCCATCGGCTTTCCGACAAGCTCTTTAGTCAAAGTTGAGAATTTTCTTCCTCCTTCATCGTTAAATTCAAGGCTGACTACCCAACTTCCTGCCTGATCAGTAGAAACCTGAGCTTTTTTAAGGTCTTTACCTGTTAAATCTGTTGATTCCCAATCAAGAACATTATCTTCACTCATAACAGGACGTTTAAATTCAAGTTCTGCAGTATCTCCCAGAAACTCTCTTGCAAGTTTAGGGTCTTTAATATTTGGAATTTCAATCAATAGTCTTGTTTCGCTCATTTGCTGAACCTGAGTTTCAGAAACACCAAGAGCATTAACACGTTTTTCAATTGCAAATTTTAAACCATCCATCATATCCTGAGTAATTTTTGCGATTGTATCTGTTGTTTGTGCTTCAAGAACAATTCTAGAGCCTCCGACCAAGTCCAAACCTAGTGATGTCGGCTTTTTCCAAACGACAAATGAGGCTGCCACAACTAAGAGAATTATTCCCCACAATATAAATTTTTTATTTTTCATAGGTTCCCCTGTCTCTAATCTACATATTTTAATTCTATCAAAAAAATAAAATGTGAATAACAATAAAAACTAATATTTCAAAATATAACAAAAATTCCATTATAAAACTTCTTTATGATACTATTATTATTGCTGAAGATGTATCAGGTGTGTTTATGATTGAAAGATATTCAAGAGAAGAAATGAAAAATATTTGGGAACTTGAGAACAAGTTTTCCTGTTATTTAAAAGTCGAACTTGCAATTTGCCAAGCTTATAATGAGATGGGCGAAATACCTGATGAAGACTATCAAAACATCAAAAATAAAGCTTCATTTTCTGTTCAGAGAATTGATGAAATAGAAAAAGAAACACGTCATGATGTTATTGCATTCTTAACTAACGTAAATGAAAATGTCGGAGAATCGTCAAGATATATCCATAAAGGAGTTACAAGCTCTGATATCATTGATACGGCACTTGCTCTTCAGGTTAAAGATGCAAATAAGATTATAGATAATGACTTTAAAAATCTGTTTGAAACAATAAAAGAAAAGGCAAAAGCACACAAACACACAATTTGTATCGGGCGTTCGCACGGAATCCACGCAGAGCCTATGACCTTTGGAGTTAAAATGTTAAACTGGCTCGATATGTTTGAGAGAAACTATCATAAATTCAAAGAAGCCTCAAAACTAATTGAAGTAGGACAAATTTCAGGCCCGGTCGGAACATATAGCAACATAGACCCAAAAGTAGAAAAAAGAGTTTGCGAAATTTTAGGATTAATTCCTGCAAGAATTTCAACACAGGTCATTGCAAGAGATATTCACGCACAATATATGCAAAGCCTTGCCTTAATAGCCTCAATAATTGAGCAATGCTGTATAGAATTAAGACACCTTCAGAGAACGGAAGTCAGCGAAGTTGAAGAAAGTTTCGGAAAAGCACAAAAAGGCTCATCTGCTATGCCTCATAAGAAAAACCCGATTTCGGCAGAAAATCTGACGGGATTATCCAGGTTAGTACGTTCAAATTCAATAGCAGCACTTGAAAATATAGCACTCTGGCACGAAAGAGATATAAGCCACTCCAGTGTTGAAAGGGTTATTTTCCCCGATTCAACCATATTGATTGACTATATGCTGAACAGATTTAATAATTTGGTCAAAAATCTTGTCGTCAAAGAAAAGAATATGCTCAAAAACGCTTCGCTTTACGGCGGAATTGTTTATTCACAAAGAGTTCTGCTTGAACTATGTGAAAAAGGACTTTCAAGAGAAGATGCCTATGTTCTTGTACAGAAAAATGCTCTTGATGCTTTTGATAACAACGGAAGTTTTAAAGATAACATTTTAAATAATAAAGAAATCTGTAAACATCTGACAACGGAAGAAATTAACAATTGTTTTGATATAAATTATTACCTCAGAAATATTGACACAATGTTTCAAAAATTCGGACTTTAAAATCTGCCCCCCAAAAATATCCAAAAGAGGAATAAAAAGCATGAAAATACATTTTACTCTTTAACAAAAAGGAGGGTAAAATGAAAAGAAATTTAAAAGAAACTATGACAAGAGCAAACCTGATGAGAGCCTTTGAAGGTGAATCAATGGGAAGAAATCGCTATACAATATATTCTTCGGTAGCAAAAAAGGAAGGGTATGAGCAAATAGCATCAATATTAATCGAAATTGCTGAAAATGAAAGAGAACATGCTAAATTGTTCTTCAAATATATGGATGGTGACGATGTTAATATGCTCAACTATCCCCATGTCAATTTTCCGTCATGTTTAGGTAAAACAAAAGAGAATTTACTCTGTGCAGCAAAAGGAGAAAAAGAAGAAGCCGAATTTTTATACCCGCTCTTTGCAAAAACAGCAGAAGAAGAAGGGTTTAAAGATATAGCCAAAACATTTGAATTAATAGGAAAAATCGAACATCATCACATGTCGGTTTTTGAAAATTTAGCCAAAAACATAGAAAACAATATGGTATTTAGCCGAAAAGAAGAAACGACTTGGATATGCAGAAAATGCGGACACGTTATTACCGGAACTAATCCGCCCGCAGAATGTCCTGTATGTCACCATGACATAGGATATTTTGAAATTCTTTGTGAATGCAAGAACTAAACTTCAAAAAGGGAATGAAGCCTGTCGAGTATGTCCTGTCCGTCTATTTCTTGTTTAATAGGATTATAATCAAGTGCTTTTTGGTAATTTTTTGCTGCCTCAAGATTATGACCTAATTCCTGTTCAACTCTGGCTAAGTTAAAATATGCCATTGCATACTTATCATCAATTCTTAAAGCTTCGCTAAATAGTTTTTTAGCTTCTTTAAGGTTTCTGATACCGTCAAGATAAATAACACCAAGATTATTATATGCGGCAGCATACTCAGGGTCGAGCCCAATTGCTTTATTATAAGCAATTATTGCTTCTTCTAGAAAATCTTTTTGCCAAAGAACCAAAGCACATTTATTATATGACTTCGGATTTTTAGGATTAATTGTAATAGCATCACAATAAGATCTGATAGCAGAGTCTAAATCACCGATACCTTCATAAATATCGCCTAAACCGATAAAGGCATCCTCTGAATGGGAATCCAAAAGAATAGCTTTCTGATAAAGTCTCAAAGCTTCATCAACATCATCATAGACTCTGTATTTAAGCATGCCTAAAGCCTGACAAACAATAGAAGTCCATTCGGAATTAGGGTTAATGTCTATTGCCTTTTGATAGTGTATTGCAGCTTCATCAAACTGCTCAACATCCACCAGTGCATAAGCTAGTGCGTTATGATAGAATGGATTTCTGTCGTCATAATTCAATGCAAGTTTAAATGCACTTATGGCATTTATAGCATCTTTTTTGGACAGATACAAATGCCCTAATTCATAATAAATTTTTTGTTTGTTGTCATCAATTTCAAGAAGTCTTGAATAACAATCAATTGCGGTATCGGTTTCATTTTCAAAATAAGTTTGAGCAATAGTCGCAACTTTATACAATAAATCTCTGTTCTGGGGATTAAGTTCGAGTGCCTTTTTATATGACTCATAAGCAAGTTGAGGTGATTGGGCTTCAATATTCAAATCCCCGATTTTCTGATAAAAGAAATCAGCACTTCCGACTTCTTCTGCAGCTTTAGAATATGTTTTAACAGCTAAATCAGTATTCTTTGTTTTTTCCAAAATATTTCCGACAAATTTTACACTTGCCATAGAAAAAGCTTTATTAAGGTTTGAGCAAATCATCTTGACGGTATTTCTGTCAAATACCATGGCTGCACTGCCAGAAACCAAATAATAAAATAACTGTGAAATGTCTTTTATAGAAGCTGATGAATTATGAATTTTTTCTAAATAAAGTCCTGCAAGAGAAATTCTTGGACGAGCGGAATTAAATGGCGAGATTTTTATTGCTTCTTTAAATTCTTTTTCAGCATCATCATATTTTTTTGCTAACTCAAGGAAATATCCTGAATAAATTCTTGCATTTGGGTTGTCCGGAGAAAGACTGACTGCAGAGCGACACTGTTCAATAGCAGTGTCAAGATTAATTTCTCCGTTTTGCCAAAGAAGTGTAGCCAGTCGATAGTATGGCTCAGATATATTCGGTGCATTTTTGATGACATCAACATAATAGTTAATAGCCTGTTCTAAGTCATTTTGTGCACCTTTTACGAGAAATTTTTCATGACATTGACGAGCAAGCTCAAGTGTTTCCTGAGCTTTCACCACTTTTGAAAATGATTTTTCGGTGTTATTTTCTATCATTTTTCATCCATCAACCCGCTTATTTATATCATCTTATAAAATGTTACAAAATGGAAACATTTTAGCGAAAAATCATATGTTCAGAGTAGTCATTTACCTGAAAAATTTATTTACAATTCTTAATTTGAAATTTCTAAAAAGTAAATTAATAAAATTAAATTTTGTTTATAAAAATAAGGAGTATTGAAGAAAGGAATAATCTATATGTGCGCAATGGGAATTAATGGAGCTTACAATGTTTATTATGGAAGGCCAAGATTTGGTACTGAGAATGATACTAGAAAACATTCATATTTAAACCCTATGCAACCTGCAGAAAATAAAAGCAAGGCAGGAAAAGTAATTCTTACTTTAGCAGCAGTTGCAGCAGCTATTAAATTCAGAAAGCCTATAGGGAGCTTTATTTCAAAGCATTTTCCTAATTTATCACAAAAATTTAGTGGATTTAAAGAACGTGCAAGCGAAATATTTAATCCAATAAAAGAAACATTTACAAAATGGTTCAAAAAAGCACCAAAAGCGACTACAAATACAACCGGGGATGTATTTAGAAGAAACCCTCCAAAATTATTAAGTGGAGGAGAAGTATTAAGATTAATGCCGCCACAACCTTAAAAAATTATCATAAAAGAAGAAGCAAGGTTAATAGCCTTGCTTCTTTTTGTATATTATTAAAGTTTTAAAAATGGGAATCCGAATAAAAGGATGTTGTGGTAGATTATGAAATTGAATTTTAAATATGTTTTCAACAATAATTATCTTTATATTTTCTATAACAATTCCTATACTTTGTATAAGAGTGACTGCATCTCAAAATGTTAAAACAGTTAAAATACCACAAAGAATTTCAAAGGTCAAAAGCTTCTTGAAGTATGCAGAAGATAGAAATGAACAGATAGCAAACAGAAGAAAAGCGTTAGCTTCAGCAGAACTATTTATTGAACTCGATTCAACCAATAATATTTGGTATAACATGTCTCTTTCAAATGCATATTGCGATATTAAATTATCAAATCACGGAGAAAATATCACTGTTACGGAAAAAAGTGCAAATAATTGGCACTATTCATTAGAATACACTGCACGCTACCCTGGCACACACCCAAAAGAACAGCAAATATGGAATTATCTATGCTTGGTTTTTGACGAAAAGTCAAATTACAATTCGATTAAAAAAATATTTGAATCTATTACCAGCATTGGAATACAAGAACGACTAATCAGTTCAGACAAACACAATAATATGTTAAAATTAACAGATATTAATAACTGCAGTGAAGAAGAACTTGTAGATTTACCATTTATCAACACCATTCTTGCAAAAAAAATAATAAAATTAAGAGAAGAACTCAATGGTTTTAAAAATATGAAAGATTTTTTTAAATACATAAATCTATCTACTCATGCCAAAAAGCAGCTAATTTATAGAATTTGTTTTGAAATAAGAAAAGAAGCCCCTTATCAGCAACACTATGATGAGAGAAATCTTGATTTTTAAATAAAAAATAAAGTAAAATGAGATAAATGAAATTAAGAGTTTATAATATATTAAAACATACAAAAGTTGAAGGTCCGGGAACAAGATACTGCATATGGGTTCAGGGGTGTTCAAGACACTGTAGAGGTTGTCAGGCTCAACATACTTGGTCTCATTCAGACGGGAAATTATTTGATGCTGACGAAATCATTGAAGATATTTTAAAATACAAATCACAAATTGAAGGAGTAACATTCTTAGGTGGAGAACCATTTGAACAATCGGAAGTGCTCGGTTATATAGCAGCAAAAGTCAAAAAGGAAGGATTAAGCGTTCTTTGCTTTACGGGTGATTTAATAGAAAACCTGAAAAAGGACACAAAAAATACACTTCTTTTGGACAATATTGACTTATTGATTGACGGAGCCTTTGAAATTGATAATGTTGATTATTCAAGACCCTGGTGCGGCTCTAAAAATCAGAGATATCACTTCCTAACAAACAAATATAACAATGAAATATTTGTAAAATACAAAAATAAAATTGAAGTTAACATCTCCCAAAACGGTATAATCTTTATGAACGGAATGGGAAACTTTGATGAAATACTGCATAAAATTGATTTAAAAGAAATAGAGAATACTATAAAATAAAACAAAAAAGGGAAAAAAATGAGCACTCAAAAACTTGACAATTTAATAAGAGCAAGATTTCCAATGATTTATATAACAACATTTGAGGAAGAAAGAGTAACAAAATACATTAACTCAATTGCAACAAATGTTGATTTGGTTAAATACCCGAGAGAAGTATATACCTGGGCACAAACAACAGGTTTTACAAACTATGAAACAAAAAAAACAGTCAATGACACAAACACTCCTAT
>JAEEGL011744318.1_pt1 | contig 18963 bp, 20 predicted proteins | sample 9134231 | NCBI WGS metagenome assembly JAEEGL01 (sample SAMN16246548, study PRJNA631951) | gut metagenome | biome: gut microbiome; feature: rumen; material: fiber-attached | host: Bos | place: Iran: Karaj | collected 2018-10 | reverse complement strand
CGGCTGATGGTGTTTTCATTCCCCGGTATTGCAGAGGCAGAAATAATAACACGGTCACCGCTGTCAATTTGAATCTGTTTATGTTCAGAAAAAGCCATTCGGTAGAGTGCAGACATCGCTTCACCCTGGCTGCCCGTAGAGATAATGACCGTACGGTTCTTTGGCAGAGAATTGATTTCTTCCAGATCAACAAGTACACCTTCAGGTACTTCCATATATCCAAGAACGATTGCCGTACGCAGCACATTCTCCATGCTTCGGCCGGTAACAGCTACTTTCCGGCGATATTTAGCTGCCACATTGATAATCTGTTGCAAACGGTGCACGTTAGAGGCAAATGTTGTAATAATGATGCGTTTTTCACAGTTTTGGAAGAGCTTGTCAAAACTCTCTCCGACTTTTCGCTCTGAAGCGGAATGCCCCGGTGTCTCGACATTGGTGGAGTCGCTCAGCAGGGCGAGCACTCCTTCATTTCCAAGTTCGCCGAGGCGAACCAGGTCCGTCATTCCTCCAGAGATCGGAGTAACATCGATTTTGAAGTCTCCGGTATGAACAACAGTTCCGACAGGTGTCTTAATTGCCAGAGCAACCGCATCCGGAATGCTGTGGTTTACGCGGATAAACTCAATGATAAAACATCCTATTCTGAAAACAGAGCCCGCTTTTTTCGTAAAAATCTGAGTGTTGTGCAAAAGATCCTGTTCTTCCAGTTTCAGCTCAATCAGCGCCGCTGTCAGCGGTGTCGTATAAATGGGGATATCCAGTTCTTTCAAAACATAAGGAACTGCCCCAATATGGTCTTCATGACCATGTGTGATAATCATCGCTCGAATCCGGCTTGCATTGTTACGAAGATAGGTGATATCCGGAAGGACAACATCAATCCCGTACATATCTTCATCTGGAAATCCCATGCCACAGTCAATGATAATCAGATCATTTCCGAATTCAATGACCGTCATGTTCTTTCCGATTTCTCCAAGCCCGCCAAGCGGGATTATTTTTAACTTAGAAATCATTCGTTCTCCTCTTATAAATATTCTGTTATCTTATACAAAATCTACTTTTTGTCATCCCTGTTACAGTTCTGTTCTGCCTTCCAGGGCTCTCGTCAGCGTCGCATCATCTGCAAATTCCAAATTGGACCCGACCGGAATACCATATGCCAGCCTGGTTACTTTTAGGCCAAAAGGTTTCAGAAGCCTGGAAATATAGATTGCTGTCGCCTCTCCCTCTGTATCGGGGTTCGTAGCCATAATGACTTCCTGCACCTCATCCTCAGCAGCCCGAGTCAGCAGTTCTTTTACTCCAATATCATCCGGGCCAATATGATTCATAGGAGACAGGACCCCGTGCAGGACATGGTACAGCCCGTTATACTCTCTCGCTCTTTCGATGCTGAGAACATCCTTTGGATCTGAAACGACACAGATTACGCTGCGGTCTCTGCGATCGCTGGAGCAAATCGGACATATATCCCGATCCGTATAATTCCGGCATATACTGCAGCGTTTCACTTCTCTTTTCGCTGACCGTATCGATTCCGCAAAGGCGTTTGCATCCTCATCAGATAGTGACAGAACATGGAACGCAAGTCTCTGTGCACTTTTTCTTCCGATCCCCGGTAAAGAGGCAAACCGATCGATTAAACTGTCGAGGGAAGCTGGAAAAAAAGCCATGACCGAATCCTCCCCCAATCCTTTATCTAATCCCGCGAATCTGGGAAACCGCTGTTTTTCTGTCGTCCATCCGGAATACAGCACTTCCCGCAACGAGGACATCCGCTCCAGCATCGATACAGATCGATGCTGTTTCGCGATCCACTCCTCCGTCAACTTCAAGACGAATATCAAAGCCGCTCTCGTCAATGATCCGGCGGAGAGTCTCAACCTTTTTCATCTGTTCCGACATAAAATGCTGTCCACCGAAGCCCGGCTCCACCGTCATCACCAAAATCAGGTCAATCATATTCAAATACGGAAGTACAGCTTCCCACCCGGTTTTTGGTTTTAATGTAATGCCGCACAGCTTGTCACAGTTACGTATGGTCAGAAGCGCCTTCTTGATTTCAGTCTCATCATCTGCTTCTACATGGACATTCACCAGATCAGCCCCCGCATCACAGAACTGCCGAACATACCGGATCGGTTGAACAATCATCAAATGGGCATCCAGAAACATATCCGTGCACTTTCTGATCGATTGCAGCACAGGAATTCCCATAGAAATGTTCGGTACAAAGCAGCCGTCCATCACATCATAGTGAAGCCAGTCTGCTCCAGCCTGCTTCACATCCTGAATTTCATCCGCCAGTCTGGAAAAATCTGCTGCAAGCAAAGATGGAGCAACCCGAATCATGTACATTCCTCCGTGTTTCTTTCTGTCCAAAACTAAATTATTATACCTCTTTGCCGGATTAAATGCAATAAAGAATTGTTACTATTTCTGATTGTTTTACCAGAACGGAATTCTTGACGAATAGAATTCCATATTGTATAATTATTTGATCTGAAAGCATTATCAGTAATTTGGGATCTTTGGAGGCGCTATGTTCAGACGCAGAAGAGGGCCCCGTCCCGGGTCCATATACAGTTTTATTATCACCTGGCTGATCCTCTCCTTTTTCTTTCCGATGTATGAGCTTTCCAGTATTCTCCTGGTGCTTGGTTTGGGTCTCGTCGTCGCGTTTCTTGTCGGCCGTGCCGCCGGCAGAAACGATGCAGCAAAAGAGCAGAATAAGACTTCTGCCCAGAATACTGCAAGAAAAACCGTAGATACGACTGTTCGCAAGGTTGGAGAAAGCCAGACTAATTCTTCATCCGAAGAACGGATCCAGCAACCGGTGAAAAAAAAGAGTTATGGGCCCAAGGTTGATCCCATCATTGAAGAAGGCAATAAAGCCCTCAGTGAAATGGGTCGGCTCTATCAGTCCATCCGTGATCCGGAGATCCGTGTCAAAATCAATGAAATCATGCGCATTACGGACAAAATCGTTCAAGATGCCATTGCGGATCCCAGTGATATTCCGAAGATAAAGAAATTCATGAATTATTATCTTCCTACTACCATCAAGCTTCTCAACGCTTATGACAGGATGGGGCAGCAGGGTATTGAGGGAGAAAATATAGACAAGACCATGAACAGCATTTCAGAAATGCTCGATGCCGCAATTGCAGCATATAAAAAGCAGCTTGATTCTCTTTTTGCCAATCAGGCGCTCGACATTGAAACTGATATTGCCGTCATGAACGCGATGCTGGACCGAGAAGGTCTGAGCGATAAAAAAGACTTCAACATCCGAGAAGAAGGCCAGGTAATGGCCGGCGGATCTGCAAATTAATCATTCAGAAAGGAAATCATCATGGACGAAAACACTACTTATGTCCCAAAGCTGACCTTGGAGCCCAACGCAGCCGTAGAGGCTGCTGTTGCTGAAGCCCCTGCTGAAGCAGCTGTTGAAGAGGCGAAGCCTGAAATCAAGGCTGAAAAACTTGACATTTCTGCTCTTTCACCTGCCGAGCAGGCTGCTGTACGTGAGTTTTCTCAGCAGATCGACATTCTGAACACCGAACAAGTCATGAATTACGGTTCCAGTGCACAGAAAAACATTTCTGAATTTTCTGACGCTGCTCTGAATTCTGTACGTACCAAGGATTTAGGGGAAGTAGGAGACATGCTTGGGGATCTCGTTGTGGAGCTGAAGGGTATGAACTTCAACAACGAGGAAAAGAAAGGTTTAAAAGGCCTTTTCCGCAAGACCGGCAGCAATATTGCCTCTTTAAAAGCACAGTATGATAAAGCGGAAGTCAATGTAGACAAGATTGTAGAGTCTCTGGAAGGTCACGAAGTCACATTGATGAAAGATATCACGTTGATGGACAAAATGTATGAGCGTAACGAGGAATACATGAAAGAATTAACCATGTATATTCTCGCCGGAAAGTTGCGGATCGAGCAGCTTCGGGAAGTTGAGCTCCCGCAGTACAAGCAGAAGGCTCTTGAATCCGGACTTCCGGAAGATGCTCAGGCCGCCAATGACTTTGCCAACATGATTGGTCGGTTCGAGAAAAAAATCCATGATCTGGAACTGACCAGGACCATTTCCGTTCAGATGTCTCCGCAAATACGCATGGTGCAGAACAACGATACCCTGATGATGGAAAAGATCCGTTCTTCTATCAACAACACCATTCCTCTTTGGAAAAATCAGATGGTGCTGGCCATGAGCCTGTATCACAGCGATCAGGCAATGAAAGCCCAGAGAGAAGTGACAGACGTAACGAACCAGTTGCTGGAATCGAACGCAAAAGCGCTTCACCAGGGTAGCGTAGATGTCGCACGCGAGTCTGAACGAGGAATTGTGGATTTGGAGACCCTGATGAAGACGAATGAAGAGCTGATTAAAACGTTGGATGAAGTCCGTCAGATTCAGGATGATGGACGGATTCGCCGGATGCAGGCAGAAGAGGAACTTGCCCGTATTGAGGGCGAGTTGAAGCAAAAGCTTCTTGATATGCAGGGATGAAAAAGTTTTTAAACAATTCTTTGGTTGCATTTTTGATTGCTGCTGTTGTCATTGTCGGGTCTACATTGATCAGTACGAAAGTCCGATTTGGTCCTATCTGCACCAGCGTCAATGATGGTTTTTCCTTTGGCATTGGAAGCGAAAGCGCGATTGCTACGGAACTGAAAAATCTGTGCAATGCTTCTGATAAACTGATGATACTTGCTGATCAGAACGGGCTGGATTATTCTGAAGAGATTGCCGGCAGAGTCGCTTCCATGCGTATGCTGCTGAACGAAGAAAACAAGGATCTTCATTCTATCTATGCTCTTTACGAGAACATACTGCGTGACAGCTTCTCTCTGGAATCCTCTTTGGCCCGAATGTCGCTCAGCGACGCTGATTCTGAAAGCTATACCGAAGCGCAGCATGAAGCGGCATCTGCCAAAGCGTCTGTCGATTCCTCGAGCTATAATGAGATTGTTCGCCGGTTTCAAAATCGCTACCGGCACTTCCCTACTGTGCAGCTTGCTGATCTCGCCGGGATAAGTATGCCGGAACTGTTTGCATGACTTCACAGATAATTCAAGTATATTCAGGAGAAAAACATGTCAATCGCAGAAGGTAGAGCTTATTTTCGTTCACTCGGTCTTGAAGACCGTGTCCTGGAGTTTGATGTATCATCTGCCACGGTAGATCTCGCTGCTGCAGCAGTGGGTGTGGAAGGTGCCAGAATTGCTAAAACACTGTCATTTAAAACCGCTGACGGCTGTATGCTGATTCTTGCTGCTGGAGATGCCCGTATTGATAACCACAAATTTAAAGAGAAGTTCCATTTCAAGGCAAAAATGCTGTCAGCAGATGAAGTTCTCGAGCTAGTTGGTCATCCGGTTGGCGGTGTTTGTCCCTTTGGTATTAAACCTGATATTCCAGTCTATCTGGATATCAGCATGAAACGTTTTAAAACTGTCTTTCCCGCAGTCGGCAGTGGCAACAGTGCCATAGAATTGACTCTAGATGAATTGTTTGAATATTCCAATGCTCTGGAATGGATTGATGTCTGCAAGCTTCCGGAATAGAGTTAAGCTCAAATCGAAACCACCGGTTCATCAGGAACCGGTGGTTTTTGTTATGTTACGTAATCCTTGAGCCATAAAATTGCTTCCTTGTATCCTTCGAAGCCTTTTCCTTTTACGGTTTTCAGACAGGCCATTCCCGCATAGCTGATTTGCCTGAAGCTTTCTCTCATGCTCACATCGCTCAGATGTACTTCTACTGTTGGGATTGCAACTGCTTTCAGTGCATCCAGAATTGCCACACTGGTATGGGTATACGCTGCCGGATTGATGACGATTCCATCTGTCTTACCATATGCAGACTGAATTCTGTCAACGATCGCCCCTTCATGATTTGACTGGAACAGTTCAAGCTCAACATTAGCATCTTTTCCGACACAGGTGATATACTCCAGCAATGCTTCATAATTCTGTTTTCCATAAATATCAGGTTCACGGATGCCGAGCATGTTAATGTTTGGTCCTTTTATCACCAGAAATTTCATTTCAGAGCCTCCAGAAGCGTATCTACTGTTTTTTCCGGCAGTCCATTATTGTCTACTGTATAATCCGCAAAGCGCGCATAGAAAGGCTCCCGCCTGGCAGCCATCTCTTCCAAGTCTGCATTCTCCGAAAGCGGCCTTCCTTCCCGTGAGAGTTTTTTTATATCCCTGGTAAGCCGAAAAATCACACCATTCTGGTGCAGTAGCGGATAATTCTCTTCCCTTGTAACACAACCACCTCCTGTAGACAGGATGACTCCCGATTGTTTTCCCAGCTCTCTCAGCAGTTCCGTTTCACGCAGCCGGAAGCCTTCCTCACCATCAGTTTCAAAAATCTCAGGAATCTTTTTTCCTGCTTCCCGTTCCAAAAGATTATCTGCCTCCATGCAGGGGCGTGAGAGTTTTTTCGCCAAAAGATGTGCAACAGTAGTTTTGCCGCAGCCTGGCATTCCAATGATTACAATATTCTGCATTTTGAAGTTCATCAGATTCAGGACTCTTTCCAGCTCATCATCCGGAATCTCTCTTCCAAGAAAGATCTCTGACGAACGCTTCGCCTGCCCGACCAGCATCCTTAAACCTCCGGTGCAGGGGATTCCCAAAGATTCTGCCTGCAAAATCAGCGAAGTTCGTGTCGGATTGTAAATCACATCGATCACTGCTTCCAGTGCCGGAAACTGTGTCAAATCAACTGCTTTGATTCCGTTATTTGGATACATCCCCAACGGGGTTGTATTAACTACTATTGCAGCATCGTTATGTTGGATGATATTGCCGTAGTTGTCCTTACCTGTGCGTGAAACCGGTATCACCTCTGCTCCTGACGAACGCAAGACCGTCTGAACCGTAACAGAGGCGCCTCCTGTCCCCAGTACGAGAGCTTTTTTCCCATTCGGGCAGAACCCGGTCTTCTGAAGAAGCATTTCAAAGCCAAACGCATCTGTATTATCGCCATACAGTGTTCCATCTTCACGTCGCAGAATTGTATTTACACTGCCGATCTGCGCAGCCAGCGGACTGAGTTCATCACAGAAAGGCATCACTGTTTTCTTGTATGGAATCGTCACATTGATCCCATGCCAGTCTCCGTTGCAAACAAAGTCTTCCACTTCGTCGGGTGCTTTCTCATACAGTCTGTATTCATATCCGGCAAATTCCGCATGTATCTGCGGAGACCAGGAATGAGAAAGATGTTCTCCTAACAGCCCACATTTCATCTTTAATCACCTTATCCAATATGATGTGAAATCTGCTCCTGTCTGCGGCGGGACAATTCCATAATCGTCGCAAAAAGATCTTTTGTATATTCGCTTAATTCGTCCGGACTCTGTGCGACAACATCCTGGATTTTCTCATTTTCTCTTTTTGAGTCCAGAACGGGATAGTCATTCTCTTTTTTCCATACAGCAACCTGTTCGATGACTTCCATTCGTTTCAGGAACAGAACAAGAATCTGTCTGTCAATTCCGTCCAGCTGATTTCTCAGTTTTTCAAGCTCCATCACGATACCCCCAACAGATAGTCTGCGACAGCAATCGCAGCAATCGCTTCTGCAACCGGCACCGCACGCGGAACAATACAAGGATCATGCCGCCCTGAGATTTTCAGTTCTTCGCTCTGCAATGTACCGAGATTCACACTATGCTGTACTTTTGAAATAGAGGGCGTCGGCTTTACGGCAATTCTGAAAACCAACGAATTACCGGATGTAATTCCGCCAAGAATTCCCCCGGAATGATTGGTCTCAGTGACTACACGGTCTCCTATTACCGTAAACGCGTCATTATTCTCACTCCCACGCATTTTTGCAACTGCAAATCCTGCCCCAAATTCTATTCCCTTCACCGCTGGTATTGCAAACGCAAGTCTGGCAATCTGATTTTCGATTCCATCAAAAATCGGTTCCCCTATTCCGGCAGGTACGCCATCGACGACACATTCAATTATGCCTCCCACGGAATCCCCTTCTTCATGGGCATCACGAATCGCAGACCGCATTTTTTCTCCCGCTTCGTCACTTACAACAGGAAACGACTTGTCTGATACTGAATCTGTAAAATCGCTTACATCGCAAATACCGGCAATGCTCAGGATACGAGCTCGTATCCTGATGCCTTTTCTGAAGAGTTCCTGGATCAATATCCCCCCTGCAACACATAGGGGCGCCGTCATCCTTCCAGAAAAGTGTCCGCCACCTGAAAAATCCTGATATCCTTTGTATTTGACCATCGCGGTATAATCCGCATGGCCTGGTCTCGGAACACTTTGAAATGCGCTGTAATCAGAGGCTCGCTTATTTCTGTTATAAATCACAGCAGTTAACGGTGCACCACAGGTAAAACCATTCATCAATCCGCATAGAAATTCCGGTACGTCTTCTTCTTTTCTCTTTGTGGACCATTCGTTTCTGCCGGGTGCGCGTCGATTCAGAAAGCTTTGCAGCTCATCGAGGTCTACGCTGATACCAGCCGGAAGGCCGTCAAGCGTAACACCAATCGCCTCTGAATGACTTTGTCCGAAGACGGAAATGTGGAGCTTATGTCCGTGAAATGTACTACTCATACTAACTTCTCCAATGTATCCAGATCTATCCAGAAATTCGGGTAGGATTTCTCCACACACTCTGCATTCAAAACAGTAACGGGCTCTGAGCAAAGGGTTGCGGCTACTGCCGAGCTCATGGCAATCCGGTGATCATTGCACGGATCTACGATTCCGCCTCTCAGCTTCCCGCACCCATGGATGATGAGCCCATCCGCGAGTTCATCTACGCAGCCGCCCAGATCCCGTATCATCTGCGCAGTGCTTCTCAATCTGTCGGACTCTTTCAAGCGAAGTCTGGCAGCGTTTCTAATCCATGTATCCCCTTCCGCTGCACACGCAAGAACAGAAAGAACCGGGATCAAGTCCGGAATCGGTGCTGCATCCACCATGAATGGACGAACATTCTTCTTTTTCACTGTCATTCTGTTTTGTTCTATTGACACAGACGCACCAAATTCCGAGAGTATTTTCAGAATGTCACGATCCCCCTGGCGGGAATCTGTTTTCAATCCGCATACTACGATCCCCGGCTCAGACAAAGCTGCCATGCACAGAAAGAAGGCCGCATTCGACCAGTCGCCCTCTACATCCATTTGAGACGGAAGATGAACCTGTTGATTTCCAGGTATCTCCCAACAGTTTTTTTTCGGATGCCGTAATAACACATCCGCTTTCTCCAGAGCTTCCTCGGTAAGGTCCAAATATCCCGCCGACTGAAGCGTTCCTTCTGCCTGCAAGTAACTGCTGCCGGAAAGGAATGGTAGAGACATCAGCAACCCAGAGAAAAACTGAGAAGATACATTTCCCGGAAGCACATAACTGCCATGGCTGAGCCGGCCTGAAGTATACAGGTCAGTTTTCTCCTGTCGAATATCCATCCCATGCTGTCGGAGCAGCTCATCCAACGGACTTAATGGTCTGTCCGGAAGCCTGCCTTCCATATGGAAGCAGGTTTCTCTTCCCAAAGCGCCGACAAGCGGGAGCAAAAAACGAAGCGTAGAACCGGACTCGCCGACAGGAAGCTCAACCATAGAATGTGCGCTTTCTTGCCCGCTGCAGCTTTTTCTGATCGGTAAAACTGCAATTTCATGTTCCGTGATATTCAGTTCTGCTCCGAGTCTGCACAGGCAATTCGCTGTCGCAGTAATGTCTTTGGAGATTCCATTTAATCGAAGAACGACCGGTTCAGTTCCCAAGGCCGCACAGATTAAAAGTCGATGCGCAACTGACTTAGAGGAAGGAACGCAAACAACGCCCGTTCTTTTTCCGTAGGAAACCGTTTTATTCATATGCCGCAAGCAGCCATTCTTTCATCTGCTCTGGATCTACAGGTACATCCGCACACCAGCCGATAGCACGAGGAACGATCAGATGTAGTTTGCCCGAAGATACTTTTTTATCAGCAAGAATCAGATCATATAGTTCATCTGCAGGGTACTGAGGTTCCGTTGGCAGACCATATTCACACAGCAGACTAATGACAGCTTCTTTAGAAGCTTCATCCATATACTTCATCTGAACCGCCGCACGACAGATCATCGCCATTCCGACAGATACCGCTTCTCCGTGAAGCAGCATATATCCAGAGCGCTGCTCAATTGCATGTCCGATGGTATGACCGAAATTCAACAGACGACGTCTTCCGTTATCGTACTCATCCTCTGCAACGATTTCCGCTTTCATGCGGATACAGATTTCGATCAGCTCCTCTACAGGATGTGATCTTCTCTGTAGGCCGTCAAACAAATCTGCATTCCCCAGGCAGGCATATTTTATGACTTCAGCAAATCCGGCTCTGACCTCCCGTTCGGGAAGTGTTTTTAAGGTATCCGGATCACAAAGCACCGCTGCAGGCTGCCAGAAAGCGCCAACCTGGTTTTTTCCTGCAGTGATGTTGATTGCAGTTTTTCCTCCAACAGATGAGTCTACTGCTGCAAGAAGTGTTGTCGGAATTTGTATATAGGGGATCCCCCGCTGCCATGTTGCGGCTGCAAATCCCGTCAGATCGCCGGTGACACCGCCTCCCAATGCAATCAGGCAGTCGCTGCGGGTCAGGTGATGTTCTGCAATGAAATTCAGAAGCCGCTCATAGGAACGAAAGCTTTTTGTGCCCTCCCCCGCAGGAAAAACAATGGATTCCGCAATTAGTCCTTCTTTTCTGAGACTTGCCAAAGCGCGCTCTCCGTAAAGCGGAAAGACATTCGTTCCCGAAACAACGATACACCGCTCGGCATCTGTATACGTTTTAACCGCAGCACCGACAGCATCAAGAATTCCTGGTGCAATCTTCACTTCGTAAGATTGCGAACGGGCTGCTACGGATAATGTTTTCACTTTCCGTCTATCTCCTCTTTGATCTGCTTTCCTTTTTCCAGAAGCTCCGTCAACGTCTGTCGGTCATTGTTTTCCAATGCATCTCTGTATTCGCTCAGCTGATTGATCAGTCCATTGACTTCCCTGAGCAGGTAGTCTCTGTTCTCCAAAAACAGCTCCGTCCACATCGGTGCGTTTAGCCAGGCAACTCTTGTCAGATCCTTGTAGCTGCCTGCTGAAAAACCGTGATGCAGCCGTGCGGTTGGACTTTTCACATAAGCGTTGGAAACAATGTGGGCCAGCTGAGAAGTAAATGCAATCATCTCATCATGTTTTTCCGCGGTGGTCACTGAAATTCTGCCGAACCCCGCCGGTGCCAGGAGTTCTTTTACCTTTTCGAGCAAATAAATATCATCGTACCTCGGTGGAACAATCACCATCGGCTGATTCCGATAAAGCGTCGGTTTGGCATACTTATACCCGGAATACTGTGTACCGGCCATCGGATGCCCACCCACATAAGTAAAGCCAAATTGCTCCGCAATCATAAAACAGGCTTCACACACAACCCGTTTCGTTCCGCAGCAGTCCATAACCAGAGGCTTGTTTCCAAAATAAGGAGCAAATTCCCGAATGATTCGGATTGCAGCCTCCGGATATACGGTTACAAGAATGATATCACATTCTGATACATTCTCCTGCGTTAGCTCTCCGTCCACTTCACCTGACAGTCTCGCAAAAGAGAGTACCGGTTTTGTTCTGTTCAATGCCAGTACTTTCCACCCGGCAGCATGATAGGCTTTGGCAAAACTTCCGCCAATCAGGCCAAGCCCGACAATTCCAACGGTGCTCATGCCACGATGCCCCGAATAGCACGGATTTTATCTGCCAGACTGCAGAATTCTTCCGGGCGAAGAGACTGCGCACCGTCACAGAGCGCATGCAGCGGGTCGTTATGCACTTCGATGATCAGTCCGTCAGCGCCTCCGGCTGTCGCAGCAAGTGCCATCGGCGGAACAAGTTTTGCAATGCCGGTAGCGTGACTGGGATCCACGATCACAGGCAGATGCGTCAGCTGATGCAGCATCGGTACCGCTGCAAGATCCAGTGTATTGCGGGTATAATCTGAAAACGTCCGAATCCCACGTTCACACAGAATCACCCTTTCGTTTCCGTTAGCCATAATATATTCGGCACTCATGAGCAGTTCTTTCAGCGTATTTGCCAAGCCCCGTTTCAGAAGAACAGGCTTATCCACGTGACCAAGCTCCCTCAGGAGATCATAGTTCTGCATATTGCGAGCACCTACCTGAATGACATCCACGTCTTCAAAAAGCGGTAAATCCATGATATTCATCAGTTCTGTAACGATAGGCAGCCCTGTCTCCTGTCTGGCAATCTTCAAATACTCTAAGCCCTCCGCCTTCAGTCCCGCAAAATCGTATGGTGAGGTACGTGGCTTGAACGCTCCACCTCTCATCATTGCGGCACCTGCCGCTTTTACCGCTTTCGCAACAGATACGATCTGGTCTTCCGATTCCACTGAGCAAGGTCCTGCTATCAGTACAAAATTACCGCCGCCGACCTTTATATCGCCAACATGCACAACCATGTCCTCCGGATGGAATTTCCTGTTGCAGCACTTAAAAGGTTCTGTAACACGTTTCACGGAATCGACAATTTCAAGGCTTTCAACCAGGTCTATGTCAACATTGGACGTGTCCCCGATCAGGCCTAAAACAGTTTGAAATTCACCGTTTGAAATGTGAATTCTCAAGCCCTGTGTCTGCAGCCATGCAATCAGCTGCGTTTTCTTTTCTTCCGTCACGCCGTGTTTCAATACGACTATCATTTTTTACCTCCAAAACAAAAGCCGCACAGGACAACCTGTGCGGCATCAGTCTCTCAGATCAGAGCTTTCACTGCATCACAAATTATCCTTACCGAAAATCAGCGGTAAAGTAATAATAGGATGCATAACGGAAAGCCTTCATGAAGTACCCCTCACAATCTGAACTGAGAGTAATATAGACCACTGCGTTCTTATTGTCAAGGTTTTTTTGGCTTAGATGACGCCAATCATCACGAGAAACAGGAGAACAAAGGTGACCAGAATGGCAAGCGCAAAAAGAGTAAATCCGACGCTGAATTGACCTTTTTGAGCTCCGCTCTTGCTTGGCTCCGCAAGATGCGCCTTTCGAAGCGCGTTGACAATCGGTTTGTAGAGCAGAAGGGTCAGGCCAGCGTTAATGCCGCCTTTAATCAGATTAAAAGGGAGAAAAACCGTCATCAGCATACCTGCAACCGTAGCACGGGGAACCCCCATATAAAATGGTGTGATGATGTAATTCCACAAAAGCATTGCAACTGCCATGGTTACCACACCGAACGCCAAACCGATAACTGCCCCCTTTTGTGTGCGATGCTTCTGATAGAACCATGCAGCGGGAACGGCAAACGCACAGGTTGAAACTACGTTCATCAGGAAACCGTAAGGACCCGTTGAGCTGATGGTAATCATTTCGATAAAGGAAACGATCACAGAAATCAGGACGCTGGTAAGCGGTCCGTACAACAGCCCGGCGATCACGATGACCGCGTCTTTGGGTTCATAACTCAGGAAGCCGGCGACATTTGGTATCACCTTGCTGATCAGGACCGCTACAAATGAAACTGCAGCGAACATGGCAACAGAGGCCATATACCGGGTGGACATTTTGTTTTCTTTCATGTTTTCCCTCCAAAAATAAAAAAATACCCGAAGAATATCTTCGGGCGCAAAAATGAGGGCATGGAATTATATGGACATATCACTGGAGCCATCTTCTTCCATCCAGACTGTACTGTCGGTCCCGGAATCACACCGGATCATGCCAAACGGCTCGCGGACTTTACCGCCGGTCGGGAATTGCACCCTGCCCTGAAGATGTTATGATTATACCAAATCATGAAGAATTTGACAAGACCCATTTTCATGTTTATACTGTTCGTCATACGAACAGGAGGGTAATATGGACAAACGTGAAATTACCTGCTGTTTTACCGGTCATCGGCCGGTAAAACTTCCATGGGGTATGAACGAAGCAGATCCACGCTGTATTCTGCTTAAAGAGCAGATTTCTTCCGCGTTGGATGGAATTTATGAAGCCGGCTTTCGTCATTTCATCTGCGGCATGGCAATTGGCTGTGATTTTTATTTTGCAGAGGCGGTTTTCGAGTTGAAACGCAGACATGAGGATATCACTCTGGAAGCTGCAATTCCGTGTGACAGTCAGGCCGAAAAATGGAACAAAAAGCAGCAGGCGCAGTATCAGGAGCTTCTCAGGAAATGTGATCAGCTCACCTATGTTTCTCATGCATATACTCCCACATGCATGATGCGAAGAAACGAATATATGATAGATCATTCTGATCTGCTTCTTGCTTGCTTCAACGGTCATAACAGCGGAACCATGAAAACAATCCTGTACGCTCAGCGAAACGGTGTTCGAACCATTATTCTCGATATTTGACTGAAAAGACGGCCTGCCATGGATGGCAGGCCGTCTTTTCAGCAGCAAAAGATATTGGTTCCGCACATTGGGCCCAGACACATATTCATCGCACACAGTGTCAGGCATAACCTGTCCGTACGTAAACCTTTTGTGTATTGAACACGGTAATTGTTATAAAAATCTCCACCGCTCTGCAGCTGCTGCATAAGTCTGTAATACTCCTCGTTATCCGGTTCCATTTCCACAGCTCTTTTAGCAGCATCCAGCGCTGCAATTTTATTGCCGAGATACATGTTCGCGCCAGCACACAGATAGTACCATTTTCCGTCGCGTTCAGCCTCTGGCACGGAAGACAGAGCAGTAAGCGCTTCACGATACATTCCATTTCTGATATAGTTCTTCGCAGCGGTATATTCGCTTCTCTCTGTCTGCTGCTGACTGTACTGCCAGTTGTTCCATGTATTGCCCCAAGGGTTAAAGGGATCCGCATACTGGCTGTATTGATAAGGCCCGGAATTGACAGTCTGCTGCTGAGTTGCCGTCCCGTTTTTGATCTGATCATACGCGGTATTAATGTCATTCATCATCTGTGCCGCATGTTCATCTCCGGGATTCAGGTCCGGATGGTATTTTTTTGTCAGTTCTCTGTAAGCTTTCTTGACTTCTTCATCCGACGCGTCCGGAGGAACGCCAAGTACCTGGTATGGATTTGATACCAATGCTATTCCTCCTTACTCTTTATCGCAGAATACTTTTGATCAAAATTGGCCCACAGGCCATAACAAAGGATATTATTCAAGATTCCGACATCTGCAACCAAAGGCAGCCTGTCAAAATATTGTAGTGCCTCTCCAAGAAACATGTTCAAAATATCACGAAACCGCGATTCATTATCCGGCAGTCCATAATATCTGCGGAACGGATTATAGTTGTTTTTTCGAGCATCACGCTCAAGATCCAGAGCCGCATCCATAATATAAAGAAAACGCCCGAGAGCGGCACCAAACAGTCTCAACCATGCTGCCCAGCGGTCCTCCTGATAAACAAAAACCTCCGCCATAATCCCTGCGAAGGTTTCCGCCGCTGCATCCGGATCTTCCCGTCTTTCCCTCTCCAGTTCATGCAATGCCTTCAGGGATCGTTCCATTGCTTCGCACTGTCTGGGGTTGTCCTTTCGGATCCGCTGATACGCGTTTCGCAGACCTGCGGACGCTGCCAAAGACGCCAGACTGCCTTCATCTTCCCAGTTATCCACCAGTTTCAGATAACCGAGGGCAATATTCATATCTGCCGCGTACTCTGTATATCTGCACTGCCACCACGGTCTGGGTTCAAATGGATGGATCATGCAGGGATCCTTTCCTGCACTCTCCTGATCCTCATAGAGGGATTGCAAGAGCAGAATCAAAAAGCAGAGATCATAGTTCAGCGTCAGTCCGGAGCTCTGTCCATATCGTTTCCGAAGGCTCCTGCACAAACCGCAATATGCTGCACGGTACCTTGCATCCTCTTCCGGCGTGAGGTATTCCCGTGCCGCTGCCAAGTTACCGAACATTTATGACTTCCCGGTAAAAGAATTCCCGCATTTGCGGCATACAATTTTAATTTTTCCCCGTCCTTTCGGGACTCTTAAAGTTGCCTTGCATGCAGGACAGACGAAAAACTTATAGTCTTTTCGCTGTACCCACTGTTCTTTTCTGATTCTGCATGCGCACAATACCTTCTCGCGTTCACGGAGGTATCGGCTGTTCTCATCACTGCGGCGAATCAGATCCCGCGACAGCATCCTGTAATAGGTCAGACCAAGCAGAATCAACGCAAGCGGCGCGCATATCCGCCCTATGCCTTTGTTGAACAAAACCGAAATCAGAATCAGCAACATATCTGCTGTCAGCAGAAATCGGTTCAGCTCATCATTGCCATTGCGGCCTGTCATAAACTGTAACAATTTTTCTCTCATGGTCCTTCACCTGCAGTTACAATCTATGGACTATTTTAAACAGTTCCATCCAGCAATACATCAAAAAATTGTGAACAAGCTTATTAGTTTCTCTGTTCCTTCATGGAAAGAAGTACGATCTTTTCGCACAATTCATCGTAGGTCATTCCTTCCACTTTTGCCGCTTTTGGAATCAGGCTGTTCGGCGTCATCCCGGGAAGGGTGTTTACTTCCAGGAACCAAACCAGCCCGTCATTATCCAGGATATAATCGGACCGAGAGTATACCCGGAGGTTTAATCCTTCCTGAACCTGCTCCGCAACGCGGCGAAGTTTTCGATCCTCCTCCGCCGTGATTCTTGCCGGGCAGATTTCCTGTGCTGCATCCGCACCGCTTTGATATTTCGCCACATAGTCAAATTCCGCTCCTTCCGGAGGGACAACTTCAATGGGGCTCAGTGCCTTCCCGTCAACAACCGGGACCGTGATCTCACGACCGAAGATTTTTTCTTCCACAATGATACGATTGCCGTATGACAGAACGTGCTTCAGCGCCACTTCCAGCTGCTCACGCGTATCCGGCAGTTCGACACCAATAGAACTTCCTCCGTCGACAACCTTCACCGCACATGGCACCGGCAGCTCTTCCGCCAGTCGGGGAATATCTTCTTCGGAATATACGATTTCACGCCATTCCGGTGTTCGGATACCAAACGAGCTGAGAACCCGTTTTGTCATCGCCTTATCCATGGCGATAGCGCTTGAAAGCGGGCCTGAGCCTGTATAAGGAACGCCAATTAATTCCAACAATGCCTGAATTTTACCGTCTTCTCCGTCTTTTCCGTGCAGTCCGAGAAAGACGCAGTCGGCTAAAGCGCATATTTCTGCGACATTTTTGCCGAGATGTCCTCTGCTCTTATAGTTTCTGCTTTTCCATACTTCATTTAAATCAGGTTCTTTTTTTTCTATGGAAACCTCGCCGCAGAGCCCATCCGGTTCCAGGAACGCCTGTTCCAGCGGCTTATGATAGTTTTCCATTCCCAAAAAAAGATCAACAAAAATCGCCTGATGTCCGCGTCTGCGAAGGGCTTGACAAACAGAAGTAGCAGTAACAAGCGCAACATGGCGCTCCGTACTGATTCCTCCACCGAGAACAACTATTTTCATGGCAAAATAACTCCTGAACGACAAAATGATATGATTTATTAAGATACCACGAAATGATCAATCACTCAAGAGTTTATAGCAAAATAATTGCGATTGCTATTGACACCGAATATAAAACTTGTTAAGATGAACCATCTCAATTGGATAGAGTATATCCGAAGCAGGATACGACCGCTGCTTTCTCAGCAGCCAAGGCCACACGGACAGCCGGGTCGAACGCCGAATACCGCTGGTTGCGGTGGCAACATAGCGTTGCCTTATTGATTGAGTTAAAAGCTCAAGTTTTATAAGTTGGTAACTATAAACCAGTGCTGAAAAGCATGCAAACTTGTGAAATGGTCAATAAGAGTAGGTTCTATCTTTGCTGATCAGATACTCTCTGCCAGATTGGGTTTTTTATGTTCAGACCCAAAAAACAAGGACTGTATGCTCAGCATACAGTCCTTTATCTTATCAGTAGAATCGGGAGAAGAGCTATGAGAAAAATCATCGAGCTGAAAAACATCACAAAAGCGTTTGACGGAGAAACCGTCCTGGATCACATCAATCTGGACATCTATGACAACGAGTTTATCACGCTGCTCGGTCCCAGCGGTTGCGGGAAAACAACCACGCTGAGAATCATAGCTGGTTTTGAGCAGGCAGATGAGGGTGATGTTATTTTCCTGGATGAAAATATCAATTCCCTTCCGCCGCATAAGCGTAATGTCAACACAGTTTTTCAGCGCTATGCTCTGTTTCCACACCTCAATGTTTTCGAGAACGTTGCATTCCCTCTGCGCGAAAAGCACGTACCTCATAATGAAATATCCGAAAAAGTCAGTGAAATGCTTCGTCTTGTTGCACTGACCGGTTTTGAAAAGCGCTCGGTGACCAGTCTTTCCGGCGGGCAACAGCAGCGTGTTGCAATCGCCCGTGCACTCGTATCGAAACCCAAAGTTCTTTTGCTGGATGAGCCCCTTGCCGCTCTGGATCTGAAGCTCAGAAAAGATATGCAGCAGGAGCTCAAGTCCATTCAGAAAGCTACAGGAATAACCTTTGTCTTTGTTACACACGACCAGGAAGAAGCCCTGAGTATGTCTGATACGGTGGTTGTCATGTCTGAGGGTAAGATCCAGCAGATCGGTACTCCGATTGACATTTATAACGAGCCGCAGAATGCATTTGTCGCAGACTTTATCGGAGAGTCCAATATTCTCAACGGTGTCATGCTTGCAGATCAGAAAGTCCGTTTCTCCGGTCATGTATTCGAATGCGTTGATGGCGGATTTGAAAAGAATGAGCCTGTGGACGTGGTAGTGCGGCCGGAAGATGTCGACATAGTTCCTGAAGAAAAAGGACATCTGAAAGGCATCGTCAGCAGTGTAACTTTTCTCGGTGTTCATTACGAAATCATCGTAGACATCGGAGGCTTCAAATGGATGATCCAAACTACCGATTTTGTG
>JAEEGL013922649.1_pt1 | contig 18964 bp, 18 predicted proteins | sample 9134231 | NCBI WGS metagenome assembly JAEEGL01 (sample SAMN16246548, study PRJNA631951) | gut metagenome | biome: gut microbiome; feature: rumen; material: fiber-attached | host: Bos | place: Iran: Karaj | collected 2018-10 | reverse complement strand
CTGACGTCGGCCCCTCTGGACTCTCCGCGCCAGCGTGACGCTGGACCCAATCCGCGTCAATACTTTGTGCAGACTCGGCAGCTTTCGCCCGCGCCACTGCCGCAGTGAAAACGGATATGGATTGCTTTTTTGACAGTCTGACGGCTGCACCTTTTGTGCAGCCGTTCAGCGTTATTTCAGCTCAGTTCCGCGATAATGCTTTCCATGAACTCTTCGGAGAGCTCATTTTCGGAGAACACCGAGAAAGAGTTCTTCCCGTCGTTCCAGAAAGCGGATCTTACGCCCCGACCGTTGCTTTTGAGCGTTACGGTATGGCTGTTTATCTCCTTTTCGGTGACGTTCTTGTATTCGTTCCAGTCGCCGCTTATATCGTCCGTGCCGAGGCCTTTGCGCACGCATATCTCATTTCCGCCCTTGGTGTATCTCACATCAACAAGGCCTTTCATAGCCCGGATGTGCGACATTTTATGACTTCCGAGCTTTTCGGGAACGCTGAACAACTCAACGCCCGCCGCCTTTGATGCTTCCGCGACCATCTTGTATTCCGACCACGGATTTGCTGTCTGCGTTGCGATCTCATCAGCGGGAGCTTCCTCACTGTCGATGTCCGACAGACTGAGCTCAAGCGTTTCGATGTCCACGAGGGAAGCCTTGCCACTGAGGTCGCTGTTGACCGTCACCAGCGACCACTGATACGGCGCGTCAGGATATACGACCCGGCTGCGGCAGAGTATCATATAGTTCGTGCCGGCGACTGCCTGGCTGCCGAGGTAAGCCACGGGGGTGTACGAAACGCCGGTGAGCCCCTTCATTGCCTTTTTGTAAGTCTTGTACACGGTCTTGTTCCTGCTCAGCGAAAGCTTTCCGCTGTTTGCCGTGTAACCGCCCATGAGCTGCTCGCCGATCAGTGTCTGCGATCCGGTTATCTCTGCATTGCCCTGTAAGTCTTCATAGATGTACATGATCTTTATCTCGGGCTGTGCGTCGGGATAAACGACTGTCGTGCGGCAGAGTATCGCGTAGTTTGTTCCCGCGACTACCTGTGTGCCGAGGAGTGCCAACGCCTGATAATTCACGCCCGTGAGGTCTTTAACCGCCTTTCTGAACGCTGCCTTTGCTTCGGGGTTCTTGCTGAGTGCCACGCTGCCGTCCGGAACGCTCCAGCCGCCCACGACCGTGCTCATGATGTGCATTTCGTCCTCGCCGTATTCGATGTCCTCTCCGGTGTACATTGCCGATGCAGTTAATGCCGTGAAGGACATTGCCATAATTGCTGCCATAGCTGCTGCTGTGAATTTAACTGTGTTTTTCATGATGTTTTCTCCTTTTTGTCAATTGATTTTGTGATCCGGCAGTATTGCCTTTACTGCTTTCACTCTGAAAGACGGCATTTTTTCGGAAAGGTCACACTATTTTGAAAATTATTTTACATTTTTTATAATTTCTTCCATTTCCGCCTGTGAAAGCCCGTTTTCATCGGTGGTCACGGAATATGAGAAATCTCCGTCGGTCCATACCGCCATGAACACCTTGTCGCCGTTTCCGGACATCGTGACAGTTCTTCCTTCCACATCTACCGTTCCGGTGAAGTCGTAGATGCTGTAGTCGCCGCTGATATCCCCGCTGCCCTTCGCTTTGCGGATATTATGACCGCGGTTGTCATCCTTGTCATAGTAGGCAAGCTCAAGTATCTCCCCGTCTATTGTTGCAACAGAACGTTCTGTGAATTTCCCTAAGCTCTCCGGCGCGGTCATGTCGAATCCGATTGCCTGTGCTGCTTCTTCGAGCGTGTCATAATACTCGAACGGGGTGCTGAGCAGTACGATCGGCTCGTCTGTCGTGTCCGCGGCGGTCTCCGATGTGGTCGCAGGCTGCGATGTTTCGGCAGTCTGTGAAGTTACGGCCGGCTGCGACGTTCCGGATGTCGTCTGCGCAGGAATATCAACGCCGACGTTATTGTTTGCAAAGTATGCTGCGAAAGCTCCCAGCCCGGTCACGAGCACTGCTGCCGCCGCTGCGCCGGCATATCTTGCCCACGGCATGAAGTGCATTGCACCGCGGTTCTGACGGGGGGCTGCTTCCTCGATGTACGCATCGTCGATCTCACCTATCGCTCGCATTATTCTCATTTCCTTCATAAGGTGATCCCCTCGCTTTCAAGGTAGTCTTTCAGCTTCTCGCGCGTCCGCAGCAGGCTCATCTTGACCTTACTCCTGCCGTAGCCGTAATCTCTCACAATGTCTTCTATCGGCGAAGCGTACCAGTACCGCCGCACAAATATCCTGCGATTTTCCTCGGAGAGTGTGCCGAGAAAGCTGTTTATCGCGTCCCGCAGCTCGCTGTCCTCGCTCATTTTTCCGATATCGGAGTTCGGGTCGGGAATACACTCGGCGAGCTCGTCAAGTATTGCCTCGGTGCTGTTTATATTGCGCTTTTTGCGGTGCAGCTTCTCGTACATATCCAGTGCGAGATTGCGGGCTATCCTGCCGATAAAGGCGCGGAAATTCCCCGGCCTGCCCGGGGGTATGGCATTCCATGTCTTCATATATGTATCACTTTTGCATTCCTCGCTGTCCTCGTTGTTGCGGAGAATGTTGTACGCTATCGTCAGGCAGTACCGGCCGTATTTTATGTCGGTCTCGGCGATGGCGCTTTCTTTTCTCGCGAAGTACAGCTCGATTATCTGTTCGTCCTGCATTTTATCCTCCGTTCCGCGTAAATATGCCTTCAATATAAAAGACGGCGTTTTGTGCCGAAAGGTCACACTGTTTTATAATGTTTTTTCTATTATAACCCCAAATCCGACATTTGTCCATAATAATTTCCGACTGAAAAAAAGTAACGAAGCATCCTGCCCGCAGTCTGTGTATTTACCCGACATTTGCAGCGCAGGTCCCGATTAATTCCGATAAGCTATTGAAATATCGGACGGTTTGTGTTATAATGCTGAAAGACTGTATAAAAGGAGACCGTTTTATGCTTTTAATGCTAGCTGTGGTCGGGCTTTACACGATCACCTCTCTGAACGACAAATACGCTGTTAGTAAGGCAAAATACAACGGCGCACAACTCACATTCCTTATGGCTGCGGGAACGGCGCCGTTCCTCGCAATGCTGCTGCCGTGGGCGGACAGGACGCTCACGTTCACCTGGCAGGCGGCGGCCTGTATCTTACTTATCGCGCTGTCGAAATATCTCGAATTCGACATGAGCGCGAAGATACTCAAAACGATGTCCGCGTTCGAGCTCAAAGCGTGGGTGGGCATACTGCTGTTCGTGTCGTATTTCACCGATGCGGTGATGTACGGCTTCACGCCCGAACCGCTGAAAATACTGTTCATTGTGCTTACAACGGCTGGGCTCGCTATGATCGCGATATCCGGCCGCGGCAAGGTGGAATACAGAAAGATCGTGATACCGCTGCTCTTATACCTCGCGGCGCGCTTCGGCTACGGCTTTGTGATGAAGTGGGCGGAACCGTACATATCCTCGACGCTGACGCTGCTGTTCGCGCTTATCGTGCTGGCGGCCGTGATGCTTCCCGCTGCGAAGCCGTGGACGATACCGAAGGAAAGCCCGGAGGGAATGAAAGGCCTGCTGATAGTGGTGCTCTGTAAGATCCCGAATGCGTTCGGACTCATGGGCGAGAATGCTGTTGCCGCCGAGAGCCTCACGAACTTCTCGTTTATACCGCCGATGATACTGATAGTTATTTTCTTTGTCGGCCTGTTCAGCAAGAGCACCCGTCCGACGGGACTGAACCTTGCGGGAAGCGTTGTGTGCATAGTCGGCATACTCGGGTTTCAGCTCGCAGACCTGATAATTGCGGGATAACGATAAAACAGATCAGCCATTGTGCAAGCAGGAACGCGGATTAAACTATCGCCCGTAAGCTCCCTACGATTTCCGGAGCAGAACCGCGGGCTTATATATGCTTGACAAATCCTCTCAAAAAATATAAGAGAAACGGTAATAACGTATAGCAGGGGGATCGCTATGCTGTCCGAAGAAAAGAAAAGAAAATACACTTCCGATGAGTTTCTCGCTATGACAGACCTTGAGGGGCGCTATGAGCTTGTGAGCGGGGAGATATATGCTATGTCTCCTTCTCCTGACTTTCTTCATCAATAAATTGTTTCAAGACTCAGCAGAAAGATCGGAAACTACAAGGCACTGCCCGGTTTGACGGGCAGTGCCGCTTTTGTCTCAATTGCACAAAGAAGATTCAAAATAATTGTTATAATTGTAAAATTTTTTGTAACCGTTTACAACCATTGATATTTTTGCCAAAATATTATATAATTGTAATATCATGTATAGGAATGCCTGTACGACAAGAGGGCGTTCCGGTAAGAAAGGACTGGTAAATCCAATGAAATTCGGCTACTTCGACGATGCCAACAGAGAGTATGTCATCACATCTCCCAAAACTCCCTACCCGTGGATCAACTACCTCGGAACACAGGGCTTCTTCTCGCTGATCTCCAACACAGCGGGCGGTTACAGCTTCTACAAGGACGCAAGACTGCGCCGCATCACTCGCTATCGCTATAACAACGTTCCCGTGGATATGGGCGGACGTTACTTCTATATCAATGACGACGGCAATGTCTGGAATCCCGGCTGGTCGCCCGTTAAGAAGGATCTCGACAGCTACGAGTGCCGCCACGGTATGGGCTATACTATTATAAAGGGCGCATACAAGGGCATCGAGGCGAAGGTAACATTCTTCGTTCCGCAGAACTTCAACGGCGAGGTGCAGAAGGTGACTATCACCAACAACACCGGCGAATTCAAGAAGATCAAGCTGTTCAGCTTCCTCGAATGGTGCCTCTGGGACGCGCAGGACGACTCCACCAACTTCCAGAGAAACTTCAACACCGGCGAAGTCGAGATAGAGGGCAGCACTATATATCACAAGACCGAATACAAGGAAAGACGTGACCACTTCGCGTTCTATTCCGTAAACACCAAGATAAGCGGCTTTGACACCGACAGAGAGAGCTTCCTCGGCCTGTACAACGGCTTCGGCGAACCGCAGAGCGTATTCAAGGGTTCCCCGAGCAATTCCGTTGCGGACGGCTGGTCGCCTATCGCGTCGCATTACATCGACGTTTCCCTCGAAGCGGGCGAGAGCAAGGATTATGTATTCGTGCTCGGCTATGTTGAAAATCCCGTGAACGAGAAGTTCGCGCCCGATCTTACACCCGACGACAAGATCATCACCACCGCGAACAGCAAGAAGAACATTATCAACAAAAAGAAAGCTCACGAGATGATCGCTCTGTGCGACACCGCGGAAAAGGCGGACAAGCTGTTTGCCGAGCTGAAGGCTTACTGGGACGATCTGCTCTGCCAATACCATGTTGACTCCCCCGACGAGAAGGTCAACAGAATGGTCAACATCTGGAACCAGTATCAGTGCATGGTCACATTCAATATGTCCCGTTCTGCATCGTATTTCGAGAGCGGCATCGGCAGAGGCATGGGCTTCCGCGACAGTAACCAGGATCTCCTCGGCTTCGTTCATCAGATACCCGAGCGTGCAAGAGAGCGTCTTATCGACCTCGCTGCAACAATGCTCGAGGACGGCGGCGCTTACCACCAGTACCAGCCGCTCACAAAGAAGGGCAACCACGAGCTCGGCTCGAACTTCAACGACGACCCGCTGTGGATGATACTCGCAGTTGCGGCATATATCAAGGAGACCGGCGACAAGGCGATACTTGATGAAATGGTGCCTTACGAGAACGACGACAGCAAGGCTGCAACCATGCTCGACCACATGAAGAGAGCGTTCAACCACGTTGTTCGCAAGGTTGGCCCTCACGGCCTCCCGCTCAGCGGACGCGCCGACTGGAACGACTGCCTCAACCTGTCCTGCTTCTCGGACAAGCCCGGCGAGTCCTTCCAGACCTACAACAACAAGGAAATGTTCAAGGATCCCCCGTTCTACAGCCAGATCGCGGAATCCGTCATGATCGCGGGTATGTTCTGCTTCATAGGCCCCGAGTATGCCGCAATGTGCAGACTCAAGGGCGATGAAGAGGAAGCAAAGCGCGCCGATGCGGAAGTTGCGAAGATGAAGGAAGCTACGATGAAGTACGGCTTCGACGGCGAATGGTTCCTGCGTGCTTATGACCACAACGGCAACAAGGTCGGCTCTCACGAGTGCGAGGAAGGCAAGATATTCATCGAACCGCAGGGCTTCTGCGTTCTCGCAGGTCTCGGCAAGGAAACCGGCGATGATATCAAGACCCTCAACAGCGTTGACAAGTACCTCAACTCCGACCACGGTCTCGTTCTCAACAATCCGGCATTTACGCATTATTATATACAGTATGGTGAAATTTCCACCTATCCGGGCGGATATAAGGAGAATGCAGGTATCTTCTGCCACAACAACGCATGGATCATGTGTGCGGAGGCATTTGTAGGCCGCGGAGACAAGGCGTTCGAGTATTACAGCAAGATAGCCCCCGCGTTCCGTGAGGAGCACTCCGACCTCCACAGAACAGAGCCGTATGTATATGCTCAGATGATAGCCGGTAAGGATGCTCCCAGACACGGCGAGGCCAAGAACAGCTGGCTCACCGGTACCGCTGCGTGGAACTTTGTAGCTATCTCGCAGTACATCCTCGGCGTTAAGCCCAAGTACGACGGTCTCGAGATCAGCCCGTCCATTCCCAAGGCATGGGACGGCTTCACGATCTCCCGTCTGTTCAGAGGAGCTACCTATAATATCAAGGTAAGCAACCCCAACCACGTTTCCAGCGGCGTAAAGTCTATGAAGGTGGACGGCAAGCCCGTTGACGGTAACCTCATCCCCGCTTTCGCTAACGGCACTCACGAGATCGAAGTAGAGCTGGGCTGAGAGAGAGTAAAGAGAGCACAGAGGAACAGATCTTTAAGAGGCGCTTCGCTTGAGATTTTTGCCCTACGCGGGCAGCGCCAGCTTGAAGCTGGACGCAATCCGCCGCCGGAGTAAGTACAGATTCGATACTCTCCGGCAGGCGGCGATTTACCTCTCTGCTGAGTGCAGACTTGTGAGCTCCTGCCGCTCATATAGCTCGCTGCTATTCGATTAAGCGGATAGTAAAGCACGAATATGCTAAAATAACAAAGCCCCTGCCACATGGCGGGGGTTTTGATGTTGAGATTTTTTATTGCTTGCTGCTGACAGCGGTGGACAATGATATAACCAAATGACAAAAAAATATACAAATATTATATAACAGACAGCAAAAATATCAACAATATGTATAAAAGTATTGCGCCAAAAACCGGCTTTTTTACTTGACAATTGCGGATTATATTGTTATAATATAAATATATACCTTCTATAAAAGATAGATAGTATATCGAAATTTTCGGATTTCGTCTGACAGAAAGGAGCATCTTTTATGGGAAAATTCGTGATAAATCAGACAAAGACCGGCTTCACGTTCGGGCTCAAAGCCGCAAACGGTGAAATGATAGCTACCGGCGGTGAAGTGTACAATTCCCTCGACGCCGTCCGCAACGGTGTCAAAAGTGTCGAGACCAATGCCCCCGGCGCCGCTGTTGAGGATCATACCGTTGAAGGATATCAGACGGAGAAGAACCCGAAGTTTGAGATATACAGCGACAAAGCAGGCGAGTTCCGCTTCAGGCTCAAAGCTAAGAACGGACAGGTCATAGCGGTAAGCGAAGGCTACACCTCAAAAGCCAACTGCAAGAACGGTATTGAGAGCGTCAAGAAAAATTCCGTGAACGCTCCGGTAATCGAACCGCAGGACTCCAAAAAGTAACAAGAAAAGCAGCACGATCAACTGTGCTGCTTTTTTATAGGCAATTTTCACCCGGGCTGCTCTTCCCTGTCCATGATAAGGTCGTGCCAGTTCTCGGGGAACCCGATATAGGAGAGCTCGATGACCTCGTTATACTCGGCGATGAGAAGTGTGAGCTTGGCAGCGAAGGTGTTGTTCCAGATCTCGTTTCGCGGGAAGAGCTGTTTCAGAATGAGGATATAGTCAAACAGCGTATCGCCCATATTGCGGTCGAGGTCGGGGATAGCCTTCGGGACAAGCGAGAAGGGATTGGCATAGATGCGGTTGAAATGTGCGCAACGGTTGCGCAATTCAGACAGGCACTGCATCCAGTTTTCGACGCAGCGATAGGGAACGCCGAACGCGTTGTCTGCGATCGCGCGCTTATCCTCGACCTTCATATCGCTGAAAAACGTGTTGAGACTGCCGAAGCTGAACAACTCCATTATTACCCACAGCGGAAATGCGCCGCCGTACTTCTTGATATGGTGGGTTACGAGCTGCTCGCCGGTGTTGTTCTCGATCATACGGTCGATTTTTCTGAGAAACGCCTTGTGGTTGTGGTGGTTGTCGAAGCTGTCCTCGTTGAGATAGCCAAGAGCGCCGTATTTGAGCGCGTGGTAGTTGGAGATGTTTGCGCGCATGGTTATCTCGACCTCTTCAAGCGTTGTCAGCAGCAGCGAGCGCATCATCCTGTCGAAGTCGTAAATGTGCATCACAGCCTCGAAGCTGGTCCCCTCGCGGTAGTGGCTCTTTGTCTCAAGAAATATCGCGAAATAGTGCGCAAGGCGGTAGTAGTTTATATTTGACAGCGCGCATACGGCATGGTCATAGTCCTCGATAATACAGCCTCTGCTGCGGAGTTTCTCTATCTGATCCTCTACGGTCGAGGGGCTCTTTACCTTCTGGTATCTGCGCTGGGGTTGCCGGTCGATACCGTCATTCTTGTTGTTCCGGTCACTGCGGCCTTTGTAACGCTGCGGCCGGCCTTCATTTAGGTCGTTGTAACGCTCGGACACGGTTCATCCGTCCTTTCGGGGTGGTATATTACTATTATAATACATTTACCGATTTATGTCAATCGCATATTTTTTTAAAAAAAGGGGTGACAAATCGGTGAAAATGTGGTATAATATATCCAATGTATGCCGGAGCCCCCTCCGGTCGCCATAATTACGAAAGGATGAGCCGATGAATTACGAAAAGTCATGCGGCGCTGTCGTGTACAGGAAATTTCACGGAAATACCGAGATACTGCTGATAAGGCATATCAAGTCGGGGTATTGGTCATTCCCGAAAGGCCACGTCGAGAAAGGCGAGACCGAGATCGAAACGGCAATAAGGGAGATCAAGGAGGAAACTAACATCGACGTCATTATTGATGACGGGTTCAGAGAGACCGTGACTTTCTTCCCGAGACGCGACACGAGCAAGACGGTGGTCTATTTCGTCGCCAAAGCGGTAAGCAGAGACGCAAAGCCGCAGCTCGATGAGATCTCCGAGATGAAGTGGATGGAGATCTGTCAGGCAGCATCGTATCTTACATACGAAAACGATAAGGTCATCGCCCACAAAGCCAGAGCTTTTATAGCGCTTATGAAATAAGAACAGCCGTTCCTCTTGTCGGGGAGCGGCTTTCTTATCGCTTGGGTTTCCCCGGAATCCAAAACAGGAAACCGTGCAAAAGTTCATAAACCGAGTGATAAGAGCAAATATATACCGAAAATGAGAAAAAATAGCGCAATATCATCTCGGATATTGGTTTCATCAGGCACTATCAAGATCAAAGATGATATCGCAAAGCCCGAAGAAGAACAAGGAAATGCTTCGTGCTGTGATAGGTACATTCGCACAAAGGGTAAGAGCACGTAACCGAGAGGACTGCAAGCAGTTCATCAATGATTTCGTTGACAGCATAGTGGTACATAAGGATAAGGTCGGGGCTGATCTTAACGTAGCCCCGCCCGATACCGAGGCCCAATCCCCAATTTTGAGTTTTCACAAAATCGGGATCGAACCTTCACATCATTGCTAATATCTCTGAAATATCAAGGAAAACAAACGGCTCTGTCTCGCTGACATTCGCCTCCGCATAGCTCATAGCGTCAGGAATATCGGTCTCCGATTCGATCATAGAGGCAAACGCGAGCCGCCGTTCAAGCGACAGCTCCTGCGCCCGGGCAAGTGCGATACGCTTCTTGCTGAGCATTTTCTCGTACTTCTCGCGCCGCTTGTCCCGTATCTCTTTGAGCTGTTTCCAGTATTCTTCCTTTTCCTCTTTTGTCAGCTTGCCCTCGCCCGTTGAGTAAGTGTCCTGCCGGAACTGTTCGGGCTTGCTGCCGAATTGCAGGGTGTGGTACTGATTTCCGCTTAACTGACGCAGCCACGACGGAGTTTCCGCAGAAAAAGCACCTTGTATCTGATCGAGCACCCACTTTTCGTACTGCGGGTCAGCCTGCATAGCCCGATAACCTGCGTCGGATATACTCACGGCGTAGTTGTCGCCGAACTGCGTCGGATGCAGAACGAGCGATGAAACGCGGTCTTTGATGTATGCCTTGTAGTCGTCGAGCGACTGCTCGTTCATGCAACAGTCAAGAGCAGCCGCAAATCCCGTTTCTGTGGATTTTGAGGGTGCTATACTCTCGGCAAATGCCTTTAAATACGCTGTCTGTGCGGATATGTACATGGTATTGCTCACGGAAACATCTCCTTTTTACATCAGCGACGCTATCGCCGACATCATTTCTTCCTGTGGCGTAGGCTCGCGGTCTTCGGCGCTGCTCATGCGGGATTTTGCTTCTTCAAGCAGGCTTTCGGCGGCAGAGACTGACGCTTCATCAACATCATAGCCCTGCTCCTTGCCGGCGCTGCACTCTCGGAGGTCGGACTGTATCATCTCCATTACCGCCTGCACCTGAGAGCGGGTCTTTGCGGCGGCAAGCATACGCGCGAGCTTCGCGGCGTTTATGCCCATGCTTACACCGACCGATTCCGATTCGATCTCGCCGTCCTCGCTTTCGGCAAGCTCTTCTTCCTCTGTGTTCTCTTCGCTGACAGCAATTTCTTTGTCTTGGGATTTTTCCGCTTCAATGGCGGCAAGACCCTCGGCGGAGAATTCAACTCGGTCACGTTCCGGTGTATCACTGACAGGCTCATCGGCGCTTTTCGCAGTTTCTTTACGGTTGTTGGTAAGATTATAAATGCTCTGATACTGAAACGTTCCAATTCCGTTGACTGCCATACGCTCACCTCCTCAGACAGTAATGTCAATGGGCTTGTGAACGCGTATCGGGTCAACGACAACAGCCGCAGCACCTGTGTTATGCTCTGCAAGCGCACTCTCCAATTCCGCCGTTTTATGAACACGGTGCTCGTCGATAGTCTCGTCTGGGTTGATCTCTTCGGGTTCCTTCGTCGTGAGAGTATCGCCGATGTCCGGACGCTTTCGCTGTTCCTCGATGACTTTCTGCATACGCTCTCTGTATTCCTCGACAGTCTCCCTTGTTTTCGCTGCCTTTTGGGACTGCTTCTGTTCCTCTTTGCGGTCAGCTTCACGAGCGCGGTCAATGTTATCCCGAAGTTCGGCTGTCGCAGCTTCGAGCGTGTCCGTCTGCTTCGATTTCAGATCGGCAGTGTGTTCTTCGGTCTCTTTCAGCTCTGCCTGCTTTGCGCTTGTATCAGTCTTGACGGAATGCTCGATCTCGGCTTTGAGGATTCCTGCGTGACCCTCGTCTTTTTTGAGCGCATGCTGCTGCACCTGCGCCTGTTTCAGCATTGTTCCCGCCGACATAAGAGCTGACATTGTGTTGGTTATCATAGCATCAAATCCTTTCTTCATTTATTGGACTTTCCGTGTCCTGCGTTAATTATATCGTTTCTGCAATACCAAATTCAAGCAAATTGTTGTGAAATACGTTATTTATGTTGTGAAATCACTTTATCATCAGCATAACCGTTAATGTGAAAACGCCATCCTTGTAGTCTATCTCTATCCCGCCGCCGTACTTCTCGGCGGTATTTTTTATGTTCACAAGCCCGAAGCCGTGATTTTCGCGGTCTGCTTTCGTGGTCGCGGGAAGCTCCCCGCCGGACAAGTCCGCGCCCATGCAGGAATTTGTTATCGTGATGACGAACGCGTTCTTCTTCCGCATTGACGAGATAGCGATATTCCGCGCGTTTTCGGGACATTTCTCCGCCGCTTCTATCGCGTTGTTAAGCGCGTTGTTGAGGATAATGCTCATATCCAGCGCAGCGCCGGAGAAGTCCGCAGGATAGTGAAAATCACAGTCGAACGTTATTCCATGCTTTGCGGCTTCGGACTGCTTCTCGGTCAGGATAACATCGGTCACGGGGTCGCCGCTTGCAATGCCGCTGTCTCTACCGATTCGTTCCCGCGCCTCCGTGAGATATGTTTCAAACGCTTCGTTTTCTCCGCGTTCGTGCAGACTTTCAAGGACTGCAAGGTGATTCCGCATATCGTGGCGAATTGCCCGGATATCACGGTAAAGGCTCTCCGCGCCGCTGATATAGTCGCGGATATTGTCGGTCTGCATGACAAGCATGGCGTTTTCTTTTTCCTTTCGCTGACCGGCTTTGATCTGCTCATAGAAATATATCACCGCGACAAGTGATGTGTACGAAACGATGTAGAAAATGAACGATATAAGGTCGTAGGGGCTGATATCTATTTCGCGTGTGTCAATACTGTTGAAGTAAAGCAGGAGCCGATAGTTGAAGATTCCCGCCACGCTCGGCAGCATCAGCAGAAGCGCTTCCTTAATGCTCATTTTCTCGTTTTTGCTGACATAGACTTTGTGGAAAATCGTTATCAGCAGTAGCATTATTCCCGCCATTATACAGCCCTCGACAGCGTCATAAACGATGTACGCCGCGACCTGTTTTTCGGGCTCGAACATGAATGCGTCAATGACGAATCCGCACGTCCAGCCGTAAACTTTCAGCCAGATCGACGTGCCAACTGCGGCAGTGAGCCAGCGAATCGAAAAGAACGAGAACGCAAGAAAGAGCTTCTGCGCATAGTTCCGTCGGTCAAGCAGGGTAAAGACTGCAAACGCACCAACAACACCTGCACCATAGGCAAGCAGATTGTTGAACTCCTGCGGAAGAAAGAACATCGTCAGCATAATTGCCGCATACGCCGTGCCCGTAAGATATCGCGCAAGCCGGCTTTTCGTGAACGGTCGGAGGAACTGCATAAGTCCGACGGAATACACAAGAATTGTGATTATCATTGTCAGCGTCAGGCTTATGTCCGTGTAGATCTCAAGATAGTCGTACATTCAATCCTCCGTTCTGATAAAGTGCATATACGCCTTCACAAGCTCGGAATAGCGCTTTTTCGCCAGTATCACCTTGTCGCCGTTGTCAAGCGTTACCTGCGAAGATGTGTAGCTTGCAAGATAGCGCAGGTTTATCAGATATGACCGGTGGGTGCGGAAAAAGCTGTCGTCTGTGCATTTCTCGAATTCGGACAGCTTGCCGCGGTATTCGACTTTGCCGCTGACCGTGTGCAGTATCAGAGTGCGGTCAAACACCTCAGCATACATGATCTCGGACAGCGCGAGTTTGGTGCTCACCCCGCCGGACTTGACAGCGATATATCGGTCATTGTTCAACGCGGCGGGCGGGTCGGTACGGCTGTCTATCGCTCTTTTCAGCACTTCAGCAAATTTCTCGGCCGATACGGGCTTGACAAGATAGTGGAACGCTCCGACATCGAACGCGTCAAACACTCTGTCCTCGAACGCGGTCACGAAGATGATCGCGGAACCACACCCTTTCTTCCGCAGTTCCTTTGCAGTCTGCATACCGTCGATGCCGCCCATTTCTATATCAAGAAAAATTATGTCAAAGCTGTCCGGGCTTGCGAGAAGCTCCGCGCCGGAAGAAAACTCCGTCACCGACGCGCCCGGGCTGAACAGCTTTATATTGTCCGAAATGCTCCTGCGGAGCTCGGCTTCATCGTCGCATACAGCAAATCTCATGGTATCACCCCTTATAATATTATATCGGACAGCAGGATGTAAATCTTTAATGTATGGTGTGAAATGCACTTTTTTTGATGTGAAATGAACATACATCTCCTGTTTTCGGACAAACACAGATTTGCTCTTGATACTCATCTTCGGAAACTCCTTGTAATGCTCTGGTCGTGCAGAAAACAACTACATAGTACCTTTCAGGCTTTACGCTTAATATATTAATGGGTGCTGTATGGGTGCTACCGTCAGTTTTTGAGCAGTTCTCAGCACGGTTTTCAGGCAAAAAGAAAACCTCGCAAACACAGTGTTTACGAGGTCTTTCGTTGTTTTTGATAAATAAACCCGTTCGGGATTGATTATCTCTTGCTGAACTGAGGAGCACGACGTGCAGCCTTCAGACCGTACTTCTTTCTTTCCTTCATACGAGGGTCTCTCGTGAGGAAGCCCGCCTTCTTGAGAACGGGACGGAGCTCGTCGCTGTACTGGAGCAGAGCTCTGGAGATACCGTGACGGATGGCACCCGCCTGGCCGGTAACACCGCCGCCTGCAACTGTGCAGATAATATCGAACTTCTCGGCAGCGCCAACGAGGTTGAGCGGCTGACGAACGATGAGCTTAAGTGTATCGAGGCCGAAGTAATCATCGATGTCTCTGTTGTTGATCGTGATAGTGCCGCTGCCGGGATATACACGGACTCTTGCAACGGAGTGCTTTCTTCTGCCTGTTCCGTAGTAATACGGTTTAGAATCGTACATTGATGTTCCCCTCCTTAAAATTCAAATACTTCGGGCTTCTGAGCCTGATTCTTATGCTCTGCGCCCGCGTACAGACGAAGTCTTGTGAGAGCCTTGCGTCCGAGCGTTGTGTTGGGGAGCATTCCGTTTACGGCAAGCTCCATAGCCTTTTCGGGTCTTGTAGCCATAAGCTTTTCATACTGTATGGATCTGAGGTGGCCGATATAGCCGGTATGCCATCTGTAGTACTTGTTCTGGAGCTTATTGCCGGTGAGAACTGCTTTGGAGCAGTTGATGATGATAACGTGGTCGCCGCAGTCGCAATGAGGTGCGTAGGTAGGCTTATTCTTGCCTCTGAGCATTGTTGCTGCCTGAGCTGCAACACGTCCGAGGGGCTTGCCTGCTGCGTCGAGGATATACCACTTGCGTTCAATTGTTTCTGCCTTGGGCATATAGGTTGACATTATTATTCCCTCCTGATTTTTTAGTGAACAAGTGATATTATAGCGGGTTTGCCGTCATTTGTCAATAGGTTTTTGAAATAATTTTCAAATATATCCTTATTTCTCTTTATTTTTCTTCATTTCTCTCATTTTCTCTCAATTTCTCTCTTGCCGTTGCATTATTATTCGATCCCGAAACTCACGGGGAACGAGCGCATATCGCAGCAGATCTTTGCGCCGGAAAGGAAGCGGTCACAGCACTTTAAATTCAGCACATTATGCTGTGCAAAATGCCGAAATTTCTGTCGTATTTGTATAAATGTCCCAAATCATTTGATTTTGTATGGGCATTTGTGCTATAATGGACAGTGGATATCTATGCCGTTTTTCGGCATACAAATACAGCAGCACGGAGGATGAACGTAATGCCAAAATACAAAATACTGATAAACGGCGGAGAAAATCCCTCTATACTGAAAGACTTCTTCCAGTACACCGACAAGTATTTCACCAACATCAGCACGTCGGAAGACTGGAGAGATGTTGTAAACCACTTCGAGCTGATAAAACCCGACGCATACGTGATATTTATGGATAACGCATACAGCGAACCAATATCGCAGATACCGCGTCTGAAAATAAATACGCATTACAACGAGGCTCCTATCATCGTTGTCGGCAAAACCGACGACTGCAGGGATTTTGAGGAAAACCATCCCCATACCGCGCAGCTGCTGATACGCCGCCCGATATCGTCCGATAACTTAGCCCTCAGTATTCTCGGATTTCTCGAGAAAGGCTTCGAGGAGCAGATCGACGACGACCACAAGAAGCGTATCCTCGTTGTCGATGACGACCGCCTTATGCTCAAAACGATCAAGGCTGCTCTCGAGGACAAGTATGAAGTCACCGCTATGCTCAACGGCGTAATGGTGGAGAAGTTCCTGTCGATGAACAACGTCGACCTTGTCATACTCGACTACGAAATGCCGATAATGACCGGAGCCGCCATATTCAGGATGATGAAGGACAACGAGAAATACTCCCGCATTCCGGTATGCTTCCTGACAGGTGTTTCCGAAAGAGAAAAGGTCGAGGAGATCATGTCGCTCAGACCGAAGGGATATCTTCTCAAACCTATCAATATGGAAATGCTGCTCGCTACCGTGGCCAACCTCGCATAAAAGAAGGAGACTTATCGCATGGAAGACGAAAAGAACATCCCCACCGCCTCGGATGAAGAGCTCGAGAATTTAAAGCTTACCGACCTCATCGACGTAGAGATGCTCCAGCGCATCCAGGACGCGTTTTCCGAGATGACCGGTATGGCAGCCCTCACCGCAGATAAAAACGGCGTAGCGGTCACCCAGGGCTCCAATTTCACCGATTTCTGTATGAAGTACACCCGCCGCTCACTGTTCGGGTGTATGAAATGCTTCGAGTGCGACAAGCACGGCGCAGAGGTAGCCCACGAGAGCGGAAAGCCCTGCTCCTACTACTGTCACGCGGGTCTTGTTGACTTTGCCGCGCCTATCATGGTCAACGGCAAGATGATAGGCAGCTTCATAGGCGGTCAGGTGCTCACAAAGCCGCCCGTGCTTTCTGAGTTCAGAAAGACTGCCGAGGAGCTCGGCATCGACCCCGACGAATACGTCAAGGCCGTTCACGACGTCCCCATCGTTGACAAGGATTCTATAGACAAGGCCGCAAACTCCCTGCAGGCCATAACAGGCGTATTGTCCGACATTGCCTATAAAAACCATATGCTTTTCAAAACCAACCGTGAGGTAGAGGCTGCGTCGCGTATGAAGAGCGACTTCCTCGCCAACATGAGTCATGAGATACGCACGCCTATGAACGCCGTGCTCGGTATGGTCGATCTCGCGCTGCGTGAGGAAATGTCGCAGAACGCAAGAGATTTCGTAAACCAGATAAAGGTAGCTGCCAAGAACCTTCTCGTTATCATAAACGATATTCTCGACTTCTCAAAGATAGAGTCCGGAAAAATGGAGATCATCCCCGATGATTACGAGATACTCTCTATCATCAACGATGTCGCCAATATAGTCAATACCCGTATAGGTGACAAGAATGTCGAATTCACGCTCGATATAGCACCCGAGATACCGCGAATGCTCAACGGTGATAACTTCCGCATCCACCAGATAATGATAAATATTCTGAATAACGCGGTAAAATTCACCAAGCGCGGCAATGTCAGCCTCAAAGTGGGCTGCGAATTCGATGATACCGACCCCGATACGGTTATTCTCAAACTTGAAATAAAAGATACCGGTATCGGTATAAAGAACGAGGACAAGAAGAAGCTGTTCAACTCGTTCCAGCAGGTTGACAGCAAGCGCAACAGAAATGTTGAAGGTACCGGACTCGGCCTTGCGATCACCCGCCAGCTGCTCGACCTTATGGGCGGAAGCATTCGCTTCGACTCGGAATACAACAAGGGCACCACGTTCTTTATCAGGATACCGCAGAAGATCGTGGACAAGATGCCGTCCGTTCCTCCGCTCGACAAAAAGCTCAGATGTGTGGTGCGCATAGACAACAAGTATGTCAAGGAACAGCTGTTCATCGACCTCGAGCGCATTGGCGCGGAATACACTGAAGTCGAAAACTGCAACGACCTTGAAACTATCAAGCCCGATTATCTTATCATAGACAAGAATGAGCTCACCAACTCGCTGCTCAACTACCTCGAAAAGCACAGCGATATAAATTGCCTCGCGATAGCCGATTACGCGAGCAGAAGTTCGATACTCATCTCCAATGTCCGCGTTATCCGCAAGCCCGTTTACTCCCTCGGACTGTACAACGCTATGGGCATCAGCGATATCAAGCTGTTCTCCGACAATACAGAGGACGAGAACATCAACTTCGTTGCTCCCGAAGCGAAAATACTTATCGTTGACGATAACAGCGTCAACCTTACCGTGGCGAAGGGCCTGCTCGAACCGCTCCAGATGACCGTTGACCTTGCGGGAAGTGCCGGCGAGGCTATCGCTATGATGAACGATGTGCAGTACGACGCTATCTTTATGGATCACATGATGCCCGAAGTTGACGGTATCGAAGCGACCCATATCATACGCCGCCTTATGCCGGAATACGACGGAGTGCCGATCATCGCACTCACGGCGAATGCTGTCAGCGGCGCCCGCGATATGTTCCTCGCGGAAGGCATGGATGATTTTGTCGCAAAGCCTATCGATCTGAAGGACATTACCGCTAAGCTGCATAAGTGGCTTCCCGCAGAGAAAGTCGTGCCCATTTCCGCCGAGCAGGCAGCGCAGGACGCACAGGAAAAGCAAGCGCTCTCGTCTGTTCAGATAGACATACCCGGACTCGACACAAAGACAGCAATAGAGAGCCTCGGCAGCTTCGATCTCTTTATGACCGTTATGAGGGAGTATTACTCCTCTATCGACAAGAAGGCCGACACTATCCAGAGCCACTACGACAACGGGAAAATACACGATTACACTATTGAGGTACATGCGCTGAAGAGCGCTTCCCGCCAGATAGGCGCAATGGAACTCGCAGATACTGCCGCGGAGCTTGAAAAGGCAGGGAATGACAATAATCTCGACCTTATCAGGGAAAAAACAGCTCCCATGCTCGCGGTGTACCGCTCTATGAAAGATATCCTCAAACCGCATATCCCCGAAGCCAATGTGCAGAAGGAGACCGTTGTGGCCTCCGACAGCGATATCGCCGGGCTTCTCGATAAGATGCAGGAGGCGCTCGATATGTTCGATACCCTCCAGATAGACGAGATCGTCGAGGAAATGACCGGCTATACATACAGCTCCGACGCACAGACCGAGTGCTTCAATAAACTCAAGGATGCCGCCGAGATCAGCGATATCGACTCTATTGGCACTATAATCACCGAGTGGAGAGCCCTGCTCGCGTGAGAGAGTGAGAGAGCACAGAGATTTTGAGAGAAGGGGGCTCTG
>JAEEGL010453352.1_pt1 | contig 18964 bp, 18 predicted proteins | sample 9134231 | NCBI WGS metagenome assembly JAEEGL01 (sample SAMN16246548, study PRJNA631951) | gut metagenome | biome: gut microbiome; feature: rumen; material: fiber-attached | host: Bos | place: Iran: Karaj | collected 2018-10 | reverse complement strand
CATCAATGTTTGCAAGCTGAATCTTTAACGGATTGCTTTTGAAAATCGAACTAAACTGTTGTCCCAATGATATGTAAATCGTATTGTCCTTACTTAATACCGTTTTGTCTGTCCAGTACTGTTTAATGTTGGAAGCATCAAAAACGATGAAAGCAGAGTATCCCTTTGCTTTTATAAACTGATTGAGCAGTTCTTCATTGTCTTGCGCGAAAGCCCCGAATGTCATCATAGCAAACAAGCAAACAAAATGATTTTTAAACTGATTCTTGTATTTATAGACATTACAAATGTTTTTGCGAAGATTCTTTTTCATTGTCGCAAACTCCTGTCGTATTGAAATAGTTTTCGGATTGTTTGTTCCGTTTTCTACGGTTTTTTGAAAGTGTTATGATTCCACTTGATCCTATTTTTTAATTATATCAGGCAAAAGGACCTGTATGAATTGCTTTTGCATTGCAGAACGCATTTCGTTGAATGTCTCTTGTTTGTAAAGACCGATAATGGCGCCGCCTGACCCGGTGAATTTGGCGGACGCGCCGAATTGACGGGCGATCTGCACCATGCGGCGATTTTTCTCGCTTACGGACGAGCCGCAGACTTCGCAGCGCAGGTCGAAATTGCGATCAAGCAGCGCGGACAGAAGGTCGCATTGACGCGATGCGAGGGCGTCGCGGACTTTGTCGGTCAGTGAAGCCCATTCGCGGACGGCGGCATGGACTTCCGGCACGCCTGCCTCATAGTCAAGTGCGAGGCGGCTGTGGAGAATTTCGGACCCTTCGGCGAGGTCGGTTCGATAGGCGATGAAGAGCGGGAGATCGTCCGGGATTTCGATCGGTTCATAGATGCCGTAGCCGAACTTCTCCATGTGATCCTTGTTGAAGTCCATGTAGACCGGCGTCTCGTAGACCTGTGCCACGCGGTCCTGAAGCCCGGCTTTTATGCCGAGTTCGTCGAGCTCGACGGACAGCACAAGATTTGCGAGGACCGGCTTCGGGATTTCGATTTGGAAGAACCGGATCATGGCGCGCATGGTGGCGGTGATGATCGCGGAGGAACCGGCCATTCCGAGGCGATTCGGGATGTCCGATTGGTAACGCAGCGTGAAGTTGTCGTTGCCGAGAGGGATGTGTTCTTTCACGCAGTAGGTATAAAATGTTTTTACGCAGGCTTTCAGCAGGCGGATGCCGCCGTAATAACCGAACTTCGTGATGCTGCTGGCGAGGTCCGCCATGTTCTCATAGGTGTTGTAATCCAGCACGGATGGCAGAATCTCAAGGCTGGGAGATTCATACAGTGTGACCTCGGCGCTGTAATTGCGGAATACGAATGCGATTGTCTTGCCGAAATAACCGTCGGAGGGATTGCCGATGAGAGCGGCGCGCGGATATGCTTTTTCTCGAATGATCATGACAGTTTCAGGTAATCATAAAAGTTGTTACATTCCCAATAAATAGGAAATTAAGTGTGTTTTGATAAAATGACTGAGCAATCAATCATGTTTGCAAGATGCAAAAACCTCGAAATACTTTTGTGCCGCAACAAGATGCGAGTAATGATCCAACACGGATTGTCTGGCTTGATTGCAAATTCTTGAAAAGCCTTCCGGATCATTTATGTAATGATTGATCGCATCAGAAATCTGTTGGGAATTCTTTTCCTCGACAAGGATGCCGTTCTGATCGTTTTGAATTAACTCCTTCAGCCCTCCGATACTCGAGGCAATCGTTGCCAAGCCGCAAGACATGGCCTCAATCGCAGAGATTGAGGTGGCTTCCTGAAGCCCATTTACCGTAATTGATGGAACGATTGCGAAGTCAGCTGCTTGGTAAACAAGTTTTTTAAGCTCTCCTTGAACTCCGCCGAGCAATCTCACTTTGTCGGAGAGATTGTTGTCGATGATATATTGAGACAATGCCTCTTTGTTTGGGCCTTCACCTCCTACAAGCAGGATTGCATCGTTTACATTTTTCATGGCCTCAATCGCGTAGAAAACTCCATTTTTGTCAACAAGGCGCCTGATGCAAATGATGACTTTGAGTGAGGGTGGGATAGACAGTTTGATTTTTGCCTTTTCCTTTTCTTGCGGTGATGCGGGTTTGTAAATATCAGTTTTAACAAAATTTGGAATAACGTAAGAAGGAATACCCTGGATATTCATTTTCTGAATATGCTGATCACAGTCGTTTTTAATCCTTGTGTCAACAGAAACGAGAGCAGAAATAACCTTAAGGGATTTTAAATCCCGAATAAGAAGATTATCAAAATCCTTCTGTCTCATTTGATTTCTTTTGTCGGACAATTCGGACATACTTTTTCCAAAATAGGAATGCATCGTTAAAATGATTGGTATTTTGTTTCCAACGATTTTATAGATGTTAATGGCCGAAATAGGATCCTGTGCCGAGATGAAGTCAACATGATTATGCTTTAGATACTTCTTTGCAATTTTGAGAATTGAATTGTCCGTGATTTCCATGGAATGAAGATTGAATTTCCCATAATCGAAGTATTTGTAAAAAAAGAAAAAAGCTTTTAGATATTTGTTAAATTCTCTTGAAAAAGAAGTACAAGACGATTCAGAGATAACGTGTGTGTTGTGCCCCAGTTCCTGAAGGCCTGCGGATAATTCAATAATATGACTTGATTTTCCGCCCAGGTGCGGGACAGCAGTGTCTGTAAAAAAGAGAATGTTCACGTTGTTTCCTTATAGTTGGTTTTATATGAATGTGAAACGGGTAAAAGACCGATGAGGTGTTGGAATGATTCAGCCGGGGATAACTGCCCGGTTCCCGTTGGCCTGATCCATGTTTTCAGTAGAAATAAGAGATGAATTCGTACTGGTAGGAGCTAAGTCAAGAGATTCATTCTTTACCAAAACAAATGGAATCATCCAAAAGAAACAGATGCCGATTTCAGGAAGAAAGATATTGTTAAAAACTGAATAGATGATAAAGAAATAAACAACCCATAAATAACGATCTGTCGAAGTTGAAATTCTCTTGAATAATTCGTAAAGAACAAAAACAAACAGCGCAAATCCACAAAATCCATATTTGGGAAGATAGTCAATGATTTCCGAGTGTTGACCGATGCCGCTGACATCATAAAAACCCGCGTCAAACCCTTTACCGAACAAGAAAATGAGAAAATGAGAAAACCATGTTTGCAGACTGACTTGCGCGCATTGTACTCTAATTGAGAAGGAGGATTCGCCTAAATGATAACCGGAAGAGTAATTGTCTTGGAAAAAGAAATCATATATTCCTGACAGCTTGTTTGAAAAATAAGGCAAATCAGCCGATACCAAAAAAGAAAGCATTGGTTCGAGACAAAGAACAAGCACGCAAAATAATATAAAAAACAGAATAATGATAAATGGTTTGTTCTTTTTTTTATAAAGTAGAGGTACAATGCAAATAAAAACTATATAAAAAAGTAAAGCTGTTGCTCGCATCTGAATATTCATAATATAGTAAAAAACAAGTATTGTTACTGCCAGATAGATTGTTTTATAGGATGAATGGGCGGAGCAGAACAAAAGATAACTTAACATTCCTAAGAGCATATAAGCTGAGACATAACTGGTGCCTCCAACATGGATATCTTCATCTTGCAGGGTATGCGTATCATAGAGGGAGGAATAATCAGAGGTAAGATAAATGTAATAGTGATAGACAAGGCTCAACAGTATTATTCCAAATAACGCTATGCCAACCCGTTTGATCTGTGTTTGGGGAACATTGTCAAACAGATATAGCGCTGTAATGGCCATGAAGAAACACAAAAATGAATTCGAATGATATGCCCATGTGTTGTCTGATATTCCAATGACCTTATAAACGATTTGAAAAACAATAAGTGCCAACAATAGCCTAACTGCTGGGATGGACTCTTTTTTGAAACTTCCAAATATAAGGATGATAAGAAATACAAAAACAGTTAGAATAGTTGGAAATATCTGATTGATATTATTTCTCAATATCGGGTTTATGCCCCATATTGTAAATAAAACCGGATAATATAATGCGCATGCATTAACTATGATATTTTTAGTGGATTGTTCTGTTAGCATAACAGGCGATGTTATTTCTTATTTATGCTGTCGAAGCTGATTCTGGGAAACAATTCAAGCTCACCACCGCGGGTTGCATTGAATATCTTAAAGTTATGATTGGCGCAGAATTCTTTTGCACAACGATACATTGTCAAGTTTCTTTCTTGGGCCGTATCAAGCCGCGGATCATAGTGCCCGTGTTCCATGAAATGGTTTTTTCCATTTTTAGAGAAACTGCAATCAGCACCAAGCAGATAAACTTCTTCAAATCCCAAATAGTACGCCAGCTGTATCAAAGAGAAAGTAATAGAAAAACCATTGTATACAACCCTATAACAATCATCTGAAAATTTTGCAAAGAATGATTGCTTCACAAACTGTTGATAGTCATTATAGGCTGTATTTAATGGAAAAGGAATCCAGCTTTGGGGCACTTTTCTTTTCTTTACAATATTGTCTCCAATTAAAACTACAGAATCCCCAATGTCTTTCATCTCTTCATCGAGTTTGTCGTAAACATACAAGTCCTGAATTCCAAAAAAAGTCGGGCGCCAATCTGTTTCCTTGAACAATTTGCAAATAGAATTCATTCCAAAAGTGTACTCATTGCGCAAGGTCAGAAGATCCTCTTTCCGTAAACTCGGACCTGTTGCAATAATAAAGCACCTTTCTCCCTTGTATTTGTTGTGGAGTCTTTTTAACGGCAAAAAGCGTTTCTCCTTAAATCCTAACCCACGATATATAATCCCCGGCGCCAATTGCATTTTTTTGATTGATACGTGGGTGAACCGTATGCAATTGCAAAGTGCTCTTACAATTGCACTTTTGTTTTCAAAAGATTGTATTTTCGATGAAGCAGCCATAGTTTTTTCTTAATGTTTTGGTATGCCAATGCATTCGGCAGGAACTTCCCCAATTCTTTTCGCTGGAACTCCTGCAACAATTGTGCCTGCCGGAACGCTTTTTGTGACTACAGCATTCGCCCCGACCATAACATCATCTCCTATTGAAATTTCCCCCAAAATGCATGCTCCAGCTCCGATAAAGCAATAATTCCCAATTTTTGGCGGTCCCTGTCCGTTTTTTCCGCCAATTGTCACATTGTGAAGAAGGACTGTTCCTTTTCCAATGACCGCATCTTCATGAATTACAACGCCTAATCCATTGTGAGCCAGTCGAACGCCATCTGCCAATACCACTTTGGGTGGGATTGAGCATGAAAACAAAATCCGTGCCGTAATATGCATTAAACGGGGTAAAATTGGGATATGGTGCGTATATAAAAAGTGGCTTGTTTTCTGCCACTTCATGATTATGTATTTGTTTGACACAGCATCTCTCCTCTATAGGCTTTCGCATACACTTTTGCAACATTGTCCGCATCAAATTGCATAAGACTCTTGTAATTAAGCTTTCTTGAAAGTTTCGCCTGGGATTTGATATCATTAAGGATAACGTTCGCCCAATATTCGGGCGGTTCCAACAAAGAAATATAGGTGCAAAGCCCCAAATCTGTTGTTTTAGGAATTACGTCAGACGCGTAACACATTACTTCCATTGCTTGCGCCTCTATCAAAACTCTACCAAAACCTTCATATAGGGATGGGAAAATCATGTAATCGCTCTGGTCCAAAATAGACACTTTGTCCGTATCGTAGGGGTAAAACTTTACACACTCTTCCAGTTCCAAATCAGAAACAGTCTGTTTAATCGAAGTTTCATTTGGTCCATACCCTATCAGCGACAGCGTGGTTTCCGGAATGTTTTTGTGAATCACGGAAAAGCATTTCAGGAGAAACAAATGATTTTTCTGTTCAACAAATCTTCCAATATGAATAAAATTAACACCATTGTGCATAGAATTTGTTCTTTTGAATACTGATACATTCATTTCAACATTGATAACGTAACACTTGCCTTTTGAATTGTGAAACATGTATTCGTTTGCTTCAACGGAGGAGCCTGTTTTGCAGTTTGCACATTTGTTAAGAAGAATTCTTAGAAATTCAATATATTTTATTGTAAGGGCGGGAACATATTCTCTTGATTTAGGATTGTGACATTGAGCAATCCGTATTGGAACTCCTCTTAGCTTTCCCGCCAAAAGCGCAGGGGCTCCCTTGTTGATATCATGGACATGGATGACTGAGTATTTTTTTCCCCCAAGGATACGGTAAACACCACAGAAGATTCGAAAAAAACGAGTTAAATTCTCAATCCGTTTAAGGATCCGATTGTTATACTTGTCTACCGGTATACGAAAAATCGATCCATATGATTCAAAAACAGAGTCATTAGGTGAAATAGCTTTGCTGAATAGAACTATATCGAAATGGTAATCTTTTTTTAGACGAGCGGTATTATTCATAATCCCGGATTGGATTCCTCCGCTCATAGAGAGGTCATGTTCGGCAATGATTAAAACGTTATCCATTATTCGCACACTCTTTCGCCAGAAATGATTTTTTGATAGATTTTATGAGCGGATTGTCCAATTCTATCCCAACTGTATTCTTCTGCCAGTTTTCTTGCATTGATTTGTTTTTCATGCAAAGATTTCTGATCCGCAACAATCCTTTTCAATCCCGCCGAAATATCTTCAGCAGTGCATTTGCATGTCCAACCTGCGTTATGTGAAGAAATCTCTTCCCCCATGTTTGTCCCGTCGGTAACAAGTGCCGGCAAACCATATGCGAGAGCTTCAATCAATCCCATCGGGTGCCCTTCAAAGCGGGATGTTAAAACAAAAAAGTCAGAATGAAGCAAAACTTGTTGTTTTTCATCATCATAGACAGGATCATGAATGCTTACGAGATCTTCAAGCTGATTCTTCTTAATCATTTCACAAATTTTAAGCTTGTCGCCTACAGAATCGGCTCCATAGATATTGATTTGGAAATAATTTTGCATCAGTAAGGATTTCGTTAGGGCAATAGCCTTAAGAAGCAGATCAATACCCTTCTGGAAAACATCCAGGCGACCAATAAATGATCCTACAAACAATGAATGCTCAGTCCAGTTGTTCGAAATATCCGGGATTTTTATACCATTAGGGATGACAAAACAGTTCTTGTTCCACTTGTCTCCAGAATCAAAATGTTCTCTTGTGGTTAAATAATGAATAGCCGATGCGTGCTTAATGAAATGATTAAAAAAGAGGCAATTTCCAATCAGTTTTTTTAAGCGCTTATTCGTTTGAGCATTTCTGCACAGGGCGGAATGAGGAACAACAATATAAGGAATTTTATTGTTAACAAGTTGCTTTGAAAGTGTGATAAATCCAAAATGATAAACGTTCTCGAAAACAACTAAATCTGGATTGTTAAATGGGCTTGGAAGTTCGGAAATGTACCTGAAGTGATTTGTGGCGTGACAAACAGCAGTACAGTTCTTGATTTGATGCTCAAGTTCTCGAATGTTGTACCAAAAAACGTTGTCATGTTTGCTGATTGCATCAACAAATGGTGGTACGGCTGCTGTTAATCCGGAATATGGAACACCTTTCATTGATGAAACAAAAACAATATTCATAAAACCTGCCTATAAACAAAGGATGCCCAGATTGTTTATATAAGATTTGAAATATCCAAATCTTGGCCCCATTTTAAATCAAACTCCTGGGGATTAAATGGCATCATTCCGGCCGATGGCGTAAAAGTCAATTCCGCGAAATACCATTGGTTGTTTGCGACAAAAAAGTCAACTCTGACAAATGGAAAATCTTTGCAAAGAGTAATAGCAGCATTTTTCATCTCATCATAAAAAGCTGGAAAGGTAACACTCGATATGTCGGTATAATCATCACGATGAAGCAACATCTTATCCCCATTCAGATAAAAGAAGCCGATTTGGGCTTGTCGATCATGAACCAAATCTTTAGAAACATAAATATACTTTGGCACTCCATTGAAGCAGAAAAACTTGTAATCCGTAATTGCCTCACCAAGAAACTCTTCACAGGTTATACAATGGCGTTTGATTTTTGAATAATGAAGTTCGATATTAAACGCCCCAAAATCTTCCCGTAACCATTGGTTTAACTGTTTATTCGTTTTAGCTCTGTTTGTTGCTTTTTTATCGTTGACAACGATATTATATGCACAGCCATGATTGCATTTGAGTACAAATTTATCGGGCAAGTCATCCCAATTAATGTCATCAGCGTTATCCCATACACCAAGAATCGGGACCAGTTTGCTTTCAAGGCCTTTATCTTTGATATATTCTCTAACTGCATACTTGTCCGAGCATTGGATCGTCAATTCGTTTTTGGGATAGTAGTAAAGCTTCATCCACTGAATTTTTTCATTAAATGTTTTGGGATTCTTTATGTCTAATTTTTGGTTCAGAACGAGTTTGAAGTACAATTTAGACATCATTTCATCGGGAAATAAATGGTGAGCAACGACCTGACATTTCCTTCTCAAAATGTATAATATATTATCTCTTTCCATTCTTTTGTTCCTCTTATTTAAGATTGTCTAAAACAAAGACAGATTTCCTGTCTTGAAAATAGAAACGTGGCACACGTTCCCCAATTGCGCAGAGAATTTCATAGCTAATCGTCCCATTTTGTACTGCAACATTATCTATAGAATTATCCCCGTGATCATCATAAATAGTGACAACACTATTAATGCCAGCTGTTTTTATATTTGTAATGTCGATCATACATTGATCCATACAAATTGTTCCCAACACAGCCGCCTTCTGCCCTTCAACCTCAACAAAGAAATGATTCTTGCTGTTTGCTCGCCAAAAACCATCAGCATAGCCAATTGGTATTGTTGCAATGACCATATCATCCTTTGCTTCAAATCTCCTGCCGTAACTGATTGTGTCTCCTTTATGAATAACTTTGATGTGCGAAATAATACTTTTCAGCGTCAGGACCGGCTTTAGCGGTATTAATTTGCCTGTTGATTGTGACGGATAAAAACCATAAAGAATAATTCCGACCCGAACCATATCCAAATGCATTTCTTCATAATCTAAAACAGCAGCACTGTTGGCGCAGTGACGTATTTCAAAAACAACCCCTTTCTTTTCAAGGAATGCTATAGCATTCATAAAAAGGTCAAATTGTTTCTTCGTATACTGTTTGCCCTCAGTTCCTTCATCTGATGAGGCGAAATGCGTAAAAACACCTTCAGGAATAAAATGTTTCTTTTTGCATAATTGTGCTGCATCTTCTAAACTGTCGTCACATTGAAAACCGATCCTGTGCATCCCCGTATCAATTTTAATGTGTATTTTTATCTTTACATTATTCTTCTCGGCCTCTTTTAAAAGCTTATAGCCAAATTCACGCGAATAAACGCATTGTGTTATTTCATTATCATGAAGCAATTGTGCACAACATGGGTCACAGTAACCTAAATTCAGAATGGGAGTTTCAACGCCACTCTTCCTAACCTGCAATGCCTCTTCAATATTCGACACAGCCAAGTAATCAGCGCCCAACCGTTCATATAGTTTTGCAAAAAAGACTGCGCCATGCCCATATGCATTTGCTTTAATAACGCAACATATTTTCGTTTGAGGAGAAAGGTGTTCCCGTATATTTTTAAAGTTTTTAATGGCAAAATCCACATTGATATTTGCCCATGTTCTATTTTGTATCGGATTCAATTTGTTGCCTCTTGTTTTTGATACCACATTTTTTTATAAAAGCCAAACACTAGATTCCGTGCAGTGTTGAACGCCGAAACGAGAACGGATTGATTTTCGGATTCCCTATACAGGCGGTAATGCCACCCAATTAGAGTTTTTATGCTACTTGTGCTGATGCTTCCTTTTCTTCCCCGTCTGTAAAAAGCAAGGTCCTTTTTCAGCAGATAGCAATTGGCCTTTTTGCTTACTTCCAGCCACATTGCATAATCGTTGTTCTTTTTTATGTTTTTTATTTGAATTAATCCAATGAGTTCCCTGTCGTACATGACGGTAAGACAACCTGGCCAACAATAGTTGAAAAAGCCGTTTCTTGAGATTTTTTGAGGACCGCTGACGGTAGTCCCAAGCAAATCACCCGTTTCATTTATCTCAGCGTACTCTGTATATGAAAAATGATAGTCATTGTCTCTCATAAACTTGATTTGTTCCGTAAGCTTTTCCGGCTTCCATAAATCATCCGAATCCAGAAAAGCAATCCATTTCCCTCTAGCTGCTTTTAAGCATATATTTCTGCATTCTCCCGCACCGGAATTATACTTCTTTTTGATATATTGAATCCTGTTGTCACTCAGATATTGAGAAACAATCTCATCGGTATGGTCTGTGGAACAATCATCTGCGATGATCAATTCCCAATTTCCATATGTTTGAGAAAGAACAGACTCAATCGTTTTAGCAATATATGCCCCAGTATTATAAGAAGGCATTATTATCGATACGAGATCTTCCATGATTATATCTCTTTCTCAATTAGATGAGATCATCGATAAATAAAGTCAAAATATCATTATGTATTACTGAAAACACCTCTTTACGACCTCAATAACAACGTCCTGTTCTTCTTTCGTCATTTTATTGTCGCTGGGGAGGCATAATCCTCTGTGGAAGATATCCGCGCCTACATCCACTTTTTTGCTTGCAATGTACGCATTGCTCTGTCCGCGCCCCTGTCCGTTTGTCGTAATAAAAGAATTGGACCTGTATATTGGCTGAAGATGCATCGGTTTCCAAATCGGTCTTCCTTCTGCCCCGAAACAACTCAGTGCCTCAAGAATCTCTGTTGGGCAACTCTTATGTTTTTCGCTGTTATAGAGCGTCTGATTATCGCTTCTGACCATGTTGCACATTGCATTTTCGTCAATGATAATGCAACTCAACCAGAAATTCGGTTGACTGACATCTTCTGCCCATGGATTCATTGATACCGGCAAATCTTTGAACCCTTCTTTGTAACGCATGTAAATCGCTTTTTTCTGTGCGATATGTTCATCCAAATGAGGAATCTGACCTCTTACGACACCTGCAATAATATTGCTCATGCGATAGTTGTAGCCAATTTCCTCATGCTGATACCACGGAGCATCTTCGCGGCTTTGAGTGCTCCATTTTCTGACTTTGTTGGCATCCTGGAGCGAATTCGTAAGGAACATGCCTCCGGCACTGCCGGTAATGATTTTATTTCCATTGAAACTGATGCAGTTGTAATTACCGAGAGCGCCAGTCTCAATCCATTGTCCGTCAAGTCGATATTTTGCCCCAAGCGATTCCGCCGCATCTTCTATTAAAAGCGCATTATGCTTTCTGCAAATCTTCAGGATTTCGGCTATTTTTCCTGGTGTGCCATAAAGATGCGCCAGAACTACGATCCGAGTCTCAGGATAAAGTTCAAAGGCTTTTTCCAGGGCTTGCGGATTCATATTCCATGTGTCATATTCCGTATCAATAAAAACGGCTTCTCCGTCTTCGTATGCGACAGGATTAATGGATGCATCAAAGGTCAAGTCCGAGCAGAATACTTTATGTCCGCGCAACGTTCCCTGATCGGGACGCGCTTGTCCGTAAATCTTTTCTGCTGCGAGTTTTGTCGCGAGGTGAAGGGACGCTGTTCCTGAACTCAGCCCGACAGCATATTTTACGCCGATATAATCTGCGATTTGAGTTTCCACTGTTGCGATATTTGCGCCAAACGTAGAAACACAGTTGGTGCGAATTGCATCTACAAGCCACTTTTCTTCTTCGTCATGCATGGTCGGACTGGCCAGCCAGCATTTTTTTCAAGCGGCTTGATTCCTGCAAAACGAGAATCAAGGCTAAAATCTTTCATGTGTGGAGTGTATTCTTGGATATATTGGTTAGTTGGTCTGGATTGATACTCAATCAATCCCGATGAAAAATGTCTCGCGTGTAAACTTTCGTTGCGACATCATCAAGCACCGATTCATAACGATTGGCAATGATTGCATCGGATGAACTCTTAAACTTCTCAAGGTCATTGACGACGAGAGACCCGAAGAAGGTTGTTCCATCGGAAAGAGTCGGTTCATAAATAATGACAGTCGCCCCTTTGGCCTTGATTCTTTTCATGACACCTTGAATGCTTGATTGACGAAAATTGTCACTATTGCATTTCATTGTAAGCCTATACACCCCAATGATCAAGGGGCGTTCTTTTTCCGCATTCCACATAGAATTTTCCGTGTAGTAACCGGCTTTTTCCAAGACTCTGTTCGCTATATGATCTTTTCTCGTGCGATTGCTCGCTACAATTGCTTCGATCAGGTTTTCGGGAATATTCTGGAAATTCGCCAGGAGCTGTTTCGTATCTTTAGGCAAGCAATATCCACCATAACCGAAAGACGGGTTGTTATATTGCGATCCAATGCGAGGATCAAGGCAGACGCCTTTGATAATATCAGCGGTATTGAGTCCTTTTAATTCGGCATAGGTATCAAGTTCGTTGAAATAGCTGACGCGAAGTGCCAGAAAAGTATTAGCAAAAAGTTTGACAGCTTCTGCCTCAGTATTTCCCATTACGAGAACATCAATATCTTTCTTCTCCGCACCATCAATGAGAAGCTGTGCAAAAGCCTGGGCTTTTTCTTTGGAGGTGGCCGTGCTGCCGACAATGATCCGCGAGGGATGCAGATTGTCGTACAAAGCCTTCGATTCCCGCAAAAACTCCGGACTGAACATAATTCGGTCCGTGTTGAACTGGGCGGAAATCTTTTTGGTATACCCCACGGGGATTGTCGATTTTATTACAATCGTTGAGGTGTTGGATGCCTGAAGCGCAAGTTTAATGACGGATTCAACAGCAGAACAATCAAAAAAGAGTTTTTCCGGGTCATAATTTGTAGGAGCCGCTATAATGACATAATCTGCATCAGCATAAGCCGCGGTCGCATCCATGGTTGCATGAAGATCCAGATGCCGTTCGTCATGTTCAGCAAGATACTTTTCAATCAATTCATCAATAATAGGAGACTTCCAGTTGTTGAGCATATCGACTTTTTCAGGAAGAATGTCAACCGCTGTAACACTGTTATGCTGTGAAAGCAGGACAGCTAAACTCAGTCCGACGTATCCGGTTCCGGCAATTGCGATTTTCATAATTGTATTTGACGTGTTTTTGTGAGGTTATAAAATTATTGTTGAAATGATGACAGAATTAGGTCGTATTTGATACTGTATTATAATCTTCTCCCAATAAAGTGTTACATGACTTGGTCTAAATTCTTTCCTTTTTCCTCATGAACAAAATTGGGGAGGTATTCACCAATTGTGTCGACGACCTGCTGTTTGGTAAATGACGGGGCTTCAAAGAGACGTTTTAATTGGTCGAGAAGATTGGAGACGCCATTAAATGTTTTTTCGCTCACTGAATCAATTACGCCTAAAGTCTGGAATCTTGACATGTCGACATGTTCTCCTTCGAGCCTTTCCTGTTTGTAAAACACAAAATGTTCTCCAGTCAACTTCAGGATAATGATTACGGGAAGCATAAATGGAAAAAGAATAACAATCGCAAGGAAAGATAATAATATATCAAAAAACCTTTTCATGGAGAGCGGCTGATTAAGTGAATTGTTAGTAGGGATAGTCGGGGATATATGCTATGTCGTCGATTAAGAAATCCGCATTCATTCCCTGAATGTAAAAAAGTGCTTTCGTTCCGGGAAAGTGTTCTTCGTCAAAATGAATGGAATAATACTCCGTATCCTCTGGTGATGGATAAAGATAATAACGCGGATTCTTGTTCTGTTTATTTGTTATGTTGTAATCAATTTTTGATAGCATCAACGGACTGGTCGTTTTATTCGAGCGAATTGTGAAGTAGAGTGAACCAGGCTTTGAGTCGATTTGCTTAAAAAAATACAATCTGCAGTCAATCTCTTCGGGAAAGGTAACATGCAAGGAATACTGCCCTTGTATCGGTTGTTGTGAATCAGCATATAATTTGGTATAATGTTTTGTGTCTCCCCAAGTCGGAACAAGAATATCGTGTTTCGGTATTTTAAGGTTTTTGGCGCTATAAAAAGATGTATCATCCTGAATTAGATTCTTGAAAACGGTACCTATCTGTGGCTGCGTTATTACGGTTTCCATATCGCCATTTGCAAACAGAGACTTCGGGCTTATTTCGCTATATTGATAAAACGCATTCTCTCGTTCCGGCTTGGAATATAAGCATAGAAATCGAGAATTGTTTTTGTTCGTGTTCATCTTTTGGACAAGAGTAAAATTGTCATCAAGTCCATCTATTTTATTCTTGAACGAGTAGTCCTTAAAAACCAAAAGCAAATAGACTTTGCTGTTCCATGTAAAAGCATAAGGAGAAACAAGTTCGCTAATACAGGCTTGATCTTCATCCGACACTTCAAAACTGTTGATGAAATTAGGGTTCTCCTTCGGTTTGGTACGAACAAATTCTTTGGAGAAAATAAAGAAAATAGAGTTACAGTCTTTTGATTCGATTGCTGCGAAATCATCTTTAATATCTAAAAGTGCCCTTTTACTATAGGAACTCAAGAAAAAAAGAAGATTATAGAAAAGTAAAACAAGAAGAAGAAAGAAATAGACACCTTTTTTGCATGCAGGCGTTTCCCTCTTAACGAAGGAATGTAGTTGACAGGCGGATAGGATAATAAATGGAATAACGATTATGGCGCAATATCGGTCTGATTTAATATGAACAACTGTTCTCCAAAAAACAAAGAATAATGTTATTAGAAGGATAAGCCACTTGATATCTCGCTTTTTTAACGGTTGTAAAAACAAGCATATTACAGAAACTATGAATAATGGAATACCAGTACAACTGGTAATATGTTCGAATGTGGATAACACTTTGATCTGGGACGAAGATGAAACAATAATAAATTACTTGATTCGTCTTGAAACGTCAACAATTGACAGTACCTGCATAAAATCCAAATCCATCAAACAGATTATGCAAATCGCTGTTATAAAAAAAGCCAGCATAAACAACCCCATTCTCATCAAAGACTGGGATACAGGTCTCTTTTTTTTGAACGCACAAAAACCTTCTGACATAATATATACTGCTATCAATTCAAATCCCTCTGTTCTTGATAAGAATCCCAAACAGGAAAAAACACTGATCAAAAGCAAACTTAATATCCTGTAGTTTTTATAATAATCCACGAAAAAATAAAATGCTATTACGGAAAAAAGAATAAATAGATTCTCTCTCAGAAAATAACATGACGTTTCAATCAAAAACGGATGCGTTGCAGCTGTCAAGCCGACAAAAAGATCTATCATCCAATTGCCAAAAAGCTTATGTGCAATCTGGATGGCCAGGCAGACGATTGCTATTCCTGCTGCGCAATTGATAACAAGTCCACCTTTGATAATGTCACAATTGAATAGTTCATATGGTTTTTTCAGGATCCAAAGACTAAGAGGAAAAAAATTGATGGCATCGATGATACGACCGTTCTTTTCCCATGCATTGATTATTTCCAAATAAGTATAAGAATCTCTTAATTGAAGCGGATATTTAATCAAGAATAGAAATCTGCATAAATCTCCGACAATGACACAGGACAAAGTTATTGCGAATAACTTCAAATTAATTATGGAGTGGAATATGCTTGTTTGTTTGGTGGGAGTTGAAAGCATCTTATTGTTTTGCTTTGTATTTCATTACAAATTCAATGAACCTGCCCGAAAGATAAGAATATCCGGGAACCTTGAATGTGACTGCCAGTGCAAAGAAAACACTTACTCCAACAAGCACCTGAATGATAATTATTATTATGCTTGAACAGTTCAATTTATTGAAGAAATAAATACATATTCCCATCAAAAAGGATATCAGAAGCGAAGGCAGGCAATCATAACACTGTTCCCTGTATTGGTAATTAAGATGTTTTTTCGCTATCATTGCAACCGGAAACCACGAAAGGATACATGCGAAACTTGTTGAAAACGCAATTGCCTTCATGCCAATATAAACACTGATTACCAAAGAAATGACTTCGATTATCTTTCTGATTATTTCGATCTCCAGTGTTTTTTTGCTCAAACCCTTTGCTTTTAATGCTTCCTGGCAAATAATCTGAGGTTTAGCCCATAATCCGTACAAAGCAAATATCTGCAGGAACACGACACTGGGAAGCCATTTTTCCGTTAATAACAATATGATCAAGGATTTCCCGCATGCGATCATGCCGAAGATCAAGGGGTAGACAATGAATGTAGTGACCTGAATTGCGTTCCTTAGTAATTGTTTGCTTTCCTGCGGTGAATCCTGAACCTTCGACAAATATGGCAGCATCACGGCCGTGATTGTGGAGGAAATTGACGTTGTAGCCAAGTTTGCATAAGCTTTCCCTCTGTCATAATACCCCAATGATTCCAGTTCATACTTCTTTCCGATTATAACTGTTCTGACATTTTCAAAGCAAAAACGCATAAAATCCGTAAAGAAGATTCTCCAGCCGAATCCAAATAAGGATTGAAATCTTTCTTTATCGAATACGAAAAGAAACCGAGGGCTGGACAGACATAAAATAATCAAAGAAACAATGACGGTGTTTGCTATTCTTTGATATATCAAAGCAAAAACGCCGAACCCATTTCTAGCAAGCAATAATGCCAAAATTCCGCTTAGGATATTGCCGCAGAAGATCGCCGAATACAGCTTTGCATATTCAAAACGTTTTTTGCAGCTGGCCGTCTGAAGAGAAAGGACGATTCGCGGAAATATGATTACTCCAATGATCCTCAGTTTGTTTGAAAAGTGTTCGATACTGAAATATGACGAGATATACTCCGCAGAAAAGAACAATAGCGCATAACAGATGACAGCTATCCCAAACGAGAAAAATGCGACTGTCGAAAAGTCTTTTTCGTCGGCATCTTTTTTTTGGATTAATGCTGTTGAAAAACCTCCTTCAACAAAGATGTCACAAAAAGCGACAAAAATTGACAAAAGAGCAACTTGCCCAAATTGCTCGGGTAACAATACCCTCGCTAATAAGACCGATACAATAAAATTTGTTGCTTGCGTGCTTAATATTCCAATAAAAGCCAATATCGTTGATTTCAGCATCTCGTGTTCATTCTCGTACTTGATCCATGTTTCCAGCTAATTTATTGCCCCAGCTCTCCGCTTGACTGTAATCAAGTTCTCAGAAATCAAGTGTTGCATTTTTGGGACTTTACTCAGACAGGCGGGAAACAGTCTTATTGTCTCTAACAGGCGAGGGGAAAGTCCTCATTGAAAAACTAAACGCTCTGTGGTTCAGAGTAACGCATTCACGATCCGCGAGCATGCTTTGCCATCGCCATAGGGATTAAAAGCATTGCTCATTGCGTGATAGTGCTCCGGATCATCGATCAGTTTGGAAACCGCTGAAACAATCGTGTCAAAATCTGTTCCAACAAGTTTCACTGTTCCCGCATCCAGCGCTTCCGGGCGTTCTGTGGTATTTCGCATGACAAGGACCGGCTTACCAAGGCCGGGAGCCTCTTCCTGAATTCCGCCGGAGTCCGTCAGAACCAGATAGCTCTTTTCCATCAGGAAAACAAACGGAAGATAATCAAGCGGTTCAACAAAGAACATGTTTGCGGGTGGATTCTCGCCGAAGACCTCATGAATCGGTTTGCGCACGTTCGGATTGAGGTGCATCGGATAGACGAAATCAACATCCGGGTATTTCAGATTTAACGTTTTGATTGCGGAACACATGGAGATGAACCCGTCGCCGAAGTTTTCACGGCGGTGTCCGGTGATCAGCACCAGTTTTTTGTCGTTGTCAAGTCGTGTGACATCATACCCCACTTCTTTCAGGAAAGCTGTTAGCTCGGACTGCATGGAGTCCGAACTTTTCAATTTTTTAACGACCCAGTGAAGGGCATCAATCACGGTGTTGCCGGTAACAAAGATTTTATCTCCTGAAACATTTTCCTTGAGCAGATTCTGTTTGCTGAGCGGAGTCGGCGAAAAATCATAGGTCGCGATGCGTCCGGTCAGTTGGCGGTTCATTTCCTCCGGCCACGGACTATAGATGTTGTTTGTACGGAGTCCCGCCTCAACATGTCCGACCGGAATTTGTTTGTAAAACGCAGCCAAAGCCGCCGCGGTTGATGTCGTCGTGTCGCCGTGAACCAGGATAACATCCGGTTTGACCTCGTCCAAAACATCCCGCATTCCGATCAGAACGCGTGATGTAATATCGTAAAGATCTTGTCCGGTCTGCATAATATTCAAATCATGGTCCGGAATGATCTCAAACAAGTCCAAAACCTGATCCAGCATCTGTCGGTGCTGGGCGGTTACGCAGACGATCGTTTTGAAATGAATCGCATCAGCCTGAAATGCCTTGACAAGAGGAGCCATTTTAATTGCTTCGGGACGCGTCCCGAATACAAGCATGATTTTTTTCATGGGAAAAGGGAAATTTGTAATTAATTGTTGATGAGTTTTACTTCAGCTATAGCGCAACGGCTCGGCAAACACGCGGTCGAGCTCGTCCCTGTCGCAGATGTCGATCTTCTCGAACTTGAACCGGTCGGATTTCGCGATCGGAGCGAGGTTTTCAAGATTGCCCGCGTAGGTGAGCTTGTCCACCACGCACACGGCATCCTGTGTGTCGTTGATGCTGTGTCGGGCAACTGCCGACCCGATGAATCCGGCTCCGCCAGTGACGATGATGCGGTGCATGAAGTGAAAAACCTGTGGTTGGTTGATTGAATTAAGCTCAAACCGCGATTGAATTCACATCGCGATACACGAAGTCTCTGTCGAATGCAATTTCATATCGCGTCCCTGCGATATTCAGGCAGACGTTGAATTGGCCGTTTGAATTGTTCCAGCGCCCCTTCAGCCCCTTCAGTAGGCCAAAATTGATCCTAACTGGTCTCGAATGAATAGAAGACGTTTTCCTCAGCGTCAGATCTCCGATTTCAGAAAGCTGTTCTATTCTG
>JAEEGL017030160.1_pt1 | contig 18965 bp, 17 predicted proteins | sample 9134231 | NCBI WGS metagenome assembly JAEEGL01 (sample SAMN16246548, study PRJNA631951) | gut metagenome | biome: gut microbiome; feature: rumen; material: fiber-attached | host: Bos | place: Iran: Karaj | collected 2018-10 | reverse complement strand
CGTTTTACTAAGGAAGCTTATTACATCTGCCTCAGATAATCGTCTCGCCCCTGACTCTCTTTGACAGCCAGTTCACCAGTGTCAGAAGAGCAATGCTGACCGCGCTCTTCATAATACCGACGGCAGTCGCAAGAGACATGCTGCTGCCAGTGATACCGATGTTGTACACATACAGATCCAGCACCTGGATATATCTCTTGTTAAAGGCATTCTGGAATACATAGTACTGATCCATTCCGTTGTTCAGGAAGTTCGCCACGGAGAGCATCAGCAGGACGAAGAATGTAGGCATCAGCTGAGGGATTGTGATATACCGCATCAGCTGGAAACGGCCGGCTCCGTCGACCTTTGCCGAATCATACATTTCCATGTCAATGCCGGAAATTGCCGCAAGGTACATGATCGAATTCCATCCGAGTCCCTTCCAGAGATTCCAGAGGAGCATCATCAGCCACACATGGTTGCTGCTGTCCAGGATCTTGACAGGCGCATCGATAACGCCAAGCTGCTTCATGACGGAATTGAACATGCCGTTAGTCGAGAACAGGGCAAACGCGATCGAATAAATCAGGGTCCAGCTGATAAAGTTCGGGATCGTCGTCATTGTCTGCACGACATTCCTGAACCACTTGTAACGGATCTCATTCAGGAATACCGCGAACAGGAGCGGCAGAATCGATGTTCCTATTCCCAGCAGGCTCATGGCAAAAGTGTTTTTCATGACCTGCATCAGCTGTTTGACCTGCGTGGGATTGGCAAACAGCACCTTAAACCAGTGCAGGCCTACGAAATCACACTGCGTCAGCTTCAGCGGCGCCTTGTAGTCGTACAGTGCGTATACCCATCCATGAAGCGGGAAATACCGGAACAGAAAAGTCAGGACCAGGAACGGCATGATCATCAGTGCCATTTTGGTTCCCTTCTTCATTCCCTGTTTTGCAGGGACTGTCGTGGAAGAATCTGCTTTCACGATGGTGCTCCTTTCTTTTGAATATACTCTATGAGCTCGTCCGCGGACGGACTGTGCCCTTTTCGGACATAAAATCCGGAGACCAGACTCCCGAGTCTCAACGCGTTCTCATAACCAAAACCGCTCAGCAGCCCATAAGCGAATCCTCCGTTAAAATTGTCCCCTCCGCCGGTTGTAAGCGCCGGATGCGGCGTGTAGTCGCCTTCGGCATGGAAAAACCGCTCCCGCGTTCCCAGGAAAGCATCCTTCAGGGTATGTATCACAAAACCGTCGATTCCGATCAGCCTGCAGAGAAGGGACGCTGTATTCCCGAAACCGCCGCCGGGATCTTCGGCCTCCCCGGCTCCGAGTATGCGGGCATAGGCTCCGGCTTCTCTGACATTGCAGCTCATGATTGTCGTCCCGAACTGTGTAAAGCGCCGGATCCTCCCGAGGGCCCCCTTCACGTCTTCCGCCGTGCGCTTCTGCGGATCTGCGAGGTCGAAGATAAAATATCTTTCCCGTTTTTCCGATCCCGCAAATATTTCCCCGAGTATATGCTCCCAGATATCGTCCATATGAGGGATCATCGTCCAGTTATTCAGTGCGATCAGGTCCGCCTCAAGAAACATCTCTTTGAGCGGATCGAACCCGATCTCTCTTACGATCGTCTCCCAGTCGAGCCGGTTGAGCGGCTCCAGTACGGACGAAATGATCTTGCCGTCCTCAAACTCGACTGCGGAGGTCTGCGCGGGTTCCGCAAAGGAATGGAGCTTTACAGATTTCTGCATCGGCAAGAATACGGGATGGATCTCACCCTTTCCCATCGCTCCGAGGCAGGCTGTGTCTGTTCCGAGGCACCCCAGCGCGCACGCCATGCTGACTCCGTTGCCGCCCAGCTTCTGCACCGAGCGGATCATCTCGATATTCAGGCTCATCCCCGAAGCGGATGCGATGCGCTCGCCGAAATCCTTCAGCGTCGGGATCAGCGTGTAGGTTTCACTGTCCGTGCGGCTGTCGACAGGCCGGATGATGGTATCGACAAACCCGTCCAGTCCGATCAGGGCTTTTCTTTCACTTTTCCTGAACTGACTTTCCGCCAGCAGCCGCGAAAGATCCGTCATCTTCTCAGTCCTCAAAGCCATTGTTCTTAATGACATTGCTGTACCAGTATCCGCTGTCCTTGATGGTCCGCTTCAGGGTCTTGTAATCGATGTGGACCAGGCCGAATCTCTTGCTGTACCCGTGCGACCATTCGAAGTTGTCCATGATCGACCAGACCATATAGCCCATGATCCTGGCGCCGTCCTGTTTTGCCCTGTAGACCTCCTTCAGGTGCCTGTACAGATACTCGATCCTCGAGTCGTCGGCGATCCTTCCGTCGCGGTTAACCACATCGTAGAAGGCCGCGCCGTTCTCCGTGATCACCATCTTCGGATCGTAATCTCTCTTTGTCCGCATCAGCGTGTCGTAGAAGCCCTTCGGGTAAACATTCCATCCCATGTCCGTGAACACTTCCACGTCCGGCTTTACCTGGTCCAGCATCAGCGGCCAGCTGCCGCTTCCCGCCTTCACAAAATCCGCTGAATAGTAATTGGTCCCAAGAAAGTCGATCGGCTCGGAGATGAGCTTTAAGTCTTCCTCTGTCACCTCCGGAAGGACGACACCGTGATCCTCATACCATTTCCAGAGATCCGCGGGATAAGAGCCCTTGAAAATCGGATCCAGGAACCATGCGCGGTAGTGCTTGTCATTGCGCTCCGCGGCTGCCAGGTCCTCCGGGCTGTCCGTCACCGGATAGGTCATAGGCAGGCAGGTGATCAGTCCGATCTCTCCTCCGGGATTCTCCTCCCGGAAAATCTGCACGGCCCGTCCGTGAGCCTTAAGGAGGTTATGCCCCGCCAGCAGCGCGCTGGAAAAATCCTTGATGCCGGGAGCCGTGTCATAGGAGTTGTATCCGCCGTAGCAGATGACATGGGGCTCCAGGACGGTTCCCCAATATTTCACCTTGCCCTTCAGCGCCCGGAAGACGGTCCTGGAAAAATCCGCAAACCAGTTCACGATTTCCGGGTTGAGCCAGCCGCCGAGATCCGAAAGCTTCTGCGGAAGGTCCCAGTGATACAGGACCACAAAGGGCTCGATCCCGTTCTCCAGCATTGTGTCGACGACCTTCTGATAGAATTCGATCCCTTTGGGATTGATTCTCCCCTTCCCGTCCGGATAGATCCTCGGCCAGGAGATCGACAGGCGCTGCACCTGGATCCCCAGCTGTTTCATGATCGCGATATCCTCCGGATAGCGGTGATAATGGTCGCAGGCAACATCTCCGGTATCTCCGTTGTCTACCTTTCCGGGAATGTGGCAGAACCTGTCCCAGATGCTCTCACCCTTTCCGTCCTCATTCCACGCGCCTTCGATCTGAAACGAGGCTGCGGATGTTCCCCAGAAAAAATCCTGTCCAAAATCGTATTTTGCCATTTCAACCTCACGCCAATACTTCCGCCATCGATACTACGCGTCTTTCTTTGATTGACTTCATCGCGGCAAAGCTGATTGCCAGACTGTTGATATTGTCTTCTACGGTGGGAACCGCACAAGGCTCTCCCTTGATTCCCTTCCTGAGTTCGACCAGTACGCCTGCCCTGTCCTGTCCGGGGAAGTAAAACTCATCCTTAAGTCCTCGTCCCTCGGTCTCGTTGGACATTACAAGATCCACCGGCCCGTCGTATTTCCACTCCGCCGCGCCAAGATCCGTCTGGATCATCCAGTTGCACTGCCAGCCGGTCTCAAATCCGATGCTGCAGAGACTGACGTCGAAATTCACCTTGAAGCCGTTCTCAAACTCCAGGATGACCATGGAGGACTGGTAGTCTCCGATTTTCCCCCAGGAAGGCTCCCAGGCGATCGCGTAGACGTCCTTAACGTCGGAATCGCAGATGAACCGCATCATATCGAAGAAATGGATCGCGCTCTCGAGGAAGAGGATGCTGACCTGCTCTCCTCTCCAGGATTCGGTCTTCCAGTTGTTCTCGCTGTTTTCCGGCCTGTGGCTGAGTCCCTGGCGGAACACAACGTCCGCCCACTGGGGATTTCCTATGCCGTCCTCTCCAAGGGAGGATTTAATCTGCCAGAACTGTTTGCGGAAACGGAAATTCTGGCTGACGAAAACATGCACGTCCGGCTTTGACGCGACATAGTCGCGGAATGCCTTTGCCTCCTCGAGGTCCTCGCACAGAGGCTTTTCTATAACTACATTTTTTCCCGCCTCCACGGCCTTCCTCGCAAATTCGAGGTGGAGCTTGTGCGGGAGGGCGATAACGACAAGATCGCAGTCCAGCTTTAATGCCTCGTCATAGTCGCTGTAGCAGATCTCGTCCGGAATACCCAGCTGCTCCTTTGCCAGTTCAAGGTTTTTGCCCGGGCGGCTGACTAACGCGACAAGCTCGCACTCCGGGTCGTTCTTAATGTACTGCATCCAGCTGCGGCCCCAGTTGCCGCTGCCGACCTGTATAACCTTCATTTCTGTAACCCGTCTTTCCGCGAAAGCCGCTGACAGATTTTAAACCACAGCGGCTTTCGCATAATCAGTCTGCCCCCTCACTAAGAGCACAGCAGCTTTCCTGATATGTCTCAGTCGAGCTCTTCCAGCGGAAGAGGTGTAAAGGTTGTCCGAAGCTCCACGACTTTTCCGGTCTTCGCGGATTCAAAGCCTGCCTCTATGATCTCAACGCAGTGGCGTCCCATTTCGGCGGTGGCGATGATCGGCTTGTCCTCCCTGACTGCGTCAACCAGCTGCATGACATCAGCGAACACGTGCGGCTGCGGAAGCTTGCGCTGTGCCTCGGAGATGTTGAGGGAACCCATCTTGTCGCGGCCTTCGAAGAGCTTTACGCCGTTCAGCATTCCGTTGTTGACCTCGCCCTTTGTTCCGAAAATCGAAGGCGGCATCGTCTGGACGGGCTCGCCCTTGAGGCCGGAATACAGCATCGCAAAACGGGAATCACCGAAATCGAGCAGCATGAACAGGTTGTCGTCCACTTCACTCTCGATCTTTGTATCGCCGTACATGAAGCTCTTCATGATCTGGCCCGCCATGCAGGAGACTCTCTTAACCGGTCCCATGATTCCTACAAGAGCATGGATGTTGTAAATCGTGGAATCATACATGGGGCCGCCCGAAGGCTGCTTGTAATACCATGTGGGAGCGATGTTTCCGCCCGGGCGGAGTGTCTCTTCCACGTGATAGAACATGACGCCGGAACCGCCGGTGAATGCCCAGATAATGTCTCCGATCTCGCCGTTGAGAATGGCCTTGCGGACCTTGCGGTTTACGGTGTAGAGCATCATGCCGGGTGATACGACGAGCTTGACGCCGCGCTTATTGGCTTCTTCTATCATTTCGTCCGCTTCCGCGGAGGTAAGCGACATGGTCTTGTTAAAGTGCACGCCCTTTCCGGCCTTGATGCACTTAAGTCCCTGCTCATAGTGGAGGGAAATCGGGGAGCAGATTGTTACGATGTCGACGTTCTCGTTCTTCAGCATCTCGTCGAGGTCTTCGTAATAGGTCTTGATGCCCCATTTCTCCGCTGCTTCCTTTGCGCGTCCGGGAACCGGATCGCAGCAGGCTTCCAGATATACGCGGTCGCCGAGATCGCCGACCTGAAAATGCTCAAATACTGACTGGATGGCGATAACGCCGCAGCCTACAACTCCAAGTCCTAAAGGTTTCATTATTACCTCCCGAATTAATACTTCTGTACAATCTCAAGCATCTTGGTGACATACTGGCGGCAGATCTTCTGGCTGTAGGCGTCGAGATCCTTTGCCTCTTCCTCATCCGGATCCCTGAAGGCGGGTTCTGCAAGAAGGACCATTCCCTGCGGGTGAGGTGCCTTGTCGATCAGTGCCTGCAGGATCACGTCGAAGTCCACCATGCCTTCTCCCAGATAACATCCGGAGGACAGCTGCGGCATTGCCGGATATCCGTCCAGCCAGTGCAGGTTGTCGCGGACCTTGAAATCTTTGAAGTGGGCCGTAACAGCGTACGGTGCCAGGTACTCGACGTCGTTCATCGGATCAAGATGGATGCAGGCCGCGTTTCCGAAATCGTACTGGACGCGGATGTTATCCTCCGCAACATCCTCGATGAAGCTGGCGATCTCTTTTCCGGAGAAATCGATGTGATTCTCAAGCGCGAAGGTGATTCCCGTGCCGTCCAGGATCTTTGAGAGCTCCTTCAGGTTGCCGACAATTGCCTTGCGGTGATCTTCCATGGTGAAGTCATCACTCCAGCGGGAGGCGCGAACGCACAGGGCTCCGTTGTATGCGCCGGTCAGGAATTCACAGTCAAAGATTTTCGCTCTTTCAATGGATTCCTCGATGGCTTTGATCGCCTCGGCGGGATCCTTGATCTGTCCGCCCGGCTGGTCAGACAGGGCCGGGGCTCCCTTAAGTCCCCACATGCCGCGGCAGCCGGTAATGATCTTGACATCCTTTTCCTTTGCCATGGCAGCCATTTCCTTTAAGGTGTCCTTGCCTGCGCCTTCCGGAACATAGAAGGGCATAAAAGAAATCGCTTTGGCGCCGAGTCGGCCGCACTCGGCAAGTGCCCATTCATATCTCTCCATACCGTTTTTGACGCCCTTGTCGGCCGGCATGCAGTGTGACATGAAACCTACTCTGAAACCAGTTGCGTTATTCATAATTCTCCTCCTTATTTTTTCAGGCCCAGCACGATCGGCGTGGACTTGTATCCGATACCCATTCTGTCGATACCCATATCGATCAGCTTAAAGAACTTCTCCTGGTCGCGGATCCCGCCGGCGCCCTTGATCCTGCAGCGTCCCTTAGCCGCATCCATCATGGTCTGTATGACCTCAAAGGTCGCGCCTTCGTTCTTTCCGCCGGTAAAGAAGCCCGTCGATGTCTTCACAAAATCCGCTCCTGCCGCGATTGCAGCCTCGGTAGCCTTTGCCACCTCTTCGAGTGTGAGCGAATCCACTTCGAAAATGACCTTCAGGTATGTGTTGTACTTGTGCGCCGTCTCTGCAACCGCGCGGATGTCATCCTCGACTTCTTTCCACATACCGCTCCGGATCCACCCGTAATTGGCCACGATGTCCAGGTCCTCCACATCGCCTTCCCTGCAGATGATCTCAGCCTGCGCAACCTTGGACTCTGTTGTGGATTTTCCGAAGGGGAAATCACAGACGACGCAGATTCCGGTCTTTGTGCCTTTCGTCATCTCACGGGCGATATCCAGTGAAGAGGGATTAATGCAGACGGTCTTGCATCCGTAATCAATTCCTTCCTGAATATATTTGCGCACCTCTTCCTCGGTGAATTCCGGCTTTAATACTGACTGGTCGATGTAGGAAGCAAGCTCCTCCACAGTCATTTCCGCTGCTTTCTTATCAGGTTTCATTCCACATTCCTCCGCCTCATCTCTCAATGCTGTTCACAATTGAACATTAATTTTCAATTATGCTCAATCTTAGGATACTTCAACCTTCATCTTTTTGCAACATCGGGCGTCATATTTTTTCATTTTAAGCCAGGCATGGTGATATCTGCCCTTTGTTTTCGCTTATTTTGGCTGTTTATGAGTAAATTTGCTGATAATTATCCCCGTTTTCTGCCGCTGCCGTCCTGTTTAAGGGGTCTGAAATGTTTGCGTATGATTAATATTGTCGCTGTTTGAAAAATATGATATGATTAACTGACAGATCTGATTGCTGTACAAATATTTTAGATCAGTGATAGAATATTACATCATTTTTTGCATCGGGCACTTTTTTTCGGCTTATTATCGCGCAAAATCTTATGTCATCATGTTTAAAGGAGTCTCCCATGCTTGCAACGGAAAGAAGCTTATACATAAAGTCGCAGCTCAATAAAAAGGGTATTCTCAGTATCAAGGAAATTGCCGCCGAACTCGGCGTTTCCGACGCCACCGTGCGGCGTGACGTCGACAAGCTGGAAAAGGAAGGAGCCCTGGTTCGCATCAACGGCGGAATAGCCAATGCCGATACACTGGAGGGGAATGACGTTCCTTCCATTATTGAGCTCTCAATGAAGGAAAAGACTTCTCTGAACCAGGACAGCAAAGACCGCATCGCCGAAAGGGCAGCCGGTCTGATCCGGGATGGCGAGTGCATTTTCATTGACGGCGGGACGACGCTCATCCCGCTCTTCAGGCTCCTGCTGGAAAAGCCCGTGCACATCGTAACCAACAATATTCTCTCGCTCTCGCTTGTCCAGAAAAAGCATGTCGCCGATCTGTTCGTCATCGGCGGCTCCCTGATCCCGCAGTACGGGATGTGCATCGGCATCTCCGCGCAGAGAATGACGAGCAGCTTCCATTATAACCGCGCCTTTTTCAGCTGCACCGGAATCACTGTCGACAACGGTACTGTCTATACATCCGAAATCGACACCCCCGCCGTAAAGCATGAAGCAATTGTAAATTCCGACCACTCCTACCTGCTCGCCGATCACAGCAAGATCGGCCTTCGCGGGTTCTATCAGTGGACGTCGCTGGATAAGTTCGAGGCCATCATTACGGACAGCAGGGCGGATGAAGTTCTGAGTGACCCGAGATTTCTTGTGGCAGACTAGTATATAAACATAATCTTCCGAGGGCCGGCATGCCGGCCCTTTTTCATGCGCTGGCGGCGACCAGGCGCAGGGGATGCCGGCTCACCGGGGCTGCTCGTCGGCGCTGTGCCGCTTATTGGCCGCCGGCCCGGGTTCGATGCTCTAAATGCAGTATCTGAGCTTATTCTTCAGATACCGGTACGAGAGCTCCAGTTCTTCAAAGATATCCCCGTCGTACGCCTTGTCGTGGTCGCAGACATACCACCGGGGCCTGATATTCTCCTCGCAGTACTGCACGATCGGCGCCCAGTGCATGGCACCATAGCCGGTAGGCCGGAAAAGAAACTCCTCCGGGCTCTTCCTGAGGTAATCCTTCATGTGAATTGCCTGAATCCTGCCTGTATACTGACGGATCCCTTCCAGGGCCCCGCACCCCGCGATTCCCATCCAGCCGACATCAGGCTCGAAGAGCATCTGCTCAGGGCAGGCCGCGAGGATCCTGTCCATAAGGTATACGCCGTTCTCTTTTACATATTCCTGTCCGTGATTATGATACTGAAGCGTAAAGCCGTATTTTTCCGCATACGGAAGCGCCTGCCTGACCTGGCAGGCAAAGTCTTCTGCTGTCTGGCCCCCTGATATCCCGAGAGAAATATATCTGCACCCGATCCTTCTGATATAGTCAAATTTCTCATCCGGACTGCCGCCCTGAGCCTTCATCGCGGTCATGAGCGAGCGCGGGTCCTCCTGCCGGGCACCCTGAGCATCCCGGTCACCCTGGGCGCCCTGCGCGTCCTCGCACAGAAGGTCCTGCAGCAGCACAAAGCATCCGAAGGGCTCCAGTCCGTTCTGTGCGCAGATGTCCCTGATCTCCTCTGCGGGATGGCCGAAAAACCCGATCAGCTCAATGCCGTCAAACCCGATTTTTCCGACCTTCTTTATCGTTCCCTCAAAATCTTCATACAGAAGATCCCTGAGAATAAACGCCGGACAGCCGATCTTCACGTCCCTCATTTTCTTCGTCCTCTCTTTCCCGACAGCCCGGTTAAACGGCCCGGAGCACTGCTTTGACATGCTTTTGCCAAAAAATGATTGAAAATGTTCGTTTCTGCAAATTTGTGTTTGCATATTTCTGCAAAATCAGTCATAGTATAAATGATCTGTAACGAATTAACAATGCTGCGTTGTCTTCAAATGTGAACAGGCAGTCATCTGCCGGATTCTTACTGTTAATGGAGGTCATTATCATGGAATACAAAAAAGTCAGAACCGCCGTCGTCGGATGCGGCATGATCAGCAATATTTATATCAGGAACCTCTCTAAGCTTTTCAAAATCATTGATCTTGCCGCGATCTGCGACATTGTGCCGCAGGCAGCGGCGGACAAGGCCGCCATGCACGGGATCGCAAAAACCATGACGCCGGAGGAGGTCGCCGCCGCTGAGGATATTGAACTGGTCGTCAACCTGACCGGCCCCACTGCGCACTACAGCGTCATCAAAATGATGCTCGAGGCAGGCAAGCATGTATATACGGAAAAGATGTTCACCACAGATATCGAGCAGTCCCGCGAGCTGGTCCGCCTTGCCGACGAAAAAGGCCTGTATCTGGGCGTCGCGCCGGATACTGTCCTCGGCGCGGGCACGCAGACGGCCAAAAAGATCCTGGAGCTCGGCCTGATCGGACAGGTCACCTCCGCCCAGGTATGTATCAACCGCAACCAGCTTCTGAACTCGGAGCTCTTCCGGTTCCTGAAAAACGACGGCGGAGCGCTTCCCTATGACGTCGGCATTTATTATATCGGCACACTGATAACGCTCCTCGGCCCGGTAAAGGCTGTCCGCGCGTTCGGGGCGCCTTCCCTCGTCCATGAGCCAGTCCTTTTATATGCGAACGACAGTGACGAGCCCTGGAGGATCCCCGGCAACAACGTGCTGTCTGCAACCCTCGAATTTGAGAGCGGGGCGCTTGCCAGTGTCCTGTTTGACGGCAACACCATCAATTCCGAGCAGCACGCAATGACCATCTTCGGAACGGAAGGAATCATGAAGGTCGGCAATCCCGAGAAGTTCGGCAGTCCCCTTCACCTGATCCGCCAGGAAGGCGGCGAGTGCGATGTCCCGTTTACACACGGGTACGACGGGCGCAACCTGTTGGATGAGAAAGCCTTCTTTGATGATTACGGCAACAGAGGAATCGGCGTTGCGGAAATGGCCTGGGCAATCCGGAAGGGGAGAAAGAACAACCGCTGCAGCAAGGAGTACGGACTGCACTGCCAGGAGGTCCTGTACGGGATGGACCGGTCCGCAGCGACCGGGGAGACCTATTTCCCTCAGTCCCGCTTTGTCATGGAGGGGCTGAAGGCCGGCTTCTATTCTTCCATGTTCGGCGGAGCCTTAAGAGGAGACGCGGAAAGATCACTGATGGACTAATCAGTAACGGGCCTGCCCGGCACTTAACATCCATGGAGCTGTCATAATGAACAGATTGCGGAAAAGAGATCAGGATACGGTAAACAGTTACTGCATCATGTTTGAAGGTCTGTGCAATTCCCTGGGGACAGATATTATCGGCATGTCGACCATTGTGCCTCTGTTCCTCAGCTCGATCGGCGCATCCTTAAGTCAGATCGGTTCACTTTCGACAATCCAGTCGGCAATGGGTACAGCAGTTCCTCTTTTGATGGGGGGAACTGTCGCCGCTGTATCAGACAAGCGCCGGATGTCCATGCTGATCAACGGAATCTCCAGATCCTCCTTTCTGCTGATTCCGCTGGGACTTTTCCTGGGACTGAGGCCAAAAGCGGAACTGACTTTGTTTTTCATCGTCATTTTCTTCTATTATCTGATGCAGCCGGTGACAGGTCTTATCTGGAGTTATCTTCTGGGAGCCTGCGTTCCCAATCAAAAAAGAGGCAGGCTCCTGGGAACCCTGTTCGGGCTCTCGGGCCTGCTGACCTTTATCTCGAGTACGATAATCAAGTGGATCCGCTCGTCCGCTTTTTCCGAAAGCATTCAGTATGCCATGATCTTTTCCCTCGGGGGTACGATCATGGCCTGCTCCGTGCTGTTTTTTATTCCGCTCCGGGAGCGCACGGCGGTCGAGGCTCCAAAGCGGATCGGCTTTCAGGTATATATCCGTGAGCTGCTGTCCTGTTTCCGGAACCGGCTGTTCTGCCGGCTTCTTGTGGCAAACGCATTTTCATCGGCTGCGGTCATCATCAACACCTTCTACCTGATTTTTGCGCAGAACCGCCTCGGCCTTGGCGCCGATAAGGTTTCCAACCTGATCATTGTCCAGACGCTGGGACTGATGGCGGGAGGCTTCACCACGGGGCACATTTCCGGGAAATACGGCATCAAGCGGACGCTCCAGCTGATTGAATCTCTTGAGCTCCTGGTGCCGGTCATGGGACTTCTGGCTCTTTACGGGAATCCCTATTTCTTGGCCGCCGTATCCCTGTTTACCATTGGCTTTATCAAAAGCGGCACGTCCGCTTATCAGGCATATCTTCTGGAAATCATCCCCACGCAGAAGAGCGTTTTCCACATCGTCGCCAAGAACCTGGTACTGCTCCCCTTTTCCTTCTCCGGCGTTCTCATTGGCGCAATCATCACAAGATACTCCAACGGGCCTGCCTTCATTATCCAGATGGTCATGGCAGTCCTCGCCCTGACAATGGTCTGTACGCTGAGGCTCAATGTTTTCAGGAAGTCCTGATCTTTCTTCACATCCTGCGAGGAGGTATTATATGAACCCATTAACCAACACACTGCTTTATGCTCATCCTGCGGACAGATGGACCGAATGCAGTCCCTTGGGGAGCGGGCGTCTCGGCGCTTCGGTCTATGGGGGCGTCAATGAAGAAAGAATCTGTCTGAACGAAGAAACAATCTGGATGGGAAGGCGGGAGGACCGGAGCAATCCGAAGGCAAGTAAAGCCCTTCCCGAGATACGCCGGCTCCTGTTCGGGGGAAGGCTCTCCGAAGCAGAAGCCCTGGCGAGGCAGACACTTGTCTCAAAGCCGCAGGCCTTCGGCGCCTATACGCCCTTTGCCGATACTGTCAGCGGGCAGTAAAAAGCAGCCCTGCTGCAGTAAGCCGTTCCTGCAGCAGGGCTGATGATTCGCGAATGCCGGGTTTTTCTGTTATAAATGCCCGCTCTTATTTGCATCACTGTTTCGCCGCCGGCCTGTTCTGGGCCATGACGCCCGCGAGAGGATGCGGTACATAGGGCTCTTCCAGATAAGCGGTCTCTTCCGGCGTCAGCGAAAGGTCCACTGCCTTTGCCGCGCCTTCAATATGATGGAACTTCGTCGCGCCGACAACGGGAGACGTCACTTTTGTGAGAAGCCAGGCAAGGGAAATCTCTGTCATGGTCACGCCCTTCTTTTCTGCCAGCTCCGCAACGCGCCCGATGATCACGTTGTCCTGCTCTGCCGTCGCATCATATTTAAACTTCGCATAGGCATCTGCCTCGGCGCGCTTCGTCCCTCCCTCTCCGGGGAGTCTTGAAAGCCTGCCGGCAGCAAGTGCGCTGTAGGGCGTAAGAGCGATGTTCTCTTCATTGCAGTAGGGAACCATTTCCCTCTCTTCTTCACGGAAAATCAGGTTGTAATGTCCCTGTATGGAGACGAACTTCGCAAAGCCTTCTTTTTCCGCAAACGCATTGGCCTTGGCGATCTGCCAGGCAAAGCAGTTGGAAATGCCGATATACCTGGCCTTACCTGCCTTTACGATACGGTTTAATCCGTCCATGATGTCTTCAATCGGCGTATTCCAGTCCCACATGTGGCAGATATACAGGTCAACATAATCCATGCCGAGATTCTGAAGGCTCGCATTGATCATGTTCTCAACATGCTGCCTGCCGCTGACGCCCTTTTCAATCTCCTCCTGCGTTCTGGGAAGGAACTTGGTCGCAACTACCACCTCATCACGCTTTGCGAAATCCCGGAGCGCGCGCCCGACATACTGTTCGCTGGTGCCGCCCTGGTAAGCGATTGCCGTGTCGTAGAAATTAACGCCCAGATCAAGGCCGTGCTTTATAATCTCTCTTGAGTGTTCCTCATCGAGAGTCCAGCCGTGCTGGCCGCTGCCCGCATCGCCGAAGCCCATGCAGCCCATGCAGATCCTGGATACATTCAGGTCAGAATTGCCCAGTTTTGTGTATTTCATGATCGTATCTCCTTCCCGATGCTCCTTTGGCATCTCCTTTCACTGCTATTAAGTATAGCAGTCAGACCTGCATTCCGAAAGCTATCCTGCCGGTTCAGGCATCTTTTGAAAGGCTGCGGAAATGCTCCTTAGTGAGACTGACCGTAACACTGGAAAGCGCCAGAAGGGCGACCAGGTTCGGGATGGCCATGAAGCCGTTCAGCGCGTCCGCCAGATTCCAGGCGTCAGCAAGGCTCATGGTCGCGCCGACGATGATGAAAAGAATAAAAAGGATCTGATAAATCCGCACGGACTTTCTGCCGAAGATAAACTCGCAGCAGCGGGCACCGTACAGGGACCAGCTGAGAATGGTGGAGAGAGCGAACAGGCTGAGGCATATCGCAATAATGACGGCGCCTGCCTTAAAGCCCAGCACGCTGCTGACCGCGGCAGCGACATTGGAACCATTTCCGCCCTGTCCCCAGGTGATCTGGGTGCGGCCGGCACAGTAAGAGCTCAATACCGTCAGGCTGGTCAGGGTGCAGATGACGATGGTGTCCATAAAGACTTCGAAGATACCGAAAAGTCCCTGTCTGACCGGGTTCGTTTCCGAAGTGGCCGCATGGGCGATCGGCGCGGAGCCAAGACCTGCTTCGTTGGAAAAGCATCCCCTGCCGATGCCCTTCTGCATACTGGTCAGGATTCCGATGGGAGCGCCGACAGCAGCCCCCGGCGCAAAAGCGCCGCGGAAGATCAGCATGAAGACAGTCCCGATATAACGGAAATTGACAATGACAACAATCAGTGCCGCGGCGATATACAGGATCGCCATAAAGGGAACCATTTTTTCCGTGACCTGGCCGAGCCTCTTAATACCTCCCAGAAGGACACAGGCCGCAAACACGGCGACAAGGCAGCCGATGATAATCGTGCTGACGCGGACGTCGGATCCGAAAAGGCGCAGTGTTGCAGCCGCATCCGGCGTAAAGCTGTCGATCGCGTTGTTGATGGCATCCGCTATGGACTGAACCTGGGTAGCGTTCCCGATCCCGAATGCGGCGAGCGCCGCCAGGGCGGCAAAGATCGTTCCCATCCAGTCCCATTTCCGGCCCATTCCGTTCCTTATATAATACATAGGCCCGCCGACCCAGTCGCCTTCTTCATTGCGTTCACGGAACCTGACGGCCAGAAGAACTTCCGAATATTTGGTTATCATTCCGACCAGGGCGGCTACCCACATCCAGAAGACAGCGCCGGGGCCGCCGAGGAAGATCGCGCCGGTCACACCCGCGATATTGCCCGTGCCGACGGTAGCCGCGAGGGCAGTCGTCAGTGCCTGGACGGGGGTGACTTCCCCCTGTCCCGCCTTTTTGCCGCTCAGGGCCTTGCCTATCGTATTCTTCCACCAGTAGGAAAAATGGGTAAACTGGGGAAAACCCAGCCGCACGCTGAGATACAGGCCTGTGCCGACCAGCAGGACCAGCATGACAGGTCCCCATGCAAGATTGTCAAGAGTTGAGATGATTTGACTGATCATATTTGCTTCTCCAAATCAAAAGATTATATATAGTATAGTCTTCTGATTTTTTTGAGCAACTAAAATAAATCAGCCATGCTCCCGTCGATCACCATTTCCGCATCGACATTGACGTCCTCCGCGCACCGCAGGTAAACCGGTCCCGGGGCCGGAGACAGCAGATATCTGCCCCTTACTGAAGGCCGCTCATCCATCACCGGTTCGCGCTTGCCGCTCTGTCTTCGGAACACAAACCGGGAATCGCTGATCCGGATCCGGCGGATCAAAGAGCTCTCCTCCCCGGCAATGACGATCGGGCTCTCGGAAGTAAAGTCGAGGTGGTCCATGGTTATGTCACAGATCTGCCCCGGAAGATGCGGGGAATCCGCGCGCCGCACAGAAGACAGAAAAACAGGTTCACCTTCTCCCCACCAGGAGAAGATCCCCTCCTTCCGCACCGCACTGTCTGCGAAGTTTCTCGTATTTCCCTGCACGTGATGGACTCTTATGGCATAGATGTTCCCGCCGTCCCTCGACCAGATACCGATGCCCCGAAGGCAGTCCCGGACAATGCAGTCACTGACAAGCACGTCATGGATGTCCCCGCAGGTTTCCGTCCCGATCTTGACCGCCGTGCAGCAGGTCGTAAGAAGGCACCCGCTCACCAGAATGTCCCTGCTCTCTCCGTATTTTTTGTACATCGGGCCCGTCGTCTTGATGACGATGCAGTCGTCCCCCGACTTTATCCGGCAGCCCCGAATGATGACATTTTTGCAGCAGTCCGGGTCGATACCGTCGGTGTTGGGCGCCCGGCGGTTATTGTCGATGCAGATGTTCTCAATGCGGACGTTTGTGCATCCGGCCATGTGAAGCGTCCAGAAGGCGGAATCGCGGAAGGTGACGTCGGTGACGGTCAGGTTCTCCACATCCTCCAGGAAGCTCATCCTCGGCCGGAAGCCCCGGACGTTCAGGGGGCCCTCGTGGGGAGCATCCCAGGGATCGTCGTCATAAAAGCTCTCGCGCCCGCCCCCGTCGATCACACCGGTTCCCGTAATCGCGATGTCCTTCTCGTGGCAGGCGTAGAGAAAACACCCGCCCTCCCAGCCGGTATCCTCGTTGTCGTCCTCGATTTCCGAGGCAAAATCAATCATGTCGCTTTCGTCGTGGCTGGCTCTGAGCACTGCGCCGTGCTCTAAATGGAGCTCCACCCCGGAGCGGAGTCTGAGTGACCCCGAAAGAAAGGTTCCGGCGGGAATGACAACTGTTCCTGCGCCCGCCGCAGAGCATGCATCGATCGCGCGCTGGATCTGCTCCGTGCATTTTGCCCCGGTGTCCGGGACCGCTCCGTAATCTGTTATACTGCAGCGCATCAGCAGATCTCCTTTCCGTCCAGATCCGTAACGATCCGGCCCGCCTTTTCGGTGCAGAATACCTCCCTGCCGTTAACAAACCCGGCGGCCTTTCCGCAGCTGTGCTCGATGCGGTAGGTCTCTCCGCATATCCGCTGTTCATAACAGCCCTCTTCCTTCACGGCTCCGCTCCATACCAGCCGGTCCCTTATCCTGTCCACGCCGTACATCCTGCTGATGTACTCCAGGACCGCGAGCATGGCCGGCCCATAGGCGTCCTGCTCTCCGGTGACGCCGTAGGGCGAGGGCTTCATCGTCACGGGATCGTACTGCTGCACAAATATACAGTCTTCGCCGATTGCCTCAAAAAGCTTCCTTCCGAGTACCGGCAGGAGATCTGTGTATCCGTAGTTTTCCAGCGCGCGGATTGCCCGCTGGTAGGTAAGCGCCTGCGGCTGTCCGCTCCAGCTGTTGACGGCATCGTTGCGGAACATCGGGTCGTCTGCCGCCACAGATGGCAGAGGCATCGCCGTCCAGAACTCCCTCTCATTCAGAAGATGCTCCCGGACAAACCTCTCTGCGCAGGCCTTTTCCATATTTCCCCAGTACATCATCCGCAGGTTGTTGTGGATCAGCACCGGAATTGTCCGCCCGTACCTGTCCCTGTCGAAGAAGGCTCCCCTCTCCTCGTTCCAAAGACATGCCTTCGTCTGTGCCTTCAGCTTTTCGGCATCCTCCAGATGCCTTGCCGCAGCCTCCTTCCTGCCGAGGCTCTCCGCGATCTGCGCCATCACAGCCCTCGCCGAATAGGAGTATCCCATAAAATCCATGGAGGCCATCGGGACGACGCTGCAGCCCTTCGGCGCCTCGTCCGATTCCCAGTAGTTCGGGGCATCGCCGTAACGCACCGCGTTGTCCTCCCCGGTGTCATACCGGCACCAGCTCTCAAGACAGCCGTCATTGTCCGAGTCCCTGACCTTCCACAGGTACTCGTCATATTTTTCCAGCACCTCGTAGAGCTGGACCAGGTAGTCCATCCTCTTTCCCGTCAGGTACCAGACATCAAGCGCCGGCTCGGCGAAATAGAACCCCTGGAATTTATCGTACTGCGGAATCAGTCTGCTGTCCCGCAGCTCAATACTGCCGGGAAGGCGCCCGTCCTCCCTCTGGTAATCCATGAAGATCTTCTGGTTGTTCCAGGCAATCTCCAGGTCCCGTTTCGCATACATGGCGCCGCCCATCGGCTGCGTTTCGATCCATACCTTATTGTATCCTCCGCCCTCGATCAGTACCCGCCTGCCGGCAAACAGCCGTTCATTGAGACGGCACTTTTCCTCTGCCGCCTGGCAGAGCTTCTGAACGAGAGAATCGGATATCTCAAAGATAACCTTTGTTTCGCCCATAAGCCTCACCCCTTCAATCCGCTGGTTCCGATGCCTTCCACAAGGTACTTGTTAAAGAACAGGAAAATCAGAAAGACCGGTATCAGCGAGAACGTCGACATGGCGAACATCGCGCCGAAATCAGTCACCGACGCGGAATCGGCGAAGAGCTTTATGGCGATGGACGCCGTATACGACTTCGGCCTCGACAGATAAAGGAGCGGTCCCATGTAGTCATCCCATTTCCAGTAGAACTGGATTATTATCGTCGTAACGATCGCAGGCTTGAGCAGGGGGAGGATGATCCTCCAGTAGATAGCATACTTGCTGCAGCCGTCAATCTTGGCCGCCTCATCAAGCTCCTTCGGTATTCCCTGCATGAACTGCATCATCTGGTATATAAAGATGGCCTGGCCGCAGAAGTTCGGCAGGATCAGCGGCGTGTACCCGGGAACGAGCTTCAGGCGGTAGTAGATCAGGTACTGCGGGATCATGATGACCTGTCCGGGCAGCATCATCGTAGCCAGCATGCACATGAACCAGAAATTCCGGCCCCTGAAGCGGAAGCGCGAGAGCGAATAAGCCACCAGCGACGAAGACAGGACAGTGCCGAAGGTTGCTACGCTCGTCACAAAGAACGAATTCCGAAAGAAGGTCGCAAACGATGTGCCGCCGAACCCCTTCCAGCCTGTGGCGTAGTTGGAGAGCTTTGCCTGTGAGGGGATCAGGCTGAGCGTTCCGCGCAGGATCTCCGCATTGTCCTTAAACGACCCGCTGATCATCCAGAGGACAGGATAGATCATAAGAAACCCGAGTGCCAGCACCAGTGTATGATACAGAATCTTTCGGATCAGTCTTTTTTCCTTCATATCATGCCTCCTCAGCTGTCCGCTTCACTGAATACCCAGAACTGGGACGTACGGAATATCCCGAGGGTAATCAGGCTCATGACAATCAGCATCACCCAGCTCATGGCGCAGGCATAGCCCATGTTGTTGTACTTGAACGCCTGGTTGT
>JAEEGL016490471.1_pt1 | contig 18965 bp, 7 predicted proteins | sample 9134231 | NCBI WGS metagenome assembly JAEEGL01 (sample SAMN16246548, study PRJNA631951) | gut metagenome | biome: gut microbiome; feature: rumen; material: fiber-attached | host: Bos | place: Iran: Karaj | collected 2018-10 | reverse complement strand
GCAACTTGGTCCTAAACGCGTTCACGCTTACTATTATAGCATTATATGGTAAAATAGAGTAGCCGGGGGTATAGCTCAGCTGGTTAGAGCATGCGTCTTATACACGCAGTGTCCTTGGTTCAAGTCCAAGTACCCCCACCATTTTTTATGCTTTAAAAATATACTTATTAGAATTTAGAATAATTAGATGAACTAGTTAGCATGTTCTTTATCAACAAATTGCCTTCTGTTTCTGCGGTCGTAGAACCGCTATCTCCATTCGAGCAGGCAGCCTGGGCGTGATTGTAGACGTAGTTGTAGTTATTGTCTTCGTAGATTAATTGGCCTCTTATTTCAAAAGTTGTTTTCGGGGTTCGCGAAATAGAAGCCACATAACAATTGCCAACACGCGCTTGCCTCAAATACTCTTTTGCTGCAGTTTTGTTTGAGGATGACGCCACGCCATTAAATGCGATGGCGGAATAATCACTAGGATATTCGTTTTCTCCGTCCGAGATATAATTAATGAACGAGTAGTCAACATATCCTAAACCTTCTGGGATTTTAATCTTTATTCCCCATTCGCTGATGTAAACGTAGTCTTTTAAATTGCCTGTGGCTGCAGATGGATTGTCGGTCGGTTTCTCTGAAATATCATTATCGTTTTCTATCGAAACAATTTTATTATTTAAAGTAGTGACTTGGTTTTTTAAATCTGAAATCTGATTATCTTTTTCGATGCTTTGCATCATGCCAAAGACGCCAAATCCGATGCCGCAAATTGCGACTACAGAAGTCAGCGCTGTAACAATTTTTAAGCCATTATTATTTTTTGGCTGTTCTTTTACGGCCGACACCACTGGAGCCTCGGCCTCGGTATTTGGTTCCATCAAAATCCCCTTAATAATTACTTATGCTTTTATTGTATCACACTATACTTAATTAATTCTCTTCTCAGCCCATTTTGGTGGGTCCATATCAAACAGGACCTCAGGAGTGTCGGAATTGAAGACGTCCTCATCGATACCATAGTAGTGAGCGTAAGTGGAGTCGACGGAACCGAATTTGGCTTGAGATTTATTAAAACCTAGTTTCTTTGCGGTTTTCCAGACGGAATCTTCACTTGGGCCTTCAATTTCGATAAAGGTTGGAAGCCAAGGCCAGGTATCAATACAGATTTCGACTTCGCCAACCGTCCAGACCTCACGATAGCTTTCTTCATGCGATTTGGCGCGGAGACCGCAGCTTTTTAGTAGCAAGATGGCATCCTCATAATTATTGACCTCGACGTTGACCTCTTTTGTGCCCATAATAGATTTTTCATCGCTAACGTTTTTGTAGGTCATCACGATTCTATTTCCCTCGTCGCGAACACGGGCGAAAGCGTGCTTGCCGAGATCAAAAACGACGCGGCGCATCAGAACTTCGGGCTTTACGAGTTTGGCGCCAACCTCTTTTAACTTGGCACGGATGGCGTCTTTGTTGATATCTAAGAATTGGGCTTCAATTTCGTTCTTCATGGTTTTATTGTAGCATAGTGAGGATGATTTGTTTCTCTGTTCCAAATACTCCTACATTGACTTTTTTTGGTTTTTGTGGTATAATTAGATATGATACAGTTTTAGGGGGTGAATTAAATGTATCAGACTGAGAAAGAACAGATTATTAATCTGTTTCGGACTTGCCCTTTTACAATCGACGGGCTGAAACATCTCGAGGATCATGCCTCGAGACTGTGGGCGAAGTTTCGTCACATCGAGAATGTGGCGGAGCTGATGGAAGTTTCCGCAACGGAGGCCGGATTCTCGGATAAAGAGAAGCTGATGGCCTTTACGGCGGGGCAGTTCCATGACATCGCCTGCATCAATGACATCGCGCTGACCGGCAAAGAGTACGGTCCCCAGCACGGCGCCAGAGGTGCCATTATTACTTTCGGCATTCTGACTCAGTATTATGATGGGTTTACGGCGGAGGAGATTAAGACAATCACCACCGCAATTACCAATCATGACGGAGCGGAGCCGGAGGGGCTCGAAGGTTTTGCGAAGACGCTGACGCTGATGCTTAGAGACTGTGACAAGGTGGATTGCTACCGGAGACAGTCGACTGAGCCTTTAGCAGACGTATTCCAGCGGCCACTTGAGTTTGATGGGTGCGTACGGCAAAGATTTGCACTGCAATGCCTCGAAGGTGTACCGATGAAGTACGCTGAGATGCGGAATTTCAACGAAGAGGCCGTCCTCTATATGGGGTGGTTCTTCCAGCTGAATAATCCTTCGTGCCAAAAAGCCGCGTTTCCCTTCTACGAAGCATATCTTAAAAGAATCTTCCACGTTACAAAGAGTGACGACACAAAAGTGTACGCCATGGAAGCGCTCAGTAAAGCCCGTTATATCCTCAAAAAATCCAGCTAGTAAGCTGGATTTTTTATTTAGCACCTAAATAACTCGCGCTGATTATTTCTTCTTAAGAGTCAAGAAGCCATTGCGTGGGTTTTCGCAAACCTTGCGATCTGCTGGAAGGTCACATGGAGTGCCTTTGCCACCTTTTTCGTCCTTAGTAAAGAAATAAATCGTTTGAGGCTTGCCACCGCGAAGAGTAACTTCTGATTTATGAAGGTAGTACTTTACTCCCTTGCCATTGGTATGTTCGTAAGCCATTTAAGCTTTCCTCCTTAAGTTAGTATAATCTTATCTTATGTCTAGAGATAAGGATTGTCAAGGGGTTTAATCGGGTAATTTTGACTTTTTAACAGGGTAGCTAGATGAATAATAGAGATAAGCGCAATACGAGCCAAATGAGAAAACGTATAAAAATTACAACGATAATAAGGGCAGTAAGGAGAATAGTGAGTCCAGCGAGCGATGGAGACCAGATTGGTGAGGCGTAGTTGTGGCGATAGAGTTCGGTGGAAGGGAGGGCGGCGATGATGGTGTCTTGGATTTCGGCGGCGGATGGATATTTTTGAATTTCGGAGAGCATACAGTTGATAAAATCAGGGGTGTCCCAAGACCAGCGGTTCTGGATGGCGCGAGCGCGACAGATTTCACCAGCTTCGCCGTAGACGTTGCCGTAAGGGTTGTTGTCGCCGGCCATCTTCTTCTCGGCTTCCTGGAGAGCTTTGTTGGCGTCTCTTAGATATTGGTGCTGGAGATAGAATGGACCGGTGCCGAAGGTGACTTTTTGGGTGCCATTCTCTTCTACGACGTTGATAACAATATTGTTCAGCGTATATTCGCGGAGCTCCTTGATGGTGGAGGCGATTTTTTCGTCGTTCTCTTCTTCGTCGGCCTGGAGGACGGCGTCTCGAAGCTCGGTCATTTTGATGTGATTTTGGCGGAGGAGCCAGACATCGAGCCCAAGGAGTGGGATGAGCAGCAAAATGAGAATCCAAGTTTTAATCTTGAGCTTCTTCCGGTTTTTGAACTTTTCTTTTAGCTTGCCACCCATATTATATATATTATATCCTTTTTTATGATGAACCGGCGATACAACGGACTGGGAGACCGTAGTACTTGCCAGGGTTATAGGAGGAGTTGCGGCCGGAATCTCTGACATTTACACCATAGGCATTGGTTGAGGAGCTGGCAGAACGTGACCAAATATAGCCGGCAGAACCACGATCATACATTATTGAGTAATACCTATATCCAGCATACACGAAGTTGTTCGGATAGGCGATTAAGTCGTTAAGTGCGCTTAGGTTATAGAGTTCCTTGGTGCCATCAGTGCCGCCAGAAGGTAGGTGCCAGCCCTTTGGACAGATTGAGGTGCCCGCGCCTTCAGAGGTTCCATCGGTGAAGTCATTCGTATTTGCCATGGCAGCTGCCCAGTTGTAGTAGTTACCGTAGGATTCAACAAATTGGTTGCCGGATGTCATAGTAACAACTGGGGAGAGCGTGTTAAGGTTGTTGTAGCGAGGAATACGATTGCCTTGATTATCGCCGGTAATATTGGTGGTCGAATAGAGTGAGTTGGCGGTAGTGGCGGTGCTGAAGGTAGTCGTCTCGGAAGCGGCGAGACCGCTAAAGACGCCGCCAAAGCCTTGGGTATTTGAGGATGTAATGTCCGCCGTGTGGTTGAGCCTGATGTTCTCTACCATCCAACAACGACCATCGGCGAGCAAAGCGACTGCATAGGTATTACTGTCTCTGGTGTCAGAGAGCGCAACGAAATCGCCACTGTTCATTGATGAACAACCGGTCCAGTTTTGGAGATTACCGGACGACTTGACCCAAACCGCATAGAGCGTCCTGGTATCGGTGGTTTTAGCTGGAGCGGTGATAATCTCGTTCGGACCATAGACCGTAGCATTCTTAATCAGCGTAGTGGCATTCGAGGCGTCCGGATCAATTTGGGTGAAGGACCAGCCGAGGAAGCCATAGCCGGTGCGGAGGAAGTTTGGCGCATATAGAGGCACGTCTTCGCCTGCAACGACATTCTCATGAGTAATATCCATCGTAATACTGGCACTGGCATTATTGCCGTTATAGGTGATTGAATATGTAGGCGACCATTTAGCGTACAGTGTCACACCGGTTGAGCCAGATGGAATTGTATAGCTAGTGGTGTAGTTGGTGCCGGTACCGGAGGCATTGGTGTTCCATGAGGTAACTTTATACCCAGGTTGAGAGAATTCTCGAGGTGGTAAGGTGATGGTAGAACCAGCGGTGCCATAAACGCGGGAGACTCTGTTACTACTATCGTTGGCCTGAAGCGTAACTGGAACGCCAGTTGGGATAATACAACGAATGGTGGCGGCATGCATTTTGTAGCCACTACTTATTTGAGGACGTGCGCCGGTGCGGGTTCTTAAGAAGTATTGATAAGTATCTGTATTAGAGCTTCTTGACCAGTAATAACCTTCGTAACCTACTTCTTGGATTGAACTATTTTGACGATTACCGGAGAACACAAAGTTATTCGGGAATTTGGTCATGCCTTCTGACGAAGAAGGATAGGCGCTAGAACTATTGATGGTGTTCATTAGTACGTTATAGTCACTTGTAGTGGTGCCGCCAGTAGGAAGAACCCAGCCAGCCGGGCAGATAGATGTACCTGAATAAGTTGAGCTGGTAGTAGTAGTGGTTCCTTCATAACGCATGGTTGAAGCAATAGCGGCCGAAACTGTATAGTAATTACCATAACTGTACGAATAATCATCTTTCGAATCCATATCTAAATTAGTCAGATTAATATTATTGTACCGTGGGATATAGTAACCAGCATAATTATTGGTTCTGCTATTATAGTCACCTACTACAATTTGATAGATTGAACTACTGGTAGTGCCATAAAGACTATTGGAGATGGTACTATTGGAGAAGTAAACACTTTCGGAACTGGCCAAGCCATGGAACACACCACCGAAACCTTGAGACAAGGTAGGATCGCCCCAGTCTGGATTATCCGTATTATCAGATAGTCTGAGGTTTTCAATCATCCAGCATTTGCCATCTGCAAGTTTGGAGATTACATAGACCTGATTGTCGCGAAGATCAGTGAGGGCAGTAATACCGCCAGTTGCTAGAGATGAACAGCCAGTCCAGTTTTGAATATTGCCGGCAGATTTGACCCAGACAGCATAGAGCGGCATGGTATCTCCAGTGCGGCTTGGAGCGGTGATAGTTTCGTTTGGACCATAAACCGTAGCACTAGCAAGAAGTGTTGCAAAATTGGAAGCGTCAGGGTTAATCTGAGTGAAGGACCAGCCAGCAAAACCATACCCGGAGCGAGAGTAGTTTGATGAATTAAGCGTAACTTTCATGCCGCCAATTATTCCTTCGTGATTAGCACTCATTGTGCCGCTACCGGTGGCGCCATTGCCATCGTAAACAATGGTATATGATGGTACCCATTTAGCGTATAATGTCACGCCGGTAGAGCTAGATGGAATAGTATAAGTGGTAGTGTAATTAGTGCCAGTACCAGATGCGTTGGTGTTCCATGATTCAATAGTTTTACCGGTTTGTTCAAAGTTCCTAGTTGGCAACGTGATAGCTGAGCCCGCCGTTCCGTAGATGCGGGCAACTCTACCACTATTATCGTTGGCCTCAAGTGTGACTGGTACGCCAGTGGCAGACAAGCATCTTACGCTACCGCTGCTAGTCATGTAGGCATAGTTACCCATTGGGAATACATTTAGGAGTCTTCCTTTGCCATCAAGGGTGGAAATGTCTTGGAGCCAGTACTGACCAGCTTTTCCCCTATTCCCATAAGTACTACCACTCATATATCCGGATGCGACGAAGTTATTTGGATATCGAGCATAATCGACGCCGGAGACAGTAGCACCAGTCTTGATTGCAGTTCCTAGTGCGGATGAGATTGAGGACGATGGAAGAATCCAGCCAGATGGACAAATTGATGTCCCGGCGGCCAGTAACCCATCGGTGCCAGATGGCGTCGTGTAGTTGACGGTGGTAGCGTTAGCTGCTGCGAACGTGTAATAGTTGCCATAGGAATAAACGCTTTGGCTTCCGTCAGTCATGGCTGAAACTGCAGAGGACGAGGTGGCATTATAACGTGGAATTTGGCCATAGGCCGAACTGCTGTTGGTGGAAATATGATATAAGACAGGAGATGTGGCGCTTGTGGAGTAAAGTGAATTATCGATAGAGTCATTAATGACGATACTTTCTGAAGCCGCTAGGCCATTGAACACGCCGCCGAAACCTTGTGATGAAGTTGCGTCGCCCCAGTTTGGACTGGACGAATTATCGCTCAGACGGAGGTTTTCAATCATCCAACATCTACCATCAGCAAGTTTGGCGATAGCATAAACATTCCCGTCGCGCGTATCTCTTCTGGCGGTGATTTCTCCAGTAGTCATTGAGGTACAGCCAGTCCAATCTTGCATATTACCAGCAGATTTAACCCAGACGGCATAGAATGTAATAGTCTTCGAACCATCATTTAACGATTGTCCAAGTGTCGTGGCATTAGCTGTGATAACTTCGTTTGGGCCATAGATAGTGGCGTTGGCGATGAGCGTAGAGGCATTTGAGGCGTCTGGATCAATTTGAGTGAGCGACCAGCCAGCAAAGCCATAGCCAGAGCGAGAGTAGTTTGGAGCGTATAGCATAATCGTGGAGTCTTGATAGACGTTATCATTGCGAATTGGCATAGTAGTTGAGCCAGTAGCGCCGTTGCCATCATAGGTAATGGTGTAGGTTGAAGTCCATTGAGCATAAAGAGTGGTAGCAGAAGAGACAGGATAGGTAGTTGTATAGTTGGTTCCAGTACCGTCACTACTAGTATTGAAGGAAGAAATAACGTAATCCTTACGATAGAAAGTTTCAGATGGCATAATAATTACATCGTTAGAATCTCCGTATAACCGCATTACACGGTCGCTGCCATCATTGGCGTCTAATTTGATTTCAAAACCGGCCGCTGCGACACATCTAACTGGAAGACCATATGACCAGTTATATCCTGTGTCGACGATGCTTGAAGCAGCGGCGTAGATGATTCTACTGCCGGTCGAGCCAGATAAGGTATCAAGCCAGACACTGATGGCTGATCCCCTAGTAAAGGCAGATGAACCATAATAACTCCCAGCGAAGACAAAGTTGTTTGGATAGGCACGTAGTTCAGCCGCAACGTCACCCGTAGTGTAATCAGGAATTCTGCTGGCAACGCTATTTTCGAGAGCACCCTTCAAATCGTCTGAGTTATCTATGGTTGGAATCATCCATCCAGCCGGGCAAATTGAGGAGCCGGAGCCAGGCGGGGATGTTATGGTAGTAGCCTTAGCGGCCGCAAATGTGTAGTAATTGCCATAGCCGTAGATGTTCTGATTTAGAGCAGTCATGGATGAAACAGTATTGGCCGTATTTTGATTATTGTAGCGTGGGAAGCGATAGCTGATATTGTCACCGGAGATGATATTTAGAGTTGTCGACGTTTGGTCTGAAGTATAAAGCGAGTTTGGAGTAATAAACGAAACGTCGAATCCGATTGTTTCTGGATTGGCTAGGCCAGCAAAGTAGCCACCAAAGCCTTGAGCTTTAGTCGAATCGGTTGAATTCGCGTTGTTCAGACGGAGGTTTTCAATCATCCAGCAGGTGTCGTTAGTTAGTTTAGCGACGGCATAGACCTGGTTATCGCGAATATCCTTTAGAGCGGTAACGTCTCCAATAGACATGGATGAACAACCGCCCCATCCCTGCATGTTACCAGCAGATTTAATCCAAACGGCATAGAATACCATGTCGCTAGCAGAATTAATAATGATACGTTGATTAGGACCATATACATTGCCGTTTGCGACTTCCGTAGCGAGTAAGGTAGCGAAGTTAGATGCATCTGGATTAAGTTGGGTGGTAGACCAGCCAAGGAAGCCATAACCAGAACGTGAATAATTTGGAGTGGCTAACGTGATTGATTGGCCCGGTTTTATCTTGTGAGAGTAGCTCATTGTGGTACTACCGCTAGCGCCGTTACCGTTATAGGTTGCAGTTTGGGCATCTTTGACACAGCGAATAGCATTTCCAATATAGGCTCTTCTTCCATATGTAATCTCAACTTTTGAATCACCCACATTCAAAAAGTGTTTGTAGTATTCACCGTCGGTTTCGTGACCTTCTGAGGCATGGTAGTAGCCATTAGTGGTGCCTTCATACTGTATATTAGCTAGTCTATAACCAGTATAAATAAAGTTGTATGGATAGGTACGAAGTCTTGCTGAAATAGTTGCGCCACTCGGTGTAGTTGTGGAATCCAAATTATCGTTTTTACCGCCGACAGATACTGAAAGTGCAGAGTAGTCGCTACTATAGCTAGCGGTCGGTAGATGCCAACCGGTTGGACAGATATCGCCAGCAGAAGAATCACTAGTCTCCAAAGTACCATTACCAGCAGTGGCAGTGTACCAGTTATACAGACGGCCGGCATCTACTCCTATAGGATTTTCCGCGCTTAAAACTCGTTCTACACAATCTGTGTCACTCGTGGAACACCATGAGTAAGTATTTAGTCGATTAGAAATGAATGTTGATGTAGGGTTATTCGTATTAGAAGCGCTAATACTTGCGACGGTTGGATCGAGGCGGAGGTTTTCAATCATCCAACAGCTGCCATCGGCGAGTTTTGCAATCGTATAAACTTCGTTATCACGATAGTCTCTTAATGCGACGACACTGCCAGGAGTAATGGTTCCGTCAGAATAGGAGGCAGCCGTCATATTTGTACAGCTAGCCGTGGTCCAGTCCTGCATAATTCCAGAAGATTTAAGCCATACAGCATAAAGAGTGATTGTGGCCGGAGCACTTTGTCCAAGAGTTGCGGAATTAGCCGTAATGGTTTCGTTTGGCCCAAAGATTTTTGCATTAGCAATAAGTGTTTCAGCATTGGATGCATCTGGGTTGATCTGGGTAGTGGACCAGCCGAGGAAGCCATAACCACTGCGGTGGAAGTTTGCTGCTTTCAGCATAACATTATTACCCTCAAGAATATCCGAGTGAGATACAGTATTCATATTATATGCACTGTCCGCATTATTACCATTATAAATAATGGTATAGGTCTCAATATCCCATTGAGCATAGAGAGTGGTGGCCGTAGAAATAGTATATGTATCTGTGTAGCTGGTGCCGGTGCCGGCGGCATTCGTGTTCCACGAAGAAATCTTATAATTCTCGTTGTAGAAGCTTTCATTAAATGGCAATGAAATAGTTTCTCCAGACGCGCCATATAATCTTGCAACACGGTCCGATCCATCGTTGGCGTCAAGTTTTATTTCTACGCCGGTAGCTAGTATACATCTTACAGGAATAGCTCCGTCGCGAGCTGAGAGCTGATGGCTCGTATAACTATTGGCAATAGCCAATCTATAAGCAGTTGTCACACTACTAGCCGTACTAGACCAGTAATAACCGCCACTACCCCTTAGATTAATTGAACCACTACCTATAACGCCGGCATATAGGAGGTTATTTGGATATGATCTGAGGTCGGCCGACGATGTGGTAGAACCGCTATTAGCCGACGCATTAAGGAGACCAAACTCACTAGTTGAGCTCCCGCCGGTTGGCAGTCTCCAGCCAGCTGGGCAAATTGAGGATCCTAAACGATCTCCAGTAGCACTTGAAATATTAGAGGTGTTTGCTGCAGCGGCAGCATGATTATAATAATGGCCATACGAGTAAATATTCTCGGCTTTGGACGACATTGATGATACTGCATTTGCCGTGTTTGTATTGTTGTAGCGAGGCATTCGATATCCTAGGTTACTGCCACGAATGACCACTAGTGAGTTAGATGTATTGTCCGTAGTATAGATGGAGTTAGCCGTTGTCGTTGCCATAGCGATGCTCACAAGTTCGGAATTAGCAAGGCCCGAAAAGGCGCCACCGAAACCTTGAGCCTTAGTCGAATCGGTAGAATTAGCGGAATCTAGTCGAAGGTTTTCAATCATCCAACAACGGCCGTCAGCAAGCTTGGCGACAGCATAGACTTGATTATCACGGGTATCTTTCAATGCTGTTACGTCACCAGACGACATAGACGAGCAGCCGGTCCAGTTTTGGAGATTGCCAGCAGATTTGATCCAAACGGCATAAAGGGTGGTGCTATCGCTAAAGCCGGTGGTGTTAATGGTTTCGTTTGGACCATAGACGGTAGCATTTGAAAGAAGCGTTGAGAAGTTGGAGGCGTCTGGATCAATCTGAGTAGTAGACCAGCCAAGGAAACCATAGCCAGCACGTTGATAATTCGACGGTTGGAGCATAACATCACTGCTCGGTGTAATATTGGTCTGAGTAGCATCGGCCATGGCGGTTGAGTTCGATGCGCCATTACCGTTGTAGGAAATGCTACCACCACCTTTAATACATCTAGCAGTCAAAGCATAATACTTAACGTTGCCATAGCTTAACCTTACATTGGCCGTGTCAAAGCCGAGGAAACGACCATAATAAACGCTGTTACTTAAATAGCCTTGCGATGACCAGTTGTATGACCAGGACATATTATCAAATAGATCGCTACGATAAGTGTAGCCGGCAACTACAAAGTTAATTGGGAAGCTTCTAAGTCTTGCCTGAACGACTGCGCCAGTAGGATTGGTGGCACTTGTCATAGTAGTTCGGTTGCCGCCCATACTGTAGCTGAGGTTGGCATAATCGCTAGACGAAGAAGTACCACCGGTCGGTAGGTGCCAGCCAGTCGGGCAGATGTCGCCCCCGGTACCATCGTTTGACGTATATAAACCATTGCCGGCGGTGACAGTATACCAGTTATAATAGTTGCCAGCATATTGAGAGAAAGAGCGAGTTTGATAGAGAACTCTTTCTGCGCAGGCCGCAGACGATGTGTTACACCAAGCATATGAGGTGGTTCTGTTGGTTAAGAATCCTTCTGTTGGGTGGTTTGTATTGTCCGCCGTGATATTGGCTGTCTTTGGATCAAGACGAAGGTTTTCGATTATCCAGCATTGATTATCAGTGAGCTTTGCAATGGCGTAAGTATTACCATCACGAGTATCGGTAAGGGCGGTAACACCGCCGGCAGTGATTGTGCCATTACTATAGGTAGCAGCGGTCAAGCTTCCACAGCCATCCCAGCCTTGAAGATTGCCGGCGGATTTAACCCAAACCGCATAAAGATAAGCGGTGGCCGGCGCACTTTGCCCGATAACAGTCGAATTGATGGTAACAATCTCTGATGGGCCATAGACTTTAGTGCTGTTAAGAATGCTGTCAAAATCTGGATCGTCAGGATCAATTTGAGTAAATGACCAACCAAGGAAGCCATAGCCGGTGCGACCGATGTTATTAGGGTATGGCGTAATGGTTTGGCCATTCTTGACGCCAATGTGAATCATAGAATTCATGGTAGAAGTGCTAGTTGCGCCATTGCCATGGTACTTAATGGTGTATGCATTATCCCATTGGGCATAAAGTGTAGTAGGAGAAGAAATCGTATAAGTAGTGGTATAGGTGGTACCGCTACCGTTTGCAGCTGTATTCCAGTTTTTGAAAGCATATCCATTCCTTATAAATACATGCTGTGGAAGATTAATCGATGCGCCAGAAGTGCCGTATACGCGAGAGAATTTGCCACTGCCATCGTTAGCATCTAATTTGATTTCGATGCCGTTGGCGACAATACAACGAACTGAATAACCAGACCTTCTATAAACGTGGCTAGCAAGAGTGACTGAGCTGCTCGAGAAATAGAAGGTGTATGCACCGGCAGCGCTTTTTGCAGAGCCAGACCAATAGTAACCACTGGATCCCCTACCGCCGAAGGCACCGGTATTAATATTGCCTGAGTAGATAAAGTTGTTTGGATAAGTCCTCCAGCCGGTTGAGGACGAAGTAGAACCAGAGTTAATTGCAGTGTTCAGGCTGGTGGATTCACCATCAGTGAGACCGGTTGGGAGGCGCCAACCAGCTGGGCAAATTGAGGTGCCGGCATTATCGGACTCAGTTGTAGTGTCAAGCGATTCGGTGCTAGCATTGGCAGCGTTAAAGTTGTAATAGTTGCCATATGAATAGATATTCTGGCTCATACCGGTCATGACTGCCACTGTATCCGTCGTGTTTGAGTTATTGTAACGAGGAACGTGATATTCGACACTTTCACCAGAGACAAGATACGGTGAATTAGACGTTACATCGGTAGTATAAATGGAGTTAGCAAGTGTAGTGGCGGCAAATGTGGCCATTTCTGAGTTGGCGAGGCCATTGAAGTTACCACCGAAACCTTGCGATTTGTTTTTATCGCCCCAATCCATATTGTCGTAATCATTGTTAAGACGGAGATTTTCAATCATCCAACAGTTGCCGTCGGCGAGTTTAGCGACAGCATAGACTTGGTTGTCACGGGTATCTTTCAATGCTGTTACGCCACCAGACGATAATGATGAACAACCAGACCAGCCTTGCATGTCGCCAGCAGATTTAATCCAGACAGCATAGAAGGTGGTGGTATCACCAAGCGTTGATGGCAAGGTAATGGTTTCATTTGGACCATAGATGGTGGCATTGGCGAGTTGCGTGGCAAAATCTGCAGCATCTGGATCGATTCTAGTTAGAGACCAGCCGAGGAAGCCATAGCCGGCGCGTTTGTAGTTGGATGGGTATAGGGTGATTGTTGCACTTGGCGTAGCGGTGTGAGTGACTGCCATTGATGTGCCGCTGTCGGCGCCGTTGCCATTATAATTAACTTTCGCTGTATCCTTAATGCATCTGACTTGGGCATCATTCTGTTTTTGGTAACCATAGCTAAGTCTCGCAAGGACATCAGTAATGCCGTGATAATGCGCGAAGTAGTTCGGTGTGGCCGAAGTCCAACCATTAGCAGCCCACAGATATCCTGATTCTCGATTTTCACTGAGAACTTGGTTACCACTATAGATGCCATTGTATTGGAAATTGTAGGGATAGGTACGAACTCTTCTAGAGATTGTATTGCCAGTTGGGGTTGTCGTATCATCTAGGTTTGCCCTTGTGCCGCCTACGGAGACGTTAAGACTGCCGAATTCCCGGCCCGAACTTGTATCTCCGGACGGAATGTGCCATCCAGTTGGGCAAATATCACCAACACCAATTACGCTTCCAGTTTCGGTTAGACCATTGCCGGCGGTAGCAGTATACCAGTTATAATATGTACCTGAGTACTGACTTTCTGGATTATTATCTTTGTATAACACCCTTTCAATACAGTTTGAATCGTTGGTATAACAAGTATCAAAGGTTTGGCTTTTACGTGCAAGGAAGGACGAAGTAGGGTTGTTAGTGTTTTCGGTGGTGATGTTGGCGGTTTTTGGATCAAGGCGGAGATTTTCGATCATCCAACAACGGCCATCGGCAAGTTTTGCAATTGCATAAACATTGCCATCGCGTGAATCGGTAAGGGCGATAACGTCACCTGGCGTAATCGTGCCGTTGCTATTATAAGTAGCAGCAGTCATCTGACCACAACTGTTCCATTCTTGAATGTAACCGGACGACTTCAGCCAGACGGCATAGAGCGTTACTTCCGTTCCGCCATCGGAGACATCCTGTCCCATAGTAGTTGGAGAAACAGTGATGGTCTCGTTCGGTCCAAAGATTTTAGCATTTGCAATAAGCGTAGCCGCGTTTGATGCGTCTGGGTTAATTTGAGTGATAGACCAACCAAGGAAGCCATAGCCGGTACGACCATAATTATTAGAATATAATGTGATTTCGTCGCCAGTGACAACGTTTAAGTGCGCCATTGCGTTCATATTAGTGTCGCTAGTTGGGCTGTTGCCATTATAGCGGATTGTGTATGAGTTGGCCCATTGCGCATAGAGCCTAGTATTTGAGGATGGAACTGTAATGGAAGTAGTGTAGGACGTGCCGGTACCATCATCTGCAGTGTTCCATGACGTAATCTTGTAGCCGTTATAGATAAACGCTTCGTCTGGTATAGTAATAGTGCTGCCAGCTGTACCATATAGTCTAGCAACACGGTCAGTGCCGTCGTTTGAATCAAGAATTATTTCTACACCATTCGCCTTAATACAACGGACAGATGCGCCAAGGTATTTATACGTTAAATTTTCTGTGACGATTGAGGTCGTTAATTCAAGTCTATAGGCGCCGTTGTTCTGATTGCTATTTCTAGACCAGTAATAACCTGTTGTGCCACGACCGTTGAATCCACTATTATTTGTAAAACCGGAAAGAATGAAATTATTTGGGAATCTTCTAATCTGAGCTGATTCATTTGACAAACCATTCACCGATGCTTGCAATGTCATAAATTCCCCGTTGGAACCACCTCCGGTTGGCAACCTCCATCCAGCTGGGCAAATTGATGTGCCACGATCAGCACCATTATCTTGGCCAATACCGTTTGTGTTGGCAATGGCGGCTGCCCAGTTGTAATAATTGCCGTAAGAATAGATATTTTGAGCTCCAAGAGTCATGTTTTCTACAGCTTGGTTTGTGTTCGAATTATTATAACGAGGAATGCGATAGTTCAGATTATTGCCGCTAATGATATTTAACGATGGGCTTGTTGTGTCAATAGTGTATAAAGAGTTAGCGAGTGTATTATCGTAGAATGAGACAATCTCGGTTGATGCTAGGCCTGTAAAGACACCGCCGAAGCCCTGGGCTTTAGTAGCATCAATCGAATTTGCAGAATCAAGGCGAAGGTTTTCAATCGTCCAACAGTTGCCATCAGCAAGTTTGGCTACAGCATAAACTTGATTATCGCGGGTGTCTTTTAATGCGGTTACTCTTCCTTGCGCTAACGATGAGCAGCCGGTCCAGTTTTGGAGATTACCGGCAGATTTAACCCAGACAGCGTAGAGCGTAGCGGCGTCACCGCTAAAATCACTTGATGAAATGGTTTGGTTTGGCCCATAAATTGTGGCATTAGCGATTTGAGTAGCAGCCGTGCTGCTGTCTGGATCAATTTGGGTGGTAGACCAACCAGCAAAACCATAACCGGCACGTTTGTAATTAGCGGGCATAAGGGTAATAATGTTACCGGTTTTAAGAATATGTTCTACTGATGTGGTCGTACCGGAATCGGCACCGTTGCCATCGTAGGTGATCCAGATTACTTTTTTGAGACAACGTACTTTAATTCCACTTACTTTGATTGTGCTGGCGCTTGATGCCGAATACCATCCATTATCCGTGAAGGCGAGATATTTTGCGTTAGTATGAGTATAAGCTTTTGTGGTCCAGTAATTACCGCCAGTTCTTAACTCAACGTAGCCAGTTGTGACATAGCCAGTGTAGGTGAAGTTGTTTGGATAGGTGCGCAGTCTATCTGAGATCTCTGGGTTAGTATAGGTGTAGTAACTATCTGGGCTAGTATAGCCAAGCGAAGTGATTAATGTGTTATATTCGTCGGTCATTTGCCAACCCGCAGGACAGATATCACCTTTTGTGGTGATTGACCCATGGCTATACCAACCGTTGCCAGCAGTTGCAGTGTACCAGTTGTAGTAATAACCAGAGTACAATGTGTATGGAACAGTCTGGTAACGAACAACGTCATAACATTCGGAACCTTCAGTAGTACAGTAGGAATGATTCGTAGCTCTTTCGGAGAGGAAACTTGTGGTTGGATTGTTGGTGTTAGACGCAGTGATATTTGCCGTCGTAACGTCGAGACGGAGATCCTCAATCATCCAACAGTTTCCATCGGGCAGTTTGGCAATTGCATAAGTATTGTTGTCGCGGGTATCGGTAAGCGCTACGACACTCCCTGGAGTAATGGTTCCATCACTATAGGTTGCAGCGGTCATCGCAGAACAGCCAGACCAACTATCAATATTGCCGGATGATTTCAACCAGACAGCATATAGTGTAATGTTCGCTGGAGCGCTTTGCCCTAATGTTGTTGAATTAGCTGTAATTGTTTCGGTTGGGCCAAAGATTTTAGCGTTTGCAATAAGCGTTGCGGCATTAGATGCATCTGGATTGATTTGGGTAGTGGACCAGCCAAGGAAGCCATAGCCAGGACGATTGTAATTGTTTGCATAAAGTGTCACCTCGACATCGCTCGCGGCATATGGATGAGAAATGGTGCTCATGCCACTAGCGTTTGCAGCATTATTGCCATTGTAGGTGATTTTGTAGGCTGGCGACCATTGAGCATATAGTACCGTGATGCCACTCATTTGTGAGGCGCCACTAAATGTGGATTTGACTGGATAGCTCGTGCCACTTCCGTCAGCGCTTGTGTTCCAAGACGTGATTGCATATCCTTCTCTTAGGAATACATCTTGTCCTAGAAGTATCGCACCACCACTACGTTTTTCAAAGGTTTGCTTGCGATTGCTTCCATCGTTTGCGTAGACAATTGCCGTATCTTCTAATGGTGTCACGCATCTTATTGGTGTGCCAACCGTTTTGTATGGCGTATAGTTTGGGTCGGCGGAGTCATCGGCGATTTTCATGACGGACCCGGCTGGTGCGTACCCAGCTGACGAATCGGCCCAATAATAACCAGTTGTGCCACGGCCATAGACAGTAGCGCTCCATGCATAACCAGCGTAGATGAGATTAATTGGATATTTTCTGAGGTTTGCCGATGTGTTGGTTGCACCGTTATTCACGAGATTATTTAGCCGTCCGTACCCACCGCCCGTATAGGTATCGTAGCTATACTTTTCTGGTAGGAACCAGCCGGATGGGCAAATTGATGAACCAGCTTCAGTAGTGGTGGTTGAGGCTTTCGCTGCCGGCAGGTTATAGTAGTTACCATAGGAATAGACATTTTGGTTTGCACCTGTAAGTTTTTGTTTTACACTGGCGACGGAATTATAATAGCGTGGGATTGCGTAGAATACTTGTTCTTGTGCCAAAGTAGTGTAAACCAGTTTTCTGGAAGTATCGGTATTATCTGTGGTGTAAAGACTGTTTGGCAAAACCGATTCAGGAAGGAATGTTGATAGTTCAGACTCGGCGAGACCGATAAAATTACCGCCGAAACCCTGGGATTTAGTCGGATCGGTAGAATGCTCGTTATCTAGTCTTAGGTTTTCGATCATCCAACAGGCGCCATCGGCGAGTTTGGCGATGGCATAAACATTATTATCGCGGGTATCTTTTCTGGCGGTAACATCTCCTATGCTCATTGATGAACAACCTTGCCAATCTTGCATATCACCGGCAGATTTGATCCAGACAGCATAAAGCGTAACTGTAGCTGGGTAGGTTCTACCAAGATTTGTCGAATTGGCAGTGATGGTTTCGTTTGGACCGAAGATTTTGGCGTTAGCGATTTGGGTGGCGGCGTTCGCGCCATCCGGATCGATTTGGGTGGTAGACCAACCGAGGAAGCCATAGCCAGCACGAGAATAGTTTGACGCATATAGTGTAATACTGGTGCCGTCGGCAACTTCGTGAGTAACAGCCATGGTGGTAGTACCGGTGTCATTGTTGCCGTCATATTTAATTACGTAGGCCTCTGCCCATTGAGCATACAAAGTAATGGTGAGATTCTCAGTTGGACTAGCTACGATGCCATTCGTATTAGCGCCCACAATGCCGGTGTAGTCAGTTCCGGAGCCGTCTGGTTGGGTATTCCATTTAACAAATTTATGACCTTCTTTACCAAATTCATTTGTAATATTAATGGCGTCGCCACTTGGGGCGGTTCTAGATGCCATAGAGCCACTGTCGGAGCCATTACCATTAAAGTTCACGGTAGTGGTACCGGTGGTCATTCTAGCAATACAGCGAACCGTAAAACCGATGGCCTTGTTTGTAGAATCGCGCAAGTCTAACGATACGCTGGATGACCAGGCGTCAAATGAGGTGTCAGCATCGTTGACAATATTAGACCAGTAGGCAGCGGTTCTACCAGTTTGGGCAAATGCTGAATTCTTAATGTAGCCGGTTCTGGCCCAGTATACAGGCGCATTTCTGGTGAGGTTGAGCGTGGCGAGTGTTTGAGTGAAATTAACTTTTGAGTCTGAAATATAATAGAAGATACTGACGTTTTCATTAGCAGAAATAAGTGGAGCTTCTTCGCCATAGATATAATCACTGGTTGGACCTTTAATCAGTCTCCATCCGGCCGGACAAACAGAATCTTCGGCGATGGTGTATTGATCAGTTGAGGACGGAAGGTTCCCTGCTACGGCAGCTGGCCAGTTGTAGAAATTACCAGCATGATAGTGAGCACAGGTAGAAACATTATCGCAGGTAGTGGATTCGGTATCATCATCTAGGGTGCCGGAGCTGTAGTAGTATTTGGTGCCTGGATCAAACGAATCTACAACACTAGTATCATTATGCCAGCTAGAAACATTGCCGGTAATAGTGGCACGGGCTGGCGTCCACGTCTTATTAAGGTTCGAAGTAGTGTAACCTAGGTCTGTATTGTTGTGGGTAAGGGTGGTGCTGGTGGAAAGATCATAGTCTAGGTTCTGAGTCATCCAGACTTTGCCATCCGCTTGTTTCGCGATGAAGTAGGATTTACCATCACGCATATCGATCAAAGTGTGTTGGGTGCCTTGAACCATGGAGGTGATAACAGTG
>JAEEGL015352259.1_pt1 | contig 18965 bp, 14 predicted proteins | sample 9134231 | NCBI WGS metagenome assembly JAEEGL01 (sample SAMN16246548, study PRJNA631951) | gut metagenome | biome: gut microbiome; feature: rumen; material: fiber-attached | host: Bos | place: Iran: Karaj | collected 2018-10 | reverse complement strand
GAAATAATGATAATATATTCATTGAGAAAACAACTCCTTAAAACCTTTGGGCTTAGAGCTCGTATCAAGGTCTGTGTATATTTTTGTGGTTAAATTAATTATACAACAGTTAACAAATTTAGAGTGTTTTCTCTTTTTTTTGGTAATTTTTAAAATTCCCACATCTAGTTTACTACATCATAGAATAAGGATAATTTGACATTTATTTAAAAATATAATATAATATGCCAAAAAAAGGGGAGAACAAAAATGAAAAGAATTATAACATATGAAGAATTACCTCGAGGGAATGGTCAAAAAGTTTATTTAAGATTAAATAATACAGATCCATCCTTTTATCTTGAATTATTAAAAAAGGGATATAGAATAGTTAATAGAATAAAAGATACAGATGAAGATACTATTTACATAAGAAGGTTAGACCAAGCGTATTTACATGAAGATCAAAGAATGCATAAAGAACAAGTAAATAAAACAATAACAGAAATATTAGAACAAAGCGGTATAAGAAAACCTAAAACATTACCTTTTACATATGAAGATTTAATAGAACATAAATATCAAGTCCCATTTGTATTAAAAAATATAAATGAAAGTTGTGGCAGAGAAAAATTTTTAATTGCTACAGAGGAAGACTATGAAAATTTAATACAAGCATGTGATTTTCTATTAGATTCGAGTTTAAAATATTTAATTAATAAAAATCCAGATGAAGCAAAAGTAAAAATAAATAATGATGATTATTTACATATAAATTTTATTGTCCAACAATACATAACGACACCAACTGAATATAATACTTCAATGAGAGTGTTAACCTCATCATCAAATGACTTAATGTATGCATCACTAAAATATAACCCGCCAAGAAGATGTGAAGATAATACTACATTATTAGGTTATTTATTAAAAAATGTATATCCCTTAAGTACAAACACAATTGTCTCAAATACAATGAGTGGGGGGAAAAATGTTATATTGGAAGAAAATAGTTATACTCAATTTGAAAGAAGTTTATTAGAAAACCATAACCTAACATCCGAAAGATTTGAAAATTTAGTAGAAGCATCATTAAATGTTCATACTACATTAAAAAAAGATATAGGTTGTTTATGTAGTTTTGACTATATATATAGCGCTGAAGAAGACAAATGGTATGTATTGGAATATCATCAGAAATCAATGTTTAATGAATACGCTGCAAGATGGAGTATTCCATATCAAACGAAAGAAGAAAGAATAGCAGCATCAGGAAGAGTAAGAGCAACATCCCTAGCTTTAACAATGAAAAAAAAATAGTACATTAATAAAGAAGTAAAAACACTTCTTTTTTTATTTAAGCATTGAAAAAAAAGACAAAATATGATAAAATACAACAACAGATGGAAATAATATGAAAAAGAGGGATAAATATGAAAATTATATCAAGTCAAGGGAATAATACACTGATAAAATTTGAAAGTGTAGAAGAATTATGTTCTTATATTGAATCGGAAAGAAAAAATATTTTATTTTTAGATAATAAATATTATAACGTTGATGGAGCAGATGTTGCTATTTATGACGAACAACAGAAAATAATGTATATAAATCCAACAATTTATTATAGTAAACAATTATTAAGATCATTAAATATTTATTCAGATAAAATTAGAAAAATAATAATAGATGAAGTAAAGCAAGAAGCAAAAAATGAAATATCAATAACTCCGTTTTGCTATAATAAAGAATTTATGAAAAAATTATTAGAATTAGACTTAAATTCATTAGTAAGAGTATTTTTTTATGAATGTGATTTAACAGACGAAGAAAGACAAGGATTACTTGCTAAAAAAGTTGAAGTAATAGAAATAAAAAATAATGTAATTGTAAATCATTCATTTCCCCAAGGTGAATTAACAAAAATAGAAGCCATCGCTGCTAGAAAAGGTGGTGTAGCGGTATTAACAACTGATAGATATCAACGAATGACAGAAGAAGAACATAATATATTAACACAAGCTTCACTAATTTCAATAAAAAATGTTGAAATAAATCCTATTGAAAGAGGAACACCATCTGGACCAAAAATAAAGCCAAATGAATTATTTTTAAATGAAGCATATAAAATATATGAAGAATTAAGAGAATTAGGATGTCAAAAACATATAGATATAGATTGTAGTAGTATAGTAGATATATCAAATTCAAGCTTTATGGCAAGAGGAAATGATAATTTAAGTTTTAATAATTCATTTTACCAAGACAAAATAAAAGAAATAAAAGAAAAATTAGATTTCTATAAAACATTTACAGATTTAATAGAAGAACACGAAACATTATTATTAAGTTTATTATCAATTGCCACTTTAGAAGCCTTAAAAAGTAATTGTAGAAAAAGTTATAATTATAGTTCAGATAAATATGAAGTAAATTTACCTCAATATGAATATATGTATTTTATAAAAGCCTTTTTAGGAGATTATTGTAAAAATAATAATATACCTGCTTTTAAAGTATCAGAATCATCACCATACATTTATATTTATGACAAAGATAGAAATGAATTCATAAAATATAATGCTGAAGGAATTATAACATACAGTATAAATTATATTATGCAAAATAATATAAATAAGATTATAATAGATCTACTTAATTCTTCAGACGAAGAAGAAAGAGACTTACATGGACAATTATTAAAAATGGTATTAGAAGTAATAAAAATATTAATGTATGATAATGCTGATGATTATGATGAAATAACAGAACTACTAAATTGTTCAAGCGAAGAAGAATTAATAGAAATAGTACAACAAAGAATAAAATTTGAAGCAAGACCAACAAAAATTGATATTTTAAAAGATGTATACAACGAATTAAAATATGTAATAGCTCAAATGGATATTATAGCTTACAAACAGCTAGATGAAATAGTAATAAGTCAAGATGAAATAAATCAAATAGCATCAATAAATGATAAAATAGATTTCTATCTAGAAGAAATAAAAGAATTAGGAAGTATATTCCTAAAAGTAAAAGAAAGTTACAAACAGAAACAAAAAAATAAAAGATAAATAATCTTTTATTTTTTATGTTATAATTTAGAAAAAGGAGCTGAAAAATATGGCAATAATAGAATGTAATAATGAACAATTTCAAAAAGAAGTAATAGAAAATAAAGAAAAAGTATTAGTAGATTTTAATGCTAATTGGTGTGGACCATGTAGAATGTTAAAACCATTATTAGAAGAAATAGCAAATGAAAGTAATATAAAAGTGATATCAATTAATATAGATGAAGAAGAGGAATTATCAAGAACATATAAAGTATTTTCAATTCCATGTTTAATACTATTTGAAAATGGTAAAGAAATGAAACGCAGTATAGGCTTTATCCCTAAAGAAGAAATTGAAAGTATGATAGGAGAACAAAATGTATGACCTTATAATTATAGGGGCAGGACCATCTGGTTTAACAGCCGCAACATCTGCTCTAAAAAATCTAGAAAGTATAAAATAATTTAAACAGATGCTTATCAAAGCATCTTTTATTATGTAATAAATTATTGTAAAACAATAAATATATATTGACAAACATTAACAATAAAAATATACTAAAACCATGAAAGGAGTAAAAATGAAAAATAATATTTTAAAAAACTATAGTATAGTATTAATAATTCTATATTTAATTAATAATATATTATTAAAAAATATAATAATATGCGGGCCATTATATATAATTATAATGATTGTTTTAATAATTACTAATATAATTTTTGTAATAAAAAATAAAAACAAAATCAAATATAAAAAGAATACTAGTATAATACTATTATTTATATCATTTATAGGAAAAGATATCCTTCAAGCAGATTTAACCTTTACTAGCTTTATAGTTTTAGCAATATTACAACTAAAAGAAAAAAAAGAATTTGATCTAGTAAGAAAAATTGCTTTAGGAATGTTTATAATATTTTTTTATATCATAATTCACTTAATATTTGTTGTAAAGTATATAGAAAGTGTAACAAATAATGTTATGTACAATAAATCAGATAATCACTATTATTGTGAAAATAATATAGAAATATTAGCCTATGAAAATCCTTCTAAAAATAAAGTTTACTTTGCTACAGCAACAATTAAGAAAATAATAAAAGTAGATAATTTAATAACTATAACATACCAAAAAATAGAAGAAAAAAATGAAGAAAATTTAGAGTCTTATATAGAAGGATATAGATGTAAAACAACTAAAAATAGTAATAAAAAAATTATATACCCATAAAAAGTCATAATAATTGACACGATAATTTTTCCTTTGCTAAAATGTTTTCAAGGTGTTATTAGCGAGAATAAACCAAGGGGAATATATAGGAGGAATTATTATGACAGAACTAAAATACAGTAATTATGAAGACAGGAGTCCCCAAGGACAATACAAAAATATTATTAGAACAGTACTAGACAAAGGTATTTGGACACCATCGCCAATGGTTGATGAAAATACAGGAGAACTATTAAAAACATGTGATTATATGTATGGAATATCAACAACATTTGACATTTTAAAAGATGGAGCTCCAATTATTACAGAAAGAAATGTAGGGGCATTTTATGATAAAGCTGTAGATGAATTATTTGCTTTCATAAAAGGAGCTCATACTTCAGAACAACTAAAAGAAGCTGGATGTAACTTTTGGGATCCATGGGTAACAGAAAAAAAATGTGCAAAGAGAGGGCTAGAAACAGGAGATTTAGGTCCTGGTTCATATGGTTCAGCTTTTGCAAATTTTCCTATGCCTGACGGTAATACATTTAATCAATTTGCTGAAGTAATCAAACAAATGAAAGAACACCCAGAATATAAAACTCATTTCATTACGCCATGGATACCATATTATACAATCAGAAATGAAGATCATCAACAAAAAGTAGTAGTATGTCCATGTCATGGCTGGATACATTTTAGAATATTAAATGGAACCCTATACACAAATATGTTTCAAAGAAGCTGTGATATCTTAGTAGGATTGCCAAGTAATTGGGCTCAATATACAGCACTACATTTAGCAATGGCCCAAATACTAGATCTTGAAGTTGGTAATTTTACTCATATAATATCAGATGCTCATATTTATGAAAACCAAATGCCATGGGTAGAAGAAATCTTAGCAAGAGAAGAAGCACCATTCCCAGATTTAATAATTACTAAACCAGAAGCAACAATATTTGAATATAGTTCCAAAAATTTTGAATTAGAAAACTATCATCCAGTTAAAAAGAAATTTAAAAATGGTAAAATCCCACTAGCAATATAGGAATAATATGTACAGTATAAAAAATATTAGAGTAGGTACAGAAGAGTATAGTGTATTAGCAGAAAAGAATCCCTATATTGAGAAGGTTGATCCCTATCAATTAGAAGAGGAAGCCTTAGAAAGAGCTAGACAAGATGGAAATATTATTGTACTAGTTCAAGGATCATGGGACTTATTTCATCTTGGCCATTTAAGATATATCTTACAAGCAAGATCATATGGAGATTATTTAATCATAGGCGTAGATAGTGATAGTAAAATTCAAAAAAGAAAAGGTCCGGCAAGACCAATCATTAATGAAGACACTAGATTTGATTTTATTAATCTATTAAAACAAGCAGATGATATAGTTATAAAAGATCCAAATGAACCAAAATGGGGATTAATTAAAAAAGTAAGGCCTGATAAATTAGTTGTAATACAAGAAAACTATACTGAAGAACAAATAGAGGAACTTAAAAAATATTGTGGTGAAGTAATAGTATTAGATAAACAAGCTAAAGAATCAACATCAGATATTGTTAGAACAGTATATCAAAAAGAACAAAGAAAAAAAGCAGATAAGGTAATACAAGAATTAAATATAAGAGAACAAGTAGCACAAAGAGTAGAAGAATTCAAAAAAAGAATTGGTTATAGTGAAGATAGTTCAGAAATAACCAAGCTTCTAGTTAAAGCTATGGCAAAATCAACCGATTGGATTACTCCAGTAGGAGCAGCCTATAAACATAATGGTGAGTGGATAACAGGTAGTAACCAAGTAGATTTATCATTACCAATAAACGATTTAAAAAATAGAACAGAATTATTTTACAACACTTGTGATCATGCCGAAATTCAATTAATTAGAAATTTAGGTTACATTGAAAAATTTGATGGACCATTATATGTAACCTTAATGCCATGTGATATGTGTATGAAAACACTTATAGATAAAGGTGTAAAAGAAGTATATTATTTTGAGGATCATCCTGAAAAAGGTTGGAGTAAGCGTACACACGAACGTGCTAAAAAAGCTAATGTAAAGCTAATACCAATGATAAAAAGTGAAGTTAAAGAGGAACAAGAACAAGCTGAACCATTTGACTTTTCCGGATTGGTAACTATATATCCACCAAATGCTAGAAGACAGCCTCAATTAGACACAATGACAGAATTTGAAGAAAAAGGGCAAGACCCAATGGATCCAAACTTAATTGAACAAAAAATCATATTAAGAAAAAAGCATTGGTATATAACAGAAAATAAATATCCATACGAAAACGCCCAAACTCATTTACTATTAGTCGCAAATGACCCAATATATGATATAAATAAAATATCTCAAGAGATGTGGGCAGAATTACTTGAAATAATATTAGAGTTAAATGTAGACTATGATATAACTGGTGGGGCATTATGCTTTAGATATGGAGATCCTGCTAAGTCAGGAGCATCACTAAAAAGATTACATGCACATATAATTCAACCTCAAGAAGACAAAAAAGTAAGATTCCCAATTGGTGGTTATAAAACATTACAAAAAGGATTAAAGATTAATAAAAAACAATAGGATATCACATAAAAGTGATATCTTTCTTTAAATAAAAGTTGAATAGATAAAAAATATCACTTATAATAAAAAACTAAATGAGGGATAATATGGAAAACGTTATATGTGATATAAAAACAAAAAGTACAGGAGAAATATATAATCTATTAAATGATTATTTTGAAGATTATTATTATTCTATTTTATATCTAAGAATAAAAAAAGAAGAGTTTAATAAAATCGTTCTTGAAGAAATTGAAAAATCAAAAGAATCATATGACGAAAAAGATAGTTATCCTGTATATATAAGTAGATTATTAAAGGAGAGAATAAAAGAATTAACAATTACACTCCTAAAAAGTAAAAGAGAAAAAGCTTATTCAATAATTAGAAATTATATGAAACCTCAAAAAAAAATAGAGTCAGATAAAGATATTCAAAAAGAATTTGAAAGGCTCTGTGATTTTTTTAAAGAACATAAATATATACCAAGAATTGAATTTATGAAGAGATTAATTCAAAATGAGGATTGGATGAAAGTAATCGCCAAATATATTTATGAAAATAATAAAGAACTACTAAAAAAGGCAGAAAAATCAAATGAAATAGAAATCATTATAAAGAAACTAATAGTAAAAGCCTATTATGAGTTAGAATATGAGATTAATATAAAAGATCCATATGATGAGAGTGCATATAAAACATATATAAATCTAATAGGTAGAATATCTCTATTACCAGATGAAGACTTAAAAACATATATAATAGCTGCTCAAGCAGGAGATCAAAGTGCTCGAAACGTAGTATTAGAAAATAACTTAAGGCTAGTAATAGATATTGCTAAAAAATATATAAATAGAGGAGTTCCTATAATGGATTTAATTCAAGAAGGGAACCTTGGAGTATTAGAAGCAATAAAACAATTTGACACAGAATATGGAACAGTATTTACAACATATGCTACGTATTATATAAAAAAATATATAAGAGAAAGTATACCAAGTCAAGGTAGAAATGTCAAAATATCAAGAGGAGATTTTGATACATCAATTAAAATACAAACAAAATATCCAAGTTTAATAGTAAAATATGGTAGAGAACCGACTGTAAAAGATCTAGCAATTGAATTAGATAAATCCGAAGAATGTATTATTAGAGTTCTTACTTGGATGAATGATACCAAAAGCTTATATTTACAAGTAGGAGATGATGAATCAGAATTAGAATCATTCTTACCACAAAAGGATACATCAACAAATAATATATATAGCGTTGAATTAGACGTAGAAGAAAGATTATTTATAGAAGCAATTCATAAATTATTAGGAAATCAGATATTAAATGAAAATCAAAGGGATGTCATTATAAAACATTTTGGGTTAAAAGGACATAAAGCCCAAACACTAGAAGAAATAGCAAGAGAGAAAAATACAAAAAGACAAGCCCAAGGATATATAGTTGCTAACGCCATAAATAAACTAATAGAACTTCCAGAAATTTTTGAATTAGCTCAATATACAGATAATCCAGAAAAAGCAATAGCAAAAGTAAAAGAAAGAAGACAAGCTATAAGAAAAAATCCAAATGTAAGAAGAAAAATGATGCCAGAAGATAAAAAATAAATTGAAATAAGCAAAAAAAAATACTATAATAAAAAGTCAAGGAGGATGCATATGGAATTAAATGTCGCAACAATTAGAAATAGCAAACCAGAAGACATATATTTATTTATAATAGATGATATAAATAAATTAATAAAAGAATATGCGTTTGTTGAAATTCCTCCAGATAAGTTTAAATCATTAATAATAGAAGAAATAACAAAGTCTAAAACAGAATATAATGGTAAAGTTGAATATATAAAATACATAATACAAAAAATAGTAGCAGCACTCGAAGAAATTATTAAAGAAAATATATCTAGAAAAAAAACAAGTAATAAAATAATTCAAAATTATATTGAACAAAAAATCGCTTCTGCAAAAACCCCAGATGAAATAATAAGAAAAATAGATGAATCGGAATTATTCATTCAAAAATATAATATAGAAATTAGTTTTGATCTTACTCAAAGTTTAGTAAATAATAGCAAAATAATTAGTTCAGCATACGAAAAAATATATAATAATAAAATCAAAAAAAGTAAAAAACAATTAAAAGGTGAATTAGCTAATGGATTATTACTAATATATTGTACCATTAACAATATTGAACTAGATGAAGTTGATGTAGCAGAAATTGATACAGAGTCATATTCAGAGACAGACAGTTTAGATATAGTAAAGCAATATTTCAATGATATTATTAGATATAAAATGCTAAAGCCTGAAGAGATTACAGAGTATGCAAAAGAAATAGAAAAAAATGGATTAGAAAATAACCATGCCAGAAATAAAATAGTAGAAGCAAACTTAAGATTAGTAATAAGTATAGCTAGAAGATATGTAGGAAGAGGATTATTATTATTAGATTTGATTCAACATGGAAATGAAGGATTAATAAAAGCCGTCGAAAAATATGATTATACAAAAGGATTTCAATTTTCTACTTATGCCACTTGGTGGATAAGGCAAGCTATCACAAGAGGGATAGCCGACGAAAGCAATAGTATAAGAACGCCCGTACACATGGCAGATAAAATAAGTAAAATGTACGCAACAATAACAAATTATGAGAAAACACACGGAGGTAAATCGCCAACAGACGATGAATTATGTAAGCTTCTAAATTGTACTATGTATGAACTAGCATCAATAAAAGCCGCTTATAAGAAAACAGACCCTATGTTAATAAGTCTAAACCAACCACTAAAAGGGAAAGATGAACCAGATACTACATATGGAGATTTTGTAGAAGACGAAAATGTAGATGTAGTAAACACAGTTGTAGATACAGAATACATAATGAATATAAGAAAAGCTTTAGAAAAAACAAATCGGTTAACAGACAGAGAAAAGAGAGTACTTAAATTAAGATTTGGAATTGAAGAAGAAAGAGGATTAACATTAGAAGAAGTAGGGAAAGAGATGAAAGTAACACGTGAAAGAATCCGACAAATTGAATTTAAAGCCCTAATAAAACTAAAAAAAGATCCTTTATTCAAGGCATTAGCAATAGATAATATTAAAGGGTATGAATACAATCCAAATAAACATCGACAAAAACCTAAAAAAGGAGATGATGAAGTGGCAAAAACAATTTATAAATATAAACGATTGCGAAACTACGTAAGACCAAAAATAAATAGAGCAATAGAAAAACTATCAGAAGAAAAAAAATTGGTTATCTATCACTATTACGGTTATGAAACAACAGATGGAGACCTAAATAATCCAAAAAAATCAATCGCAACAGAAGAAGAAAAGAAAATGCTCCCAAGTATAGCAAATGAAATAGAAAATCTAATTGAGCAAGAATACGATAAAGCAAATATAGAAAAGGAAAAAACAAAAAAGAAAAAAATAGAAGAAAAAGGGGTAAAAGATACAAAAACAGAAGGAGAAATTAATATGGGAAAAGGAAATAAAGGAAAAAATAGAAGAAACAGAAAAGAAGAAGAAGATATGAGCATAGCAAGCATAATAGCAGCAGAAGATGAAAGACAAGGAAGGCAAGAAAGACAAAAAAGTGTAGAATCAGCAACAACAGAAAAACAACCAGTACAAGAAGTTACCCCAGAAACACATAAAAAATCAAAAAGAGGTGGCGCTAATAAAGTACCATCAATATACCATTATTCACAATTAAAAAATATAAAAATAGAAATAGTAGACGAAGCAATTAAAGATTCCCCAGAAGATTTACAACTAAGATTATATAAAAGATCAGGATATCCAAAAATAACACAAATAGAGGATTTAAAGAACCCAACAGGTGAAAGTCTATTAACACCTACCGAAGCAAAAAAGATAAATGCAGATATACAAAGATTAAGATATAAATGTATAAAAATAGAAGAAAAAAGAAAAGCAGACGCAGGAAAAGATGAAACATTACTCGATGGAATAAGTCATATAAAGGAAGAACCTTCAAAAGAATTAAAATTGATTAAAAAACAAGGCAGACTAGAACAATCAGCACAACAACCAAACGAAACAGAAAAAAATGAAGTAGTAGAGATAGTTGGAGTACATGCTGAAGAAATGCAAGAAGTAGTAAATCCAGAAGAAGTAGCAGCAGTTGAAGCTCAAGTAAATGATCAACCATCAGAAGAAGCTGTAGAAACAGAAGTAGAAGTAGGTGGAGATGAAACAGTACAAGAACAAGATGCAGCAGAAGAAACTACAGTATCTGAAGATCAAGGAAATGACCAACCATCAGAAGAAGCTGTAGAAACAGAAGTAGAAGTAACTATAGATGAAACAGTACAAGAACAAACTGCAGAAGATGAAAGTACAGTATCTGAAGATCAAGCAAATGATCAACCTTCAGAAGAAGCGGTAGAAACAGAAGTAGAAGTAACTGTAGATGAAGTTGCACAAGAACAAACTGCAGAAGATGAAAGTACAGTATCTGAAGATCAAGGAAATGACCAACCATCAGAAGAAACTGTAGAAACAGAAGTAGAAGTAGCTGGAGATGTAGTTGCACAGGAACAAGATGTAGCAGAAGAAACTATAGCAGTTGAAGAACAAGCAGATGATCAACCAACAGAAGAAACTGTAGAAACAGAAGTAGAAGTACCTGGAGATGAAGTTGCACAGGAACAAGATGTAGCAAAAGAAACTACAACATTTGACATTTTTAAAGGTGGAGCTCCAATTATTACAGAAAGAAATGTAGGGGAATTTTATGAAAAAGGTGGAGATGAATTATTTGGTTTCATAAATATATCACATACTTCAAAACAACTAGAAGAAGCTGTAGAAACAGAAGTAGAAGTAACTGTAGATGAAACAGTACAAGAACAAGCTGTAGAAGATGAAAGTACAGTATCTGAAGATCAAAGAGATGACCAACCATCAGAATCAGCAGATGAAACTGAAGACGTACCTGTAGATGAAAGAAGTGCTTTAGAGGAAACTTCAGTAGGTGAAGATCAAGCAGCTGAATCAACCTTTGAAGAAATAGTATTAGAAAGTGATGACCAAGTTGTACCAACTAAAGAGGCAACAACAAATGAAACTTCTAAAAATAAAGTAGAAAATATAGCAAAGTTTATAGTTCCATGGATAGATTCAGAAATAGACTGCCAGTTATTAGAAGAATTAAATCCAGTAGGATACGCGATTTTTACATCAAGAATTTATGGTGAACAAACTGCACAAAATATAGCAACAATTCTAGGTATAGAGTTGAAAAATATAAACAAAGTAACTCTTGATGGAATAAGAATAGTAAAAGGTGGCATACATAGCAAGTTAGATATGGCCATAATTGCAGATGAAGAAAAAGATCATATAATAGTAGGTAAAAATAGAATACTTGAAATAAAAGATATATTAAAATCAATAGAAAAAGAAGTTAGTGTAAATCCAACAATTTTAACAGAACTACATGCAAGCCTAAATCCAATAGAATTCAGTATGATGGTTATAAAATTAGGATACAAAAAAGATAATGCTGAAATTGCAAGATTATATAAAGTAGAAAAAAGCGATGTAACTAAAGCATTTATAAAAACACTTGGATTTTTTAGAAGTAATTTAACAAGTATTATAAATAAAGCAGAAGACGCAGAAAAATATTCACTTGAAAGCTTAACATTAAATGGGGAAGGACCAAGTTTTGATAAAAGCGAAGATTTAACAATGCCAGTAATGTTAGAAAATGGTTCAGAAACATCAAGTAATGAAACAAAAAGAAGAGAATATACACTTCTTCAAAGAAAACAAAATCCAAAAAATAACGCTGATATAAATGAACAATAATAAATAAAATTCAGATAATATTTTTATCTGAATTTTTTTATGACGTGATATAATAGAAATGAATCTTTATAAAAATGAATAAAAAAAGGAGAAATCAGTATGAAAAAAATAATATTAACCGGAGATAGACCTACAGGTAGATTGCATCTAGGACATTTAGTAGGTTCATTAAGAGAAAGAGTAGCCTTACAAAATGCTGGAGATTTTGATGAAATGTATATAGAAATTGCTGATGCTCAAGCAACAACAGATAATTCTGGTAATATCCAAAAAGTAAAAGAAAATGTTCTAGAAGTTGCACTAGATTATTTATCATGTGGAATAGATCCTAAAAAATGTACAATATTTTTACAATCAGAAGTTCCTGAATTAAGCGATTTAACATTTTATTATATGAATCTAGTAACCTTAGCAAGATTACAAAGAAATCCAACAGTAAAACAAGAAATAATATATAGAGATTTTCAAAACACAATTCCCGTAGGCTTCTTAACATATCCAATTAGTCAAGCTGCTGATATAACTGGTTTTGATGCAAATATAGTTCCTGTTGGGGATGACCAACTACCTATGATTGAGCAAACAAGAGAAATAGTAAGAACATTTAATAGATTATATGGAGAAACCTTAGTAGAACCAGAAGCAGTTCTACCAAAAAATAAGGTATGCCATAGATTACCAGGAACAGATGGCCAAGCTAAAATGAGCAAATCAATAGGGAATTGTATCTATCTATCAGATTCAGAAGAAGAATTAAAAAAGAAAGTAATGGCAATGTATACAGATCCTAATCATATAAAAGTAGAAGATCCAGGAGATACTAAAAATAACCCAGTATTTATCTATTTAGAAGCTTTTGCCCAAGAAGAGCATTTTAAAAACTATTTTATAAATAAAGAAAATGGTCAAATTGAATACAATAATTTGCAAGAATTAAAAGATCATTATGAACGTGGTGGTTTAGGAGATATGAAAGTAAAAAAATTTCTATTCTATGTTTTAAATGAAACCTTAAAACCTATCCGTGAAAAACGCCACGAATTAGAAAAACAAATACCAGAAGTATATCAAATTCTATTTGATGGAAGCGATAAAGCAAGACAAAAAGTACAAGCTACTTTGACAAGAGTAAAAAAAGCAATAGGCTTAGATTATCGTCATGATGAAAACTTAATTAAAAACCAAATTGAAAAATATAATAAATAGGGGGACATATGATAGATATTAAAAATGTAAGTAAAAAATATGGTCAAAAAGAAGCTTTAAAAGATGTAAGTTTTACAGTAGAAGATGGAGAAATATTTGCCTTTATTGGTCATAATGGAGCAGGTAAAACAACACTTATAAAAGCAATTGTAGGAATTCATGAATTTGATCAAGGCGAAATACTTATAAATAATAAATCAATAATCGATAATGCTATTGAATGCAAAAAAGAAATGGCCTATGTTCCAGATAATCCTGAATTATATGAAAATATGAAAGCAATTGATTTTATAAATTTTATATGTGACATGTATGAAATTAATCAAGAAACAAGAACAGAAAATATAAAAAAATATGCAAAAATACTAGAAATAGAAGATAATATGAATGATCCTATATCTTCATTTTCTCATGGAATGAAACAAAAAGTAGCTATTATTGCTGCTTTATCACATAATCCTAAAATATTAATTATGGATGAACCATTTGTAGGTTTAGACCCTAAAGCCGTATTTGATGTAAAAAAAATTATGAATGAAATGATAAAAGAAGGTAAAATAATCTTCTTCTCAACACATATTCTAGATGTAGCTGAAAAACTATGTTCTAAAGTTGCAATTATTAAAAATGGTGAAATAATAAAAACAGGTAAAATGAAAGATATAAAAGGGGATAAATCATTAGAAAAAGTATTCCTAGAATTAGAGGGATAATATGCAAAAATATATATCATTAATAAAAGTAAGTCTAAACCATGACATGAATATATTTAAAATTAGTAAGAAAAAAGAAACAATTTATACCAAATACTTATTTCCTTTACTATTTACATTATATTTAATGTTTCTAGTAGGATCTTATACCAATAAACTTATAACTATTTTAAAACCAATGCATATAGAATATGTAGTAATTAGTATTTTTTCACTAGGAATAACAATAATGACCTTTATGGAAGGAATATATAAATCAAGTTCATTACTATTTAATTGTAAAGATGATAATCTATTATTTTCTTTACCTATTAAAAAAAGTACAATATTATTTATCAGAATGCTTAAGTTTTATATATTTGAGCTATTATATAATTCATTATTTTTAATACCAGTAATAATAGTGTATGCTATTAATATTCATCCAAGTCTAAACTTTTATTTATCATCAATAATTGCACTATTATTACTACCAATTGTCCCAATTATTTTATCATGTATATGTGGTTTTATCACAACAGAATTATCTTCAAAATTTAAAGGTAAAAACTTCATTCAAACAATATTTACAATAATAATACTTCTAGGAGTATTATATATATCATATAATCTAGAAGGTTTTATAAATGATATAGCAAGTAAAGCAAATAGTATAAATGAAGTAATAACAAAAATATATTATCCAGTAGGAGCTTATATATCATTAATAACAGATTTTAATATTAAAACATTAATAGTATTTATATTAGGCCATGTTATAATATCTATTCTAACAATTATTATATTAGGTAAATTATACTATAAAATTAATTCAAGTAATAAAAAAGTTATTACGTCTAAAAGAAATAAAGAATATAAAATTGTAACAAACAAAAAATCAATATCATTTATCAAAAAAGAATTAAATCGTTTTTTAGCTACTCCAGTATTTATTATTAATTCGGGATTTGGATTAGTATTACATATAGTAGCGTGTATAGGAATATGTTTAAAGTATGATAATATTATTGAATCACTTATAAAAGTAAATCCCTTTTTAGATAAAAGTACAATTAATGGATATATCCCAATAATTACATTCTCTTTAATTGTATTTTCATCATTAATGACCTCAATTACTAGTTCAATGATATCTTTAGAAGGTAAATCAATAAGCATATTAAAAAGTCTACCAATAAAAGTAATAGAAATAGTTATTTATAAAGTTATAACTGCTTTAATAATAATGATACCTTGTATATTACTAGGAAATATAATATTATTCATAAAGTTTAAATATAGTATATTAAGTATTACTTTATTACTAATCTCAACAATATTACTACCATTAGTATCAGAATTAATAGGTATCACAATAAACTTACGATATCCAAAATTAGATGCTAATAATGATACTGAAGTAGTAAAACAAAGTATGAGTTCAATGCTTTCAGTTTTTGTTGGAATGATTCTAATAGGTCTAACAGTACTAAGTATATTTAAATTATATGATTTAGGTTGGAATTCAAATAATATAATAATTCTAATATTAATAGTATATATAATCATATGTATATGTTTACTAAAGCTAGTAAATAGTACTTGTGAAGATAGTTTTAATAAGATGAATATATGAAAGGAGGGATAAAATGCCAATAATTGGAGCATTTATGGTACCACATCCACCCCTAATTATTCCAAGCATAGGGAAAGGAGAAGAAAAAAAAGTTCAAAAAACTATAGATGCATATTATAAAGTGGCTAAAAAAATAAAAGAACTAAAACCAGATACTATTATAATAACTAGTCCACATAGCCCTAGTTATATAGATTTCTTTCATATTTCAGATGGAAATAAAGCTAGTGGTAATTTTAATAACTTTAATTCATCAGAAGAAATATCAGTAACATATGATGTAGAATTACGAAACAAAATAATAGAAATTGCGAAAGAAGAATTATTTCCAGCAGGAACAGAAGGAGAAAGAGATTCTGAATTAGACCATGGAACAATGGTACCATTATATTTTATTAATAAAGAATATCAAGATTACCAATGCCTTAGAATAGGGATAACAGACTTGCCATTAAGAGATCATTATCAATTAGGTAAAATAATACAAAAAGCAACGGATATATTAAACAAAAAAGTATTAATAGTAGCTAGTGGTGATTTATCTCATAAGCTACAAGAATATGGTCCATATGGATATATAGAAGAAGGACCAATTTATGATAAAAAAATAATGAATACTATGCAAAATGCAGATTTTAAAGAATTAATTGAATATGATAATAAATTCTTAGAAAAAGCAGCAGTCTGTGGGCATCAATCATTTTCAATAATGGCTGGAACTCTTGACAAAAAGGAAGTAGAAACAAAAATATATTCCCACGAAGATATAACCGGAGTAGGGTATGGAATAGCTTATTATAAACCAATAGGAGAAAATGATAATAGATGCTTTCTAGAACCAACAGACCCATATGTAAAATTAGCTAAATTAACAATCGATAATTATGTTAAGAATGGTATAAAAATAGAAATACCAAATAATACACCAAAAGAATTATTAGTAGAGAAAAGAGGGGTCTTTGTCTCAATCCATGAACACGGTGAATTAAGAGGATGTATAGGTACATTTAAACCAACTAAAAATAATAAAGCCGAAGAAATAATAGATAATGCTATATTAGCCTCTACCAAAGATTATCGCTTTAAACCAATAATAAAAGAAGAATTAAATAATTTAGAAATAAATGTAGATGTTCTATCAGATACTGAAATAGTAAATAATATAGATGAATTAGACCCCAAAAAATATGGAATTATTGTTACAAAAGGATATCAAAAAGGATTATTGCTTCCAGATATAGAAGGAATAAATACTGTAGAAGAACAAATAAATATAGCTAAACAAAAAGGAAATATTATAGGTGAAGATTATATTATAGAAAAGTTTACAGTTGAAAGACATAAATAAATGTAAATTGACATAAAATAGTTATAAAAGAAATAAAAGAAAAAATGATGTCTGTTATAATATAATAGAGGTGGGAATATGAAAGTAGTATGTGTAGGGCACTCAACATATGACACAACTTTACCAACTAGAGAATACCCAAAAGAAAATATAAAATATAGAGTAGATCATCATATAGAATGTGGTGGTGGCCCAGCAGCTAATGGTGCATATCTATTAGCTAAATGGGGGTTAGATACTACTATTTGTTCCGTTGTAGGTGATGATTATTACGGGGACCAAATAATAAGAGACTTTGAAAAAATTGGCGTAAATACTGAATATATAGAAAAACAGCCAAATCATAACACAACAAGCAGTTATATTATTGCTAATATGAGTAATGGTTCCAGAACAATATTATCAGCCAAAGATATACCTATAAGAAAACTATCAAAACCTGTAAACATAAAAGCTGATGTAATTCTAATCGATGGAGAGCATCCAGAAACAGCCCACGAAGTATTAGATCAAAATCCAAATGCAATAAGTATAATAGATGCTGGAAGATTAAATGAAGATACTAAGTCATTAGGAAAAAAAGTAACTTACTTAGTATGTTCAAAAGACTTTGCTGAAGAGTTTTCAAATCAAAAAATTGATACTAATAATATTCAAACTTTAATTGATATATATAACATGATGTACTATTTCTTTCATACTAATATAATAATAACTCTAGAAGCAAAAGGAAGTTTTACAGTAATAGATGGTGTATATCAAATAATTCCAAGTATAAGAGTAACAGCTCTAGATTCAACAGGAGCTGGAGATATATTCCATGGAGCATTAACATATTTTATAGCTAAAAACTACCCTTTAAAAGAAGCCATAAGATTAGCCTCAATAACAGGAGCTATATCCGTAACAAGAATAGGATCAAGAAATTCAATTCCATTATTATCGGAAGTATTAGATTATGATACAGTTATCTAAATATCCAGAATTAGATTTACATGGTTATGATAGAGATTATGCTAGAATCAGTATAAATGATTTTATAGAAGATAATTACAAGCAAAAGAAAGATGTAGTAATTATCATCCATGGAATAGGAACAGGAATAATAAGAAAAACTACTCAAGAAACACTAAAAAGAAATAAATTTGTAGAATCCTATAAAATAGATAATTTTAATAGTGGTATGACTTATGTAAAACTTAAAAAACCTCAAAAATGAGGTTTTTTTATATTAACGTAAATTTTTAGGCTAATGTCCGTTTTTTAACGGATTTTTTTCTTTTTCAGAGTTATTGCCGTTTCTAGAATGTTAAACGGAAATAAACTTGATAAAAGTTATTAATTATAGTTATTTTTTGATAAATTATTCCACGACT
>JAEEGL015865340.1_pt1 | contig 18966 bp, 16 predicted proteins | sample 9134231 | NCBI WGS metagenome assembly JAEEGL01 (sample SAMN16246548, study PRJNA631951) | gut metagenome | biome: gut microbiome; feature: rumen; material: fiber-attached | host: Bos | place: Iran: Karaj | collected 2018-10 | reverse complement strand
CGATTTACAAGATGTAATGTCATCGATTGACGCATGCCATCTTAATGTATCAAGTCCCTTAAAATATGCCATACACAAGAATCGTTCCTTGAAGTTCTGAATCTCAATGTTTTTCTTCTTGGCATATTCATATAATTTTTCCGGAACAAGAAGGTAAGGTTTGTTCAGATCAAGAATCGCAAAGTCCATCATATAGTCCATGATTCCTGCTCTGCCCCAATCTGTACAATAAGCCTTTCCATCTTCGTTAACAACCATATAGCTGAAGAATGTATTGTTATTTACCAGATATCGTTCTCCTTCACAAAACGGTGCATACTGCAATGCCTTTCCCAACACTTCTTCGAAATACTCCTTCTTCAGGAATGTTGTTTCAAACATGTCTTTCCAGTTTTTCCAATAACCTTCATTGTTCTCATTAAATGTTTCTTTAATAAACTCCTCTACGGAAGAATATGGTGCCTTATTATCTTCATTAAACTCTCCATATCCTGTTACAGAAGAAATATCCGTATCGGCAATCTGGAAGATCATATCAAAAAACGCTTCGTAGTTTTTTTCAAATTCTTCCACGGAAAGCTCGTCGGCATTTCTTCCTGTTGGGTTCATTACAATTTTATCATCTGTTAAATTTCTAATAAAAATATCTCTGTTCATATTATTGTCCTTTCAATTATTATCTTATTTTTTTATTGTATAAGCGCTTTCTACAAGGATAATAATACCAACCTTTTGAAATGAGTAAAATAGATAGAACTATTATAATTGATTAATACATATTTAGGGAAATGTTATTCTTTTCATAGGCAGTGGACTTTTCCTTGATTGGGATTTTGTCAAAACTGTCAGGTATTCTTGCTAATCATAAAATTGGTATCTTTGCGGTCTCTACATATAACACAGATTACATCCTTGTGAAAAAAGAAAATTTTCTGAACTTCAAGGGGCGTTGCGTCAGTAATTTATTATTACTGACGCAACGCCCTTGCTATATTTGTGACTGTCTTTCGTAAACCTTACGAAAGACTAACACCATTTTGAAATTCTTTCTCTTACAATATCTTCACCTAAAACCTGTGAAACTTCCCAGACATCCGGTGCATTTGATCTTCCTGTAAGTGCAATTCTAAGCATATTTGTAGTCTGTACAATGCTTCCCTTATACATATCAGGATTCTTCTTGAAGTCCTTTGGTCTTACAGCAAAACCAAGCTCTTCCGTGATCTGCTTAACCATGCCAAACCATTCAGACTGATCAAAGCTGTGGTCGTACATTTCCATATATTTGTTGAAGAATGCCTTGATTGTTTCAGGATCTGACTGCTCATTCATGTCATCTTCCACAACAAATAATTCATCATAGTAGAATTTCATAAATTCACATGCCTGTTTCCAGTTTACCAAGTCTCTTCTTGGCTTCTCTCCACCTCTGCCGATTCTTAAAGCGCCAAGTGTTCTGTCCTTATATTTTTCAATAAGTTCTGCAAATGATTTGTTGTATTCAACACACCACTCATGCCACTTCTCATAAACTGTATCTGCATCCATTCTTGCAATAACATTCTTTGAAACATCATGAAGCTTATCTAAATCAACCAAGCATCCTGAATTTGACATTTTGTCCAATGAGTATTCAAACTCTAAATAGTCTTTTGTAGGATTCTCGATTCTCCACTCTTCGTAGTTTGAGTTTAATACTGTCAATAAGAACTCCCAAACAGCATCCTGAGAAATACCCTCTTCCTGATAATAAGCCAAGGCAAGTTCAGGATCTTTTCTCTTTGAAAGCTTTCGCTTGCTGTTTCCGTCAATCTTCATCAATGTAGCTGTGTGACAATAGATTGGCAACTTCCATCCCAAAGCATTGAACAATTCTACATGGATAGGCAATGAAGAAATCCACTCCTCACCACGAATAACATGTGTTGACTTCATAAGATGATCGTCTACTACGTGAGCAAAATGATATGTAGGAATTCCATCGCTCTTAAGCATTACAAAATCAAGGAAGTTTCTTGGCATTTCAAGTTTTCCTCTGATTGCATCATCAACAGAAATATATTCATCTGTCTTAATACCTTTGTATCTGAGTACCCATGGTTCTCCTGCTGCAATCTTTGCCTTAATTTCATCTATTGTAAGATTTCTGTTTTTTTCTGCAAACTCACCGTAAATACCTATATCCAACTTATCAGCAATCTGCTTTTCTCTAATAGCTGTAAGTTCTTCCTCTGTAAGGAAACATGGATATGTCTTTCCCTGAGTTGTAAGCCATTTTGCAAATGTCTGGTAGATATTCTTACGCTGTCTCTGTCTGTATGGGCCATAGTTTCCATTGTCTCCGTCAGAAACGGCACCTTCGTCAAACTCAACGTTGAAATATTTCATTGCGTTGATAACTGTATCTACAGCTCCCTCAACTTCTCTCTTGTTATCAGTATCTTCTATGCGTAAATAAAAAACACCGTTTGACTGATGAGCAAGTCTTTCACCGATAATTGCATTATATAAATTTCCCAAATGAACAAAACCTGTTGGGCTAGGTCCGATTCTTGTTACCTTTGCTCCTTCAGGTAAATTTCTGTCCGGGAACATGTTCTCGATATCTTCTCTTGAAGTAGTTATTTCAGGAAATAGCACTTCTGCCAATTCATCGTAATTCATTGTATATTCCTCCTAATTTTCAATTAGTACCACGCATATGCGCACACAATAAGTATTCTACTATACGTCTTTACAACATGTCAATTCCAAGATACTCTAAAACCATCTGCAAAAAGAAATGCTCATGGACTTCAATTTTTTGACCGCTTTCAGCTTTCACTTTTGCAAACAGTTCCTGATTTGGTTCATATTTTACCTCTAATAAAATTAAAGGGGCTGCACACAACAGTCCCTTTATAAATAACATATTATTTCTCTATCTTGGATCATGATTGAAGTGACAATCACATACCTCCGCACCTTCTGCAATAGTAGATTCTCTTGTAAAAAGTGTATTGTTCATATTGGCTCTCTGATAATCAAGGCAACACATAGCCGGTATCAGTTCCTCAATTCCAAGTTCTTTGTATAAGTGAACAACTCCGCACTGGTGATAATAAATAGAATACTTGTGGCAACTCTCACCAGCCTCATATGTGTACTTCCAATCATATGGATTGGTCTTTGTCATACTCTTCTCAGCCTCTTTTGCAATCTTTTTCTGTCCATCCGGAGTATACTTCTTTTCAGAAATCGCCAATCTCTGCATAGTCTTATTCTTAAGTGCAACCTTCTTGTTGATTTCTATCATCTTCTCAATCGGCGGCTTTTCATCCAAAGTCATGTATATGCTTGCCATTACTGCTGCAACCAATATCTCATTTAAATAAAAACCACCTTCTTTTATTTCCTCAATCTTTGCTACTATCTCTTTGTACTTTGGCATTGATCTTGCTACAATATCGTCTGCCGTAGTCAGATGCAATATCTTTGCAAGTTCGTACTGATAGTTTTGAGAAAAACTCTTCCAAACAGATCTTGCAGTCAAACCGTAAATCATGTCCGTTACCTCTTTCCTTATTTTTCATATTTCCCTATCAAAAACGATGTCTTGTAACTTATAGTATACAACATTTCCTTATGTTTTAACAACTTTTTATCGTATTTTTATAAAATTCAGCCATGCACATAAAACAAGAATATGGAGAAAGGATGTTTACATACTTTCAAATAGTCTTATTTTTATGTATTACAACTAGCTATTAAGTCCCTTTAATTCTTCAAATAATTCCAAATCTGAAGCTGTTATCTTTACGTTTGTGGCTATTGTTTCGCCCTCAGGAGAAGTAACCGATATTTCAATTATTGTTCCCTCTACAACTCCTTTCTGTCCTACTGCAGACAAAAATGGCATAAACTTTGGATGATTTGCTGAAAATCTTTCCCATGCTGCCTTAATTTTAAATATTGCTGTTGGATTAATCATTACTCATTCTCCTTTGTCTCGTTTTTTCAATCACGGATTTTTGCACTCCGCCATATTATTATTTATAGTAATTAATTTACATATTTATTAATATTTTATAATCATTTTGTAAATATCATCATTTTTGAAACTAAAACAGTTCCTCAAATCTCATTATTTATTTTGGAACTAATACAGTTCCTTAAAGTTCATTATGAATCTGTCTGCTAACTTTTTCATCTCAGGATGCTCGTATGTTGAGTGGTCTTCATATACACCTATGGTCATAAATCCTCCCATCTTAGCACCCTTGATTCCTGCCAGTATATCCTCGTATACTACGCACTGGTCACTGGAAAGTCCCATATCTTTGGCTGCTTTTTCATATATATCAGGGAAGCCTTTTCCCCTCTCAACCTGATCCACAGTTACTATAGTATCAAACATATCTATTATTCCGTTTCTTGTAAGAGCAGGAATAATCAGTTTTCTGTCTGAAGAAGTCGCAACTCCAAGTTTTATGTTTTTGTCTTTTAAATAGTTCAGATACTCTATGGCATAAGGTTTGCAAACAACTTCATTCTCATAAGCTCCCATTGCCATATCGAACCATTCGCCCATAATATCTTCGACTTTTTCGTTGAGTCCAAATCTCTCAATAGTGTACTCCGCTGCCTTTCTTGCTCCAAGAGGTGCTATCGCCTCCAAATAATCAAAGGGCACTTCTAAATTCCTGTCGCCAAGAAATCTTTTATCTATCTCAGTCCATACCCACATTGAATCAAGTAGCGTTCCATCCAAATCAAAAATGGCACCTTTTATTTTTTCAATCATTATTTAAAACTCCTATTTTGGAATGCAGCTATCTGCGTAGTTACTTTGCTATTCTAGCATAAAACAAAATCTCAAACAACATTCATTTTACTGTCTGCCATTGACCTTTCTTTTAGAATTGTCTAAAATAATTTTTGGTTAATTTGTGACAAGATTTTTGTTGGAAATTATATTGCTGTTTATAATTTTACATTTTATCAAATTCATTTATGATGGGAGATTAATAATGGATATTTTTGTTTTAATAAACCAGCTGATTGTACTCTTTATAGTGTTATGTTTTGGATATATCTTAAATAAGTTTGGAATTCTTGACAGTAATTTCAACAGACGTGGTTCAAAACTGATAATAAACGGAACTACACCTGCAATGATGATTAGTTCCGTTCTTGCTCTTGAGACACCACCGGATGCGAAGAATGTTATAACTGTATTCATAATATCAATAGCAATGTACACACTGCTTCCTTTGGTTGGATACATCTTAACTTTGGTTATAAAACCTTCGAAAGGGTCTGTCGGTGTCTATCATTTTATGTATATTTTTTCAAATGTAGGCTTTATGGGATTTCCGATTTTGAATGCCATTTACGGACCTACTGCCGTATTCTATGCGGGAATTGTAAATATCATCTTCAATCTCGGATGCTATTCTTACGGTATTCTCATTATTAACCGAGGCTCAGATACTGAGTCATCAATGAACTTAAAGAAATTAATCTCGCCGGGAATTATTTGCTCGATTTTGGCATTGCTTATCTATGTTACGGGAGTTCATTTTCCACCTGTTATCGAGGATACTGTTTCAACTATCGGTGGCATAACTCCTGCACTTGCAATGATTATCATTGGTTCAACACTCGCTACAATAGATTTGAAGGATATATTCAATGACGTTTATGTATATGTATTTTCCATTATCAAGCAGGTAGCTCTTCCACTTTTGCTTATACCGGTTTGTCGTTTACTTATTAAGGACGAACTTGTTTATGGCGTAACTATGATGATGCTACTTATGCCTGTCGGAAACACAGCTGTGTTGTTCACTACTGATTTTGAGCACGACGAATCAATTGCAGCAAAATCAGTATTTATCACAACTGCCATGTCACTGTTTACTATTCCGCTCGGAATGATTATAGCCTTAAGATAATGTGAGCTGCTCCATTTCATCAAGCAACTCTTTGAATAACTGTAAGGCGTCTTCCACCGGCTTAGGAGTTGTCATATCAACTCCTGCCATTTTCAAAAGGTCTATGGGATCTTTTGTGCAGCCGCCTGTCAAAAACTTCATGTAATCATTTACGCCGCTTTCACCTTCGCGCAGAATCTTTGCGGAGAGGGCAATAGCTGCCGACAATCCTGTGGCGTACTGATATACATAAAATGGTGAATAGAAATGTGGAATTCTTGCCCACTCAAGTGCTATCTCTTCATCGGATATCATCTCTTCACCAAAATACAGTTTATTCAATTCGTAATATATATTGCTCAGAGATTCGCTTGTGAGAGTCTCTCCCTCTTCAACTTTTCTGTGAGTTATTTTTTCAAATTCGGCAAACATAGTCTGTCTGTAAAGTGTTCCCTTGAACTGCTCAAGGAAATGATTTATCAGGTAGGCTTTTTCTTTTTTGTCTTCAGTCTTATTTATCATATGTCTGATGAGAAGCGCCTCGTTGCAGATTGACGCAACCTCAGCCACAAATATTCTGTAATCAGCATTAATGTATTTCTGATTTTTGTTTGAATAGTAACTGTGAAGTGCATGTCCCATCTCGTGTGCCAGCGTAAATACATGATCGAGATTTCCCTGATAATTTAACAGCACATATGGATGGGTACCATAGGCTCCCCATGAGTACGCTCCGCTCTTCTTTCCTTTGTTCTCATACACATCAATCCATCGGTTATCAAATCCCTCTCTAAGTGTCCTGATGTAATCTTCTCCCATAACCGAAAGACCTTCGGCAACAATTTCTTTTGCCTCCTCAAAAGGAATATATCTGTCAGGGACGTCAACTATCGGCACATACACATCATACATGTGCAGTTCGTCAACACCAAGCATCTTCTTTCTGAGAGCTACATATCTGTACATCAAATCCATGTTCCTATGAACTGTATCAATAAGATTATCATAGACTTCTTCAGGAATGTTACTTCCGTTCAGATACATTTCCCTGGTTGAATTATAATGCCTGACATCGGCATAAAATACTGCCTGAGATACGTTTGCATTAAATGTGGCGGCAAGAGTATTCTTCATCTTGTCATAGGTTCCATAGAACGCCTTAAATGCACGTTCTCTTAATACCCTGTCCGTACCTGTCTGAATTGGTACAAAATTGCCGTGAGTCAGTTTAATCTCTTTTCCTTCATTGTCAGTCACAACGGGAAAATCAATATCTGCTCCGTTAAACATGGTATAAATATTGTCCGCAGCCTGTGCTATTCTTCTGCTCTTGGCAAGTATCTCCTCTGTTTTTTTATCGAGAGTATGCTCTTTTTTTCTTAGTATTTCTGAAAGAAATCTTTTATAATTTGAAAGGCTCACCATCTCAAGCCACTCATTAATAACAGCATCATCCATCTCAAGAATCTCAGGTTCTATGAATGAAGTATTACTTCCAAATTCCATGAACAGAGTCTCTGCCTTTCCGGCATATTCCTGATACTTTGAAACACTCATATCCTGGTGATATCTCTGATTCGAATAAACATATAATCTTTCAACGCTGTTTCCAACCTTATCAACCAGTTTCAGACATGAAAGCAGATTATCCGGACTCTGTGAAATCTTTTCCGCATAATCTACAACCTGCTTTAATGCATTTTTTGTAGTTTCATATTCATTCTCCCAGGCTTCATCTGACTCAAACATATCCTCCAAGCGCCAGGTATCTTTTACATCTATCTCATTTCTTTCTAACAGTTTGCTCTCTTTCATTGTTATCTCCTTTATTTGTTCCTTTTATTCTTATACATATCCCAAGGATCTTAGAACAAAAATAATCGTTGTTATCGTTATGGCTGAAAACAAAGTACTTATAACAACCATGCTGGACGTTAGAATGCCATCGCAGCCCGCGCCTTTTGCCATGATAAAGCAGCTTGGCGTAGTAGGCGAACCAAGCATAATTACGATAGCCATCAGTTCCTTATCTCTGAAACCAAGCCATACTGCCAGAGGCAGAAAAATTATTGCCTGTCCTGCAAGTTTTATGAATGAACCTGTTACCGCAGGTCCTATCTTCTCAATGGCTTTTCCAAATTCAAATGAACCTCCGATGGCAATTAATGCAAGGGGGGTTGTTATTTTTGCAAGAGTACTTATAGTGTTATCCATCATAACCGGAAAATCAACCTCGAGAAGCGAAAGCGCCACTCCTATAACAATACCTATTATGATTGGATTTGTTACTATTCCGATAAGACTCATTTTGATATTGTCATTTCTGATTTGTCTGACCATTGCCTTATTGGTGTTCCTTTTATGCATTGGCGATTCCATCTGCAATACAATAACAGAGAAAATATTGTACAAAGGAACAGCTCCGATTATCATCATAGGTACCATTCCGGTATCCCCGTAAATATTCAAAACAAATGCAGTTCCAAGTACTGCTGCACTTCCTCTAAAGGAGCCCTGAACAAATTCGGCAATCACTGATTTATCTTTTATAAACAGCTTTGCTCCAATCCATATTACAACAAAACATGCTGTTGTCACCAAAGCACAATAGGCTACATACTTCATCTTAAACTGTGCCTTAAAATCCATTGCCATGAGATCCTGAATCAGAAGCAATGGCAATGTAATTCTAAAATTCAGTCTGTTTGATACCTTGATAAATTCTTCATTTATAAATTCTTTTTTCTTCAATATGTACCCGAATACAATTATTGCAAATACGGGTACAGTTGCATTAAGACTGTATATCAGATTCTCCATAATTAATTCTCCCTAATTATACTATTCTTATGATCCGGCATTTTGTAATTATCCAAATGTTGCATTTTGCTATTGTTACAATACTGTATTTTCACTTCTTCTAATCTGCTATTATTTATTCTATTATGATTAAACCGGTCATAACCAACCTGCATTATTATATCATTTTATTTGTAATTCATAAACAATATCATGTATACTTTTATTATATTAGTAACTATTCAGCCTTTCAGCAATGCCAACTCGAATCCGCGTTTAGAAGTGTGATTCTTTTTGGCCTGAGATATTTTTTGTGGAGGGATACAACTATGAGCAAAATAGTAGTTGAAAATATTGTTATACAACGTTTATTCACTTTTGATAATACCATTGTTGATACATGCAAAAAAATAGCAGAGCTTTGTAATTCAAATGACTATTTTTCACACTCATTTTTCTTTGACGATTTTTGCTTATCAAGTGCGGATGAATTCTCTTATGATAAACTATCTTCTGATGGCGCTTATTCAGATAGTGTTACTTCTGATAGTTCTGATTGTCTTCCTTCGATGTATATCGCAAAAACAGATGATTTGACGGTTGGTTTTCTCTCAACATATTCACTTGGAGATTCAATAGAAATATGCGCATTTGTTCTTCCTGAATTTGAAGGAATGGGGATTTTCAAATCCATGTACAAATTATTTGCAGACGATTATGAGGGCTATGACATCTACGTATCATGTTCCCCATCTGACGCAAAACTAATATCTTTTATAAAGCATTTTGACTATCAGTACCACAATACAGAAATCATGATGAAATACGAATCCGATGGTTTAAATGACAGTTCTGTATTTGAGCCGCTAGCGGAATCATTTTTTGACTCTGACCCTCTGATTATCAACAAAAATCTGTCGGAAAATGAGATTTCATACACATTATCCACTACTGATGGTAGTCGAATTTTGGGAGAAGGAACTGCTTTCTTGGATTCACAGGCTGCTTCCATTCACGACATTCTTATTTATGAAGAATACAGAAATCAAAAATACGGTTCACTACTCGTACGATACATGATAAATGATCTTTGCTCAATGAAAAACAGCATTCTCCTTCATGTATCGAAAGAAAATGCTGCTGCTTTTTCACTTTATAATAAATTAGGTTTTAAAATTGTTGAACAGTTAGATTATTATTTATCAATGCTGTAATCTGCACTGTCAATTACTCCTGCATCTTTAAATGGCCAATATACCACAACCGCTTTTGCAATAATCTTCTTTTTGTTTACATAGGAATTCTTCCAGAATCTTGCATCGTTAGAGATATTTCTGTTATCTCCCATAACAAAATAACTGTCTGCAGGAACATCAAAAGACAATCCATCATTCGCGTTCAGCCATTCCTCAGGAAGATATGGCTCTTCTAATGGTGTATCGTTGCCATCTATGTATACATGTCCGTCTCTGATTGCTACATTCTCTCCTGGAAGTCCGATAACTCTCTTTACGAAATTCTCTGTTTCGTCGTCAGGAAACTTGAATATTACAACGTCTCCTCTTTCAGGACCTTTTTTGATATATGCAAGCCTGTTACCAATCATTCTGTCACCGGTCATTATTGTATTCTCCATCGATCCGCTTGGTACATTTGCATTGATTATAATAAAGTTATCCAAAAATGCTGCTGCCGCAATCGCAATCACAAAAATGGCAACCCAAGAAATAATTTCCTTTTTTAGGTCAAATTTACCTTTGTCTTCCTCACTATCTGTTTTAGCTTCATCCTGATTATCAGATTCAGTCTGTGCTTTGGATACAGACTCCATCTCCTCATACATATTTTCTGTTTTATTTATAGCTTCAGATTCTTCTGTAGTCACATTATTATTCTCGCTCATCTTTCGCCCTCCTCATTTTTGTTTTTAATATCTTCACGTGAAAAAGTATACCATAATATTACACTTATAAAAACAATTTATTGTTGATTATTTCTTATTTTTTTCTTAAATTGCATTATTTCTGTGCAATACACGTAAAAAAGTCATATTATCACCGGTTTCATTTTTGCATTACTTAACATTTTTGACACCACAGAAATAATTCTTAGATTGTAAGAACAATTACTTTTTTTCTTATCATTTGAGATTTGATTGACTATGCTCATTTTTCTAATATAAGATTGCAATGAGCAACATTTTTTTTTTCAACATTTTGAGGTTTTAGATGGAAAAAGCAAATATCAATAACATATCAGATTTTGAACGCAAGGATATATCAGAACTGTTAAAAAAATATAGAAAACTAAATAATTATTCCGTTAAGGATGTTTTGGTCTTAATGCAGGAAAGGTCTCTGTTTGTAGCCGAAAAAACTTTATACGGTTGGGAGAATGGCAGATCTCAGCCAAGTATTGACGCATTATTTGTTCTATGTGAAATTTACAAAATTCCTAATGTCATGGAGGCATTCGGTTATGATGGTGGAGAACCTTTTTATGTATCTCCCCACGAAGGAGATGTAATAAGACAGTACCGCAGATACCCTTCACTTCAGACAGCAATTGATAAACTTCTTGATTTGTAAGAAAATCAGATTTTCACTTGATTTATCCCGGATGCAATAACAAAAAAACGAACATGCACATACATGTTCGTTTTTTTGTTATTTGATACTAATTATTATTAATTATTTAAAAAGTCTTTTATCTTCTTACTTCTGACAGGATTTCTAAGTTTTCTGAGAGCTTTTGCTTCAATCTGTCTTATACGCTCTCTTGTAACCTTGAATTCCTTACCAACTTCCTCAAGAGTTCTTGGATGTCCGTCTCTGAGACCAAATCTCAAGATAATAACTTCTCTTTCTCTCTCTTTTAAATCTTCAAGAAGTGTATCAATATGCTCACGCAACATAACTGATTCGATATTTGCTTCAGGTGTTACAGTGTTGTTGTCTGCAACAAAATCGCCAAGGTTTGAATCATCTTCCTCACCGATTGGTGTTTCAAGAGAAGCCGGTTCTCTTGCTATCTGCATTATCTCGAGAACCTTCTCCTCTGACATATCAAGAGCTTTTGCAAGTTCCTGTGTCGATGGTTCATATCCAAGTTCAAGAGTAAGTTTTCTCTGCATCTTAGACATTCTGTTGATTGTTTCAACCATGTGTACAGGAACACGAATTGTTCTGGCATGATCTGCAAGAGCTCTTGTAACTGACTGTCTAATCCACCATGTCGCATATGTACTCAGTTTATATCCCTTTTCATAATCAAACTTCTCAACACCTTTAATAAGTCCAAGATTACCTTCCTGAACAAGGTCAAGGAAACTCATTCCTCTTCCCGTATATCTCTTTGCAATACTTACAACCAGACGTAAGTTTGCCTCTATAAGTTTCTGCTTAGCTTCTTCATCACCGTCAGCTTTACGTTTTGCAAGTTCTAATTCTTCGTCTGCTGAAAGAAGAGGTACTGTACCTATCTCTTTGAGATACATACGAACAGGATCTTCTGTTCCAACTCCCTCTAACAGGTCAACAGCATCAAGGATAACTTCTTCTTCCTCATCACCTACAACAAAATCATCATCAGGTTCAGGAATAAAATCGTCATCAGCCTTTCCTGCATTAATCGTAAATACATCAATCTTCTGTGTTTCTAAATACTTATAAACCTCTTCCAACTGATCTGCCTCGAGTGGAGTATCTTTAAAGAACGTAGTAATATCCTTTACATCCAAAACATTATTCTTCTTTTTTCCTAATTCCACAAGCTTAGCTATTTTTTCTAAAAAGTCCTTATTTTCCATGAGTCAATTCCCTTCTTCATGTAATGTCACAATTGCTTGTAACCGGTATTTTTCTGACATTTTTTTGAATTATTATGTCAAAAAATATGGTATTTTAAGTAACTAAACTATACCGAATTATAATTATACAGATTAATTACTGTCATGTAAAGGCTTGGCCTGTTTATTTTTTGCAAATTATTCTATATTATGCACATTTTTACCATTTTTATACAACATTTTATGCACTATTACCACTTGATTTTTTACTATGCTGTCATACACAGTAAATGCACGAAAATTATTATGAAACACTTACCTTCTAATCTTCCATTCCGGAAATAACTATATCTCCTTTGTGTAACCTTTAAGCCACACTCTTTCGTCTTCATTTAGATAAGGTGACACCTTTTCCCAAACTAATCTGTGATAATCGTTAAGCATTTTCACATCTGATTCTTCAAGATATTTTTTGTCGATACCGTCCAAATCTATCGGTGCAAAAGTAACAGTTTCAAAGCCCATAAATTTACCATATTCATTTTCTTCCAATTCGACACAAATCAGTTCATTCTCAGTTCTGATTCCGTACTCTCCCTCAATATATACTCCGGGTTCATCGGTAGTAACCATTCCCGCCTCAAGAACACATTTGTCTCTGCTGTTTTGTGGTTCTCTCCACCTGAAATTATTTGGGCCTTCATGTACATTTAACATGTATCCGACCCCATGACCTGTTCCACACTTATAATCAGTTTTTTCTTTCCACAGTGCTCCTCTTGCAAGAATATCAAGATTTGTTCCCGTGCAGCCATATAAAAACACTGCGTTCATAAGATTCAGCATTCCCTTTGCAACCAGGGTAAAGTGTTTCTTCATTTCCTCAGTCACAGGTCCAAGAATAATGGTTCTTGTGATGTCTGTAGTCCCCTCAAAATACTGTCCTCCGGAATCAACAAGATACATTCCCTCAGGTTTCAATTCCACGTTACACTTTTCATCTGCACTGTAATGCATCATTGCTGCATTTGGCCCATAAGCGCTTATAGTTTCAAAACTCAGGTCCTTTAACGGCCCCTGTTCTCTTCTTAATTCTTCAAGATAATCTGCTGCACTTATTTCAGTTATTGTCTTTTGTCCCACATTATTTTTCAGCCAGTACATAAATTTAGTCACTGCCACACCATCCCAAACGTGGCATTTTCTGATATTTTCAAGTTCTGTCTTATTCTTTACCGCCTTCATTCTCTTTGTTGGATTTTCAACATCTACTATCTCTGCACCTGACAGCATTCTTGAAACAAGATAGTTTGAGGCAGACAAATCAACCATTACTTTTCCCGTAATCTTTGACAGATCATCATAAAATGAGTGATAAGTTTTCTGCATGATTTTTATCTGCATATTATCTGTCAATTCTTTCGGAATATCGCTTCCTGCATAAATAACGACCTCATCCGGTGTGATTATTGAGTATGACAAAAATACCGGATTACATTTTATATCGCTTCCTCTAAGATTATAAAGCCATGCCTGATCGTCAAGTGAGGTCAGTACATAAGAGGACGTATTACTTTCTTCCATTTTTTTCCTTACTCTTTCAATCTTGCTCTCAAAACTCTCACCGGTATACTTTTCCTCTAAACTGTATATTGGGCCAAATTCTAATGCAGGTCTCTCTTTCCATACAAGGCCCGCCAAATCTTTGTCATATATTACTCTTCCGCCGTGTTTTTCTGCAATATCATATATTTTCTTTCCATATATGTCGCTTACTACTCTTCCGTCAAATCCAATGACACCACCATCTTTGCAAATCTCATCAATCAGTTCTTCTTCTTTCTTTACGCCGGCATCCCCCATTCTCATAAGGGTAATGGAACTTCCCTCAAGTTCCTCTTTTGCCTGAATAAAATATCGTCCGTCAGTATAAAGATATGCCTCTTTCCCGGTTACTATCAAAGTACCGGCAGATCCGGTAAATCCGCTTAAATACTTTCTACATTGAAAATATTCACTCACATATTCAGACATATGAAAATCAGATGTTGGTACTATATAAATATCAACACCTGATTTTTTCATTTCATTTCTTAAATTATCAATTCTGTCATTTACAGATATAATATCTGACATAAACCCCTCCCGATATTTTTTTATACATCTTGGTATAATTCTGTTATTGTTACATTTCCTAATCACAGTATGCCCTATTACAATTATTCATAAATTGTATCGCGCACCGTTATTATTAACTTATTAATTACAGTATACTCTGATACCATTATTTATATATCGCAGCATATTCCTGTAAAATCAGGTTTCGCCACCGGCTATAATTTCGCCCCCGCAAAGAATATGACCTTCGTCGTCATAAAGCACAAGTCCCTGTCCTTTTGTAATCGCTCTCTGTGGACTGTCAAATGTACATTTAAGCAATCCATCTTCTGTGATATTTGCTGTACAATAAGCCCCTTCATGACTGTATCTGATCTTTGCAAAAGCTCTTAAATCCTTTGGTATACTGTCTATACCCATGTAATTAATATTATTCGCAATCACATCAGTTCTGTACAAATCATCGATTGGTGCTATAACGACTTCATCACTCTCAGGCCTGATATCCTTTACAAACATCTTTCTTCCAAGATCTAACTTTATTCCTTTTCGCTGACCTACAGTATAAAAGATAATACCTTTATGCCTTCCTACTACTGTTCCATCCTGAAGCAGAATATTTCCCGGAACTGCTCTTTTACCTGTGCGTTTTCTGATATAGTTTGCGTATCTTCCATCCGGAATAAAACACATATCCTGACTGTCTTTTTTGTCCGCAACGATTATGCCTGCTTCTTTTGCTATTTCCCTTATCTGATCTTTTGATCCGAACCTGCCAAGGGGCATAATTGTTCTTGCAAGCTGCTCCTGAGACAATCTGAAAAGTGCGTATGTCTGATCTTTCTTTTCATTTTTAGCATTTAAAAGAGTGTATCTTCCATTAGGTAATTGTACAACATTTGCATAATGACCTGTCGCAACATAGTCAGCTCCAACTTTGTCAGCCACTTCCATCATGGCATTCCATTTTATCATTGGATTGCACATAATGCATGGATTAGGAGTTCTTCCGTTATTGTAGGAATCTATGAAATACTTTATTACAATTTCATCAAATTCTTTTCTTTTGTCGACAACATATGTTTTAATTCCTAAATAATCAGCAATACTATTGGCATCCAGTATATCCGCGTTATAACCTTCCTCAACTTTGTCAGAATTTCCTTCTTTTGGTATCTGCATTGTTACGCCAATCACTTCATATCCCTGTTTCTTCAGCAGATATGCAGTTACTGATGAGTCTACTCCTCCAGAAAGCCCAACGACTACCTTTTTCATATTACCAAGTCCCTTCCATTGGTTTAAAACTTGGGGCTGTTACAAAACATTCTAACAAATGTTGCAACAGCCCCCATAATAATTACATTCAATATTCTAATTCAATAATTAGTTTCCCAATTCATCCGGAGATACGATAGGTGACCACCCGTCAGCCTCTCCCGGATATGCTTCAGAAACTGTTTCTCCATTTGCATCAGTTGGAGCAACATAACTCTCTTCTATAACCTGTAAATCCCCACCATCAATATCCGGCTTATCCTCTGTCTTTGTCTCATCCTTGCTGTCACCATTATCTTTATTGGTATCATCTTTGTTGTCTTTTTTATCTTTTTTATCTTTTTTGTCCTTTTTATCTGACTTTTTGTCATCTTTGTCAGAAGTATCTGCATTGTCATCTGACACCTGTGTTGAGCTCTTATCTACGATTCTTGTAACTGCCTCACCATTTGCATCTGTCTCAACATTACCGTCTTTGTCTGTAACAGTCTCAACCACCTTATCACCATCTTCAAATACCTGAACATCATCCCAGAAATTACTCTCTGTCTCTCCACTCTGAGTTGTTTTTGCATCACCGGTTTTTGAAGTTGTATTATTACTTGTTGTCTTTACTATAACAACTACTGCGATTACTAACACAATTATCGCTGTCAATCCTATAATTAGTTTCTTTTCCTTCATCTTTACTCTCCTTTTTTATACTTTTCCCCTTGTATCAGGCTTGTAGAGAATTATTATTCTCCATCCATTCAAGCCACTCTTATATGGGTATATCACAAAAATGTGAAAATACAAAGTCCAAAATAAATAAATAAATAAATAAATACATAAATACATAAATACATACATACATAAATACATACAATTAAGAAGTATCAAAAATCATTGATTATCCTAAATATTATTGATTATTTTGAATTATTTTGAATTATTTTGAATTATGATTTCTTAATTGGATCTACGAACTGATTCAGATAGTACTGATACAGTGCTTTGTATTCCTCACTTCGTCTATCCATAGCATGCCCGTGCATATCGTCAAACTCGTCATAACTGTTAACTCGCTTAACAATGTGCAAAGCAACGTTACCGCAGTGACTCGCCATACGTTCAATGTTACCTACCAGATCAAGAAGTGCAATACCTGCCTCAACGTTACATTTTCCTGCCTCTAAACGCTCAATATGCTGATCCTTTATTGTATCTGCCATCACACCAACAGCTCTTTTCATCGGTTCAATTCTGGCAGCCAAAACAGTATCATTATTTCTGAAGGATTCCATTGTCACATTGAGCAATGTATCCATTGCTTCGATAATGGCCTTTGCTTCCTTAATTCCCTCCTCAGAAAAATGTATTCCCTTGTCATTTTTTGCTTCTCCTGAGAAGTATATGTTAATACATCTGTCACCTATTCTTTCAAAGTCACTGATTGAGTTAAGAATCTTTGACACTACTCTTCGCTCATCTTTTGTAAGTCGCTTTGTATTAACTTTCAATGTATATCTGCTCAGAACTGTTTCGCACTTATCTATAAATGATTCGTTCTCGTTAAGAACCTCGACTTTTTCTTCATCAGGTTTCTCGAAAAGTTCCATTGCAATCTTATAGTTTTCATAAACTGTTTCAACCATTGAATTCATTACTTTCTCACACTGCTCCAACGCGATAGTTGGCGTATTGAGAAGCATATCATCCAATTTTTTAAATTCAGAATCGCTCTTGCTCTCTTCATCTTTTCCGATAATCTTACCTGTAAGATTTGCCATCTGTGAAGAAAACGGCAACATCATCAAACTTGTCAAGAAGTTAAATCCAATATGAATAGCTGCTATAAAAGTTCTGTTTTCATACTTTGTCACCCAAAAATCAGGCTTAAAAATGAAAACAAGTATATATACAACAATCATCCAGAATACAGCACCAAATACATTAAAAAACAGGTAACTGAACGATACTCGCTTTGCCTTTTTGTTGGCACCAAGTCCTCCAAGAAGGATTGTCATACACTTTCCAATGTTCTGTCCAACGATAACAGGAAACGCAACTGCCGGTGCCATACCGGTGGTTGCCGCTAATGCCTGAAGAATACCTACCGAAGCAGATGAACTTTGAATAATAGCTGTAATAACAAGTCCAAGTAACACTCCATACAATGGGTTAGATAATGTTGAAAACATATGGATTACTTTCTCTGAATCTCTAAGTGGTTCAAAAACATTTTCCATATTCTTCATTCCAACAAACAGAATACCGAGTCCCACAAGAATTCCAGATGCATCTTTTGCTGTTTTGTTCTTTGCAAACATCATAATAAATGCGCCTATTCCTATAAAAATAGGAGCAAATGTTGTTGGTGAAATAAACTGTAAAATCACACTACTGCCGCCGGCTCCTGATTTTAAATCTTCCAAACTAAGAAGAATAGCTGTTGCTGTTGAACCAACGTTTGCACCAAACACTACCGGAATTGCCTGCATTAATGTCATAATTCCTGCGTTAACAAAACCGATAAGCATAATCGTTGTTGCCGCTGAACTTTGGATAATGGCCGTTACACCAAGACCAAGACTCCATCCCTTTATTGCTCCAACGCCTTTCTTATCACTGGTGGTAAGTCTCTCTAAAACCTTTTCCAGTTTGCCTCCGGCAAGTTTTTCCAGGGAACTTCCCATAAGACTCATTCCATATAGGAACATTCCTACTCCTCCAAGTAGCGTAATAACATTAAAAATAATTGCTGTTTCCATTTTTTCTCCTTTAATCTTCAGCCAAAATATTCACTAATTCAAAGAAAAAAGTCCAATAAAAATTATAATCAACTAATTTTTACCCGACCTCTCACTATCACATAATCACTATTTTTCATGTTCTTCTTTATAATACAATATTTGCAAAAATGTGTAAACAAAATTTTGTAACTATGATAGAGTAAATTTACTGTCAGTTGGGAAAGGTTGGAGAACTCCTAGATATAATAATTCCTTCCGATTTGTTTTCCCAATTGTATCTTACATCTGTCTATTATGCAACTTTTATGTTGCACAAATAATCCTTATCCTGCTT
>JAEEGL013562104.1_pt1 | contig 18966 bp, 20 predicted proteins | sample 9134231 | NCBI WGS metagenome assembly JAEEGL01 (sample SAMN16246548, study PRJNA631951) | gut metagenome | biome: gut microbiome; feature: rumen; material: fiber-attached | host: Bos | place: Iran: Karaj | collected 2018-10 | reverse complement strand
GCATCCTCTACGAAGCCCAGCTCGGCGCTCTGCGCGATATCGACTTCGGCATCTATCCCTACACCAGCTCGTCCTCGCCCCTCGCGGCCTACGCCCCGATCGGCAGCGGCACGCCGGATATCCCGGTCAACCGCGTCATCGGCATAGTCAAGGCGTATTCGAGCTGCGTGGGCGAAGGCCCGTTCACCTGCGAATGGTTCGGCGAAAAGGCCGAGGAGCTGCGCGAGGCCGGCGGCGAATACGGCGCCGCGACCGGCAGACCCAGGCGCGTGGGCCCGATCGATATCCCCGCCACGCGCTACGGCGTGAGGATGCAGGGCGCGACCGAGATTGCCCTGACCAAGCTCGACGTGCTCTCCTATATGGAAGAGATACCGGTCTGCATCGAATACGAGCTCGACGGCGAGAGGACGGGCGAGTTCCCGTTCCCCGCGCGGCTTGAAAAGGCCAAGCCCGTGGAGATCACCATGCCCGGCTGGAACTGCGATATCAGCGGCGTGCGCTGCTTCGAGGACCTGCCCGAGACCGCCAGGAATTACGTCCTGTTCATCGAGGAAAAGCTCGGCGTGCATATCTCCTACGTCTCCGTCGGCGCGGAGAGGGAAGCGATAATACTGAGGTAATAATCAATGAAACCCACCTATGAATCCCCGCTCTGTTCGCGCTACGCGTCGGACTACATGAAGCATCTCTTCTCGCCGGACATGCGTTACCGCACCTGGCGGAAGCTCTGGGTCGCGCTCGCCCGGGCGGAGCATCAGCTCGGCCTGCCCGTGACCGAGGAACAGGTGGCGGAGCTCGAGGCGCACGTCGCCGACGAGATCGACTACGAGGCCGTGGCCGAGAAGGAGAAGCTGCTCAGGCACGACGTCATGGCGCATATTCACGTCTACGGCGAGAGCTGCCCCTCCGCGGCCGGCATCATCCACCTCGGCGCCACGAGCTGCTTCGTGACCGACAACGCCGACCTTATGCTCTACCGCGATGCGCTCCGCTATATCCGCGGGGAGCTGGCCGCCGTCATCAAGGCGCTCTGCGGCTTCGCGATGGAGTACCGCGAGCTGCCGACCCTCGGCTACACGCATTTTCAGCCCGCGCAGCTCGTGACCGTCGGCAAAAGGGCGACGCTCTGGGCGCAGGACTTCCTGCTGGATCTTGAGGAGCTCGATTTCGTTATCGAACACCTCCGCTTCCACGGCTGCCGCGGCACCACCGGCACCGACGCGAGCTTCCTCTCCCTGTTCGACGGCGATGAGGAGAAGGTCAAGCGCCTTTCGATGCTGATCGCCGGGGAATGCGGCTTCGATACGCTCTTCCCCGTGGCGGGGCAGACGTACCCGAGGAAGTACGACAGCCGCATCCTGAACGTGCTCTCCGCGATCGCCCAGAGCGCGTACCGCTTCGCGAACGACATGCGCCTTTTGCAGCATCTGCGCCAGGTGGAGGAGCCGTTCGAGAAGGACCAGGTCGGCTCCAGCGCGATGGCCTACAAGCGCAACCCGATGCGCTGCGAACGCATCTGCTCGCTCTCGCGCTACATAATGGCGGACGCGATGAACGCCCCGATGACGGCCTCGACCCAGTGGTTCGAGCGCACGCTCGACGATTCCGCCAACCGCCGCATCTCGCTGCCCGAGGGCTTCCTCGCCTGCGACGCGGTGCTGCGCCTGATGCGGAACGTGACCGCCGGCATCCGCGTGAACCCGAAGGTCATCGAAAAGGCCGTGCTCGAATACCTGCCGTTCATCGCCACCGAGAACCTGCTGATGACCGCCGTCAAAAAGGGCGGCGACAGGCAGGCGCTCCACGAGGTGATCCGCAGGAACTCCATGGAGGCCACCGCCCGTATGAAGGAGGGCGAAAGCTGCGACCTGCTCGACCGCCTCGCGAACGATCCCGAATTCCCGCTCAGCAGGGAGGAGATCACCGCCGTGCTCGATCCCAAAGCCTTCACGGGCAGGAGCGCGCGCCAGGTGGAGGAATTCGTCGCCGCGCTCGACCTCGGCGAAACGAACACCGACGAGGTCACTATAAACGTTTAAAAAACTATGTCTAAAACAGTTATAAAACTTGCTGCGCTGCTGATTGCCCTTATTTTTGCCATAACCGCCTGCGCCCCCGTAAAAAAGCCCTCGCCGCTCGCGGAGGACGACGGCCCCGAGCCGGCGCTCGGCAGGGTGCTGACGTCGCAAAACGAGGTCACGCTCAAGGGCATAAGGCTCTCGGACGGGGATGTCTATTCCGTTCCGTTCGCGCTCGAGGGCGTAAACGCCGAATTCGCTGTGAACGACTGGATCGAGATGTGCATCGATTACGTCTATTCGGGCACGGGCGGCAAGCTGGGCGTGTGGCTTTTCCCGCACCGCGATATCGCCGAATACTCCCAGCTTGATATGCTGGGCGGGAACGCCTATTTCTGCGAATACGAGTTCCCCTACGAGACCTATCCCGACCCGCTCGAGGACGGCTTCATCCTCGAGGAGTCCGAGGCCGCGCCCGGGCTCTACGATATGCTCTTCACCTGGAACGGCGAGATCTTCGCAAGAACGGTGCTGCGCTTCACCGGGTCGCATTGAAAACCTAACATTTTAAACATAAGGGCGGTCCTGTCAAGACCGCCCTTTTCACATCTTTATACTTTCCTCAGCCGTTCGCGTACAGCTTGCCCACTATCCAGTTCGAGAGCCTGGTCGGCAGCATCTTTCCCAGCAGGCAGCAGGCCTTGTACTGTATGCCGACGCTCGAGAGGGGCTTGGGGTTCCTCTTCTTCGAGAGGGCGTACATGCGCTTCGCGATCGCGGAGGGCGGCATGCCGTTCCTTTCGTCGTGCTCCATCGTGGCGACGGACTTCTTCAGCGCCTTATAGACCTCCTCGCCGCTCGCCTCCTTGGCGCGCGCGTCGGTAAAGCCGGTTTGAATATCCCCGGGCAGCACGGCGCAGAGCTTGATCCCGAAGGGCCGCACCTCGTTCGCGGTCGCGAGCACGAGGGAGTTGAGCGCGGCCTTGGTGGCGGAGTAATACGCCTGGAACGGGATCGACAGCGCGCCGGCGACGGAGCTGGTGACGATGATCGTGCCGCTCTTCTGATCGCGCATAGGCTCGAGCGCGGCCTTGATGCAGGCGGCGGTGCCGAAGAAATTGACGTCGAACTGGCGCTTGGCCTCGCTCAGATCGGTGAACTCCACCGCGCCGGAGATGCCGAAGCCCGCGTTGCAGACCAGCACGTCGAGCCGGCCCTCCCTTGAAACGACCTCGCCGATCGCGGCCTTGACCGCGGCCTCGTCGGTGACGTCGGCCGAAAGGCTGATGACGGCTTCCTCGGGGCAGGGACGGCGGGAGAGGCCGTAGACCCTGTCGCCGTTCTCCGAAAACACCCGGCAGGCGGCAAGGCCGATGCCGCTCGAAGCGCCGGTGATAAGTACGATTCGCTGTGCCATTTTTTCGACTCCTTTAAATACAATGCGCGGGCGTGTTGCCGCCCGCGGGAAAGGCTTATTCCGTTTTCAGCACCTTATCTATTATCTCGAGCGCTTCGTCGAGCAGCTCGGTCGTGAGGGTCGCCATATAGCTGGTGCGCAGCAGGCTCTCTCCCGGAGGGGTGGCGGGGGGCAGCACGGGGTTGACGTACACGCCCTCGTCGTACAGCTCCTTCGCCTTGCGGAAGGTGCGGAACTCCTCGTAGGTGTAGATCGGGATGATCGGGGTCGGGCTGTCGATGATCCTGATGCCGCGTTCGATAAGTTCCTTGCGCATATGCGCCGCGAGCTCGCCAAGGTGCGTGACCATCTCGGGATGCTCCTTGAGGATATGCAGCGCTTCGATCGTGGTCGCCGCGTTGGCCGGGGGGATGGACGCGCAGAAGATGAACGGGCGGGAGGTGTGGCGAACGTAGTGCACCACGCGCTTATCGGCCACCATATAGCCGCCGAGGGAGGCGAGGGACTTGGAGAAGGTGCCCATGATGATGTCCACCCTGTCGGTCAGGCCGAAATAATCCGCCGTACCGCGGCCGCCGCGCCCGAGGACGCCCAGGCCGTGCGCATCGTCGACCATGACGCGCGCGTTGTATTTCTTGGCAAGGTCGCAGATCTCGGGGAGCTTGGCGATATCGCCGCCCATCGAGAACACGCCGTCGGTCACGATCAGCTTGCCGCTCTCGAGCGGGACGCTCTGAAGGGCGGTCTCGAGATGCACCATGTCGCTGTGGTTGAAGCGGATGGTCTTGGCCCAGCTCAGCTTGCAGCCGTCGTAGATGCTGGCGTGGTTCTCCTTGTCGCAGAAGATGTAGTCGCCCCTGCCCGCGATCGCGGAGATGATGCCGAGATTGCTCTGGAAGCCGGTGGAGAACGTCATGCAGTCCTCCTTGCCGATGAACTCCGCAAGCTCTTTCTCAAGCTGCACGTGCAGGTCCAGCGTGCCGTTCAGGAAGCGGGAGCCGGAGCAGCCGGAGCCGTATTTTTCGATCGCTTTGACGCCCGCCTCTATGACGCGGGGGTGGCTGGTGAGTCCGAGATAGTTGTTACTGCCGAGCATGATGCGGCGCTTGCCTTCCATCAGAACTTCGGGTCCCTGGCGGGATTCGAGCTCGTGAAAATAGGGGTAGATGCCCTCCGCGATGGCGCGGTCCACAAGCTCATGCTTGCATTTATCGAAAAGATCCATATAAAACTTTTGCCCTTTCTCGGGGCGCTCCTCGGTATGAATGGCGGGCAGGATGAATAAAGAATGAAAAACTACCCTACCCTTTAATATACAACAGATACGCCGCTTTGTCAAGAAAAATCAGCTTTTTGGGCACGAGAAAGCTGATTTTGGGCATGAAAAAAGCGGGGCGCAGACCCCGCTTGAAAACCGGTATCGATCCGTCAGGAAACGCCCAGCGCCATGCGCATGATGATGATCGCGTCGGAAACGGTGACGGCTCCGTCGCCGTCCATATCCCCGCGGAGGCGCTGCCCGGGCTCGAGGGCGATGACGCCCATCGCGTGGCGCATGGCGAGCAGAGCGTCTATGACGTCGACGGCCCCGCTCGAGTCCACGTCGCCGGCCTCGGCGGCGTATTCGCCCCGGAGGGTATCCAGCCAGCCGGAAACGAGCGCGAAAAGCTCGTCGTGATCCGCGATGCTGCCGACGATCCGTTCGCGCAGGCAGCCGTACCGGTCCACGATCAGCGTTTGCGGGATGTGGAAGTATTCGTTCTCCGGTTCGCCGTCCGAAGCGACGAAGAGCAGCTCGGGGCACATCACCATCTGCTCCCAGGTGTAGCCGTGCTCTAAGCAGAACTCTATCGCCTGCGGGACCTGCGAGGGGTCGCTGCCGTAATAAAGAGCGCCGAGAACGAAGACGTCCGCCCCGGGCGTTTCGGAATAATGCTCGTGGAGCTGCTGAAAGGCCGGCATTTCGTTCCAGCACGGGCCGCACCAGCGCTGCCAGATATTGATCACGGTCAGCTCCGAGGAGCTGAAGACCGAGCCGTCGATCGGCTCGCCGGAGAAGGTGACGGAGCTGAAGCCGGAAAGATCGGTCCCGATCACGCTTTCGGCGCTTATCGGCAGTGAGATGAAAAGAAGGGCGGCAAGCATGAGCGCCGCAAGCGCCCCGGCGCGTTTCGAGTGAAGCATATACTCTCCCTTCCCGCCGCATGGCGGGCATAATTTTTTATACGGTGATTATAGCAAAACGCGCGGCCCGCGTCAACCGGACCGCCCGCTGCGGGAAAAGAAAACTCCCCGGCGGGGAAGCCGGGGAGAGGGTTCGTGAGGCTCAGCCGATGCCCAGCGCCATGCGCATTATCAGCAGCGCGTCGGTGACGGTCACGGTGCCGTTCCCGTCGACGTCGGCATTTATAAGGCCCTGGCCGGAGAGGGTGATGATGCCCATCGAGTGGCGCATAGCGAGCAGCGCGTCGGTGACGGTCACGCTGCCGTCAAGGTCCACGTCGCCGATAAGGCCGGTCTGGACCTCGGTAAAGCGGGCGATAAGGGCGGTGGGGGCGGTGCCGTAGAACCGAAGCTCCGGCTCCTCGGAGAGCAGCGTGCCGGAGGCATTGAACCAGCCGATGAACTCGGCGCCCTCGTCGGGCACGGCGTAGACCGCGCGGGTGGTGGCGGTGGTGATGGACTCCACGCCGACCGTGCCGTCGCCCTCGGCGCTTACGCGGTTCGTGAACAGGTAGCTGCTGTGGCTCATGTCGATCTCCGTCATGCGGTTATCCTTGCAGTAGAGGTCGCGAAGCTGCGTGTTGCGGGAGATATCGAGCTCGGTCATCGCGGTCGCGGAGCAGTTGAGCACTGCCAGCGAGGTGTGCTGCGACACGTCGATGGAGGAGATCGGGTTGCCTCCGAAGCTGAGGATCACGAGGCTGCGGTTGTTGGCGACGTTCAGCTCCGAAAGCCTGTTGCGCGAGCAGTTGAGGTAGCCGAGCTGCGTGTTGGAGGAAAGATCGAGCGTTTCGATGCGGTTGTCGTAGCAGTAGAGCGTGTTGAGCGCGGTGCAGCCCGAGACGTTCAGCGCCTCGATGCGGTTGGTATAGACGTGCACGAGGTTCAGCGAGGTGCAGTCCGAAAGGTCGAGCGAGCCCACGAGGCCGCCAAGATTCGCGAGCTTGACCTCCTGGATGCGCTTGTTGCTGCCGGAAGTGAAGGTGAAATGATGGGTGCCCCAGGTGTTGGGGTCGCTCGGGTCGTAGCCGGAGCTCAGCCATTCGCCGTTCTTCTTGCCGTTTGAGTTCGTCTGCTCGAGGAACGAGGCGATGGCGTTGTAATCATGGGCGTTATAGCCCGAGGGCACGGTCCAGCAGGGGCCGACCTCGGCGCGGACGGCGAACGGAACGAGCGCGAAAAGCATCAGGCACGCGAGCGCGGCCGCGAAAAGCTTTGTGATCCTGGTCATATCGGAAAGCCTCCTTGATTTGCTGGGGGTATTATACCACAGCCCGACGCAAAAATAAACAGCGTCACGCCGTCGTTTTCGAAAAAAAGCCCTCCGGAGAGGGAGGGCTCGGTTCAGCGTTCGGGGGCCGTTTCGTCGGGCGCGGCCTTGAGCAGCATATGCCTGTGGAGCAGCAGCACGTAGGCCGTGTAGATCAGCACGTTGAAGACGGCCAGATTGAAAAGCTTCAGCCCGCTCTCGAACAGGTAGTGTCCGTAGGTGACGCAGGTGACGATGTGCAGCGGCACGAGCAGCAGCACGGAGCGGAAGCACCACACGGCCGTGATCAGCGCGAGGATCTCGTAGACGTAGCCGTAGCGCTCGTGCATTGCGGGCAGGAACAGCACCGCGGTGTAGGCGAGGATGAACGCCATCGCAAAGCAGTTACCGAGCGTCAGCCGCACCTTCTTATGAGACCACAGCGCCATATAGCCCCCCAGCAGGCAGACCGTCAGCAGGACGGCGATAACGTGGAACTGCTGATAATACTCCTTGAGCGAAACGGTCCGCAGCAGCATCCAGAACGACGGATAGCTCAGCGCCATCATCTTGTAGGTGCTCGTCTGGTTGAAATAGATCGAAAAGACCTCTGCGAACCTGCGGCCCATCAGCAGCCCGGGCAGGGAGAGCAGGATCATCGTCGCGGGGACGGCGAGGAAGCAGAGGATCGAAAAGCTCTTTTTGCGGAAATAGGCGAACAGCAGGAACGGCAGCACGAATATCGCCTGCAGCTTGAACGCGAGCGCCGCGCCGAAGAGGATCAGCGAAGCGAGAGGGCGGTCGCGGAACATCATGTAGATCGAAAACACGCAGAAAAAGCAGTAGATCGAATCGCACTGCGCCCAGGCCGCGGAGTTGAGGAACACGATCGGCGAAAGCAGGACGGCGGCGTAGACGAGCACGCCCTTGAGGAGCCCGTTCTCCTTTTCGTTCTTTACCGTGATGAACATCGCGAGCAGCGCGAGCAGCAGGTCGAAGACGGTCGAGAAGAGCTTGTAGGCGTGCAGGGCCTCGATCGGCAGCAGCGTGAAGAGGCGGATGCAGAACTGATAGAGGATGTTGTAATTGCCCACCTGCTTCGTCATCGCCGCGGAGCCGCCGGTCTTGATCCTCTCATACCAGGGCAGCAGATACTCCTCGGCGTCCTTGGATACGAAGTCGCGCAGCAGCCAGCGGATCGCCAGCGCGAGCGCCGTGATCGCGACCCATGCAAACAGCAGCATATGCTTGTCCGCAAAGCCAAGGAAGTTCCGCTCCGCCTTGCAGATCAGCGGCTTCCCGACGCGTTTCGTTTTTTCGGTCTTCATATTTGTTTTCACCAATCCTTTCATGCTCCTATTAGGATACAATAGTCCTATACATAATACAACAATCGTGGGCCGCTTAATCTGACAAAAAAACGGGACGCACGGAAATATATTTTGGAAGGGGACGAAAAGCGGCGGATCGTTGTTCGCGCTTTCTCCGTCCCCGATAGCCCGAAGACGCAGCTTTCCCGTTTCAACGAAAAAAGCGCTTGCCGATTCCGCAAAAAAATAGTAAAATAATAAAGATGCGGGCGGTCCCGTTAAACGCCGCCCGGAACGAAACGCAAATCATTTCAAGGAGGATACACCCATGGCACTCAAAACATTCGACGAACTGGTAGCAAAGGTAAAATCCGGCAAAAAGAGCACGGTCGCGCTCGTCTGCGCGAACGACGCGCATGCGCTCGAGGCGGTCATCCACGCTTCGGACCTGGTAAACGCTGTGCTCGTTGTTGAGAAGGACAAGCTCGAGGATCTGTATAAGCTGCTCGAGGAGCACGGCAAGACCGCGGAGGATTATCCGATCGAGGTCGTGCCCGAGGGCATGCATCCCAGCGTATGCGCCGCGCAGCTCATCAAGCAGGGCAGGGCGGACTTCCTTATGAAGGGCAAGATCATGACCGGCAACCTGCTAAAGGGCGTGCTCGCGCCCGAGGCGGAGCTGCGCACCGGCAGCCTGATGAGCCACGTCATGCTGTTCGAGGTCCCCGGCTATCATAAGCTGCTCGGCGTCACCGACGGCGGCATGTGCACCTATCCCGACCTCGAGAAGAAGGTCGGCATCGTCAAGAACGCGGTCCAGTTCTTCCATAAGATCGGCGTCGAGAAGCCCAACGTGGCCGCCCTCTGCGCCATCGAGACCATCAATCCCAAGATGCCGGAGACCGTGGACGGCGACGCGCTCAAGCAGATGAGCCTCGCGGGAGAGCTCGGCGAATGCTACGTCGAGGGCCCGATCAGCTACGACCTTGCGATGGTGCCCGAGCTTTCGGCCGTCAAGGGCTACACCGCCTGCCCCTGCTGCGGTGATTTCGACATCCTGCTCGTGCCCGAGATCGTCGTCGGCAACGTGCTCGGCAAGTGCCTGACCTATACCTGCGGCGGCCGCATGGCGGGCCTGATCATGGGCTGCAAGGTCCCGATCGTCCTCACCAGCCGCGGCTCCAGCGCCGAGGAGAAGTATTACAGCCTCGCAATGGGCGCCGGTTTCGTGGGCGAATAAGACGCAGCCTTGGTCGACCGCGAGCGAACGCGAGCGCGCCGCGCCGAAGGCGCCGGTTAACCCTTCACGTTTGTGCGCAACAACTCGGAGAAAGCAATAACTGCATCTCCGGAAACGTAAGAAGCACAGGCCTTTCGTACCGTATGCGGTTGCTTTCGGCTTCGTAGGCGAGCAGATCAAAGCACCGGAGCACGGTGATACCGTAGGGGCGGCAACCTGCCGCCCGTTAACAAGCGGGTCCATATTGCTCCGGAGCATCACGCGTCCGTCACAAAGCGGGCGGCAGATTGCCGCTCCTACAAATGCCCCCTCAACCGCTGAGCACTCAGAATCGTTTATTATTTGAAGAAGGAGCAATATGAGCAGAATTCTTGTTATCAACCCCGGTTCCACCTCCACCAAGATCGCCGTTTTCGACGACGAGAAGCAGATCATGGCCGAGACGATCCGCCACCCGCTGGACGAGGTCAAGCAGTTTGCCTGGGTCATGGACCAGTTCGATTACCGCATGGCGCATATCAGCGAAGCGCTTGAAAGAAAGGGTATCGATAAGCGGAGCCTCGACTGCGTCATGGCGCGCGGCGGCCTGCTGCCCCCCGTGCCGAGCGGCGCGTTCGTCGTCAATCAGGAGATGATCGACTATTTCTACGCCGCGAAGGTCGACGTTCACATCTCCAATCTCGCATGCGTGCTCGCGGACGCGATCGCAAGGCCCCTCGGCATCCCCGCCATGGTCTACGACCCCGTCGCGGTGGACGAGCTGGAGGACGTCGCCAGGATCACCGGCATGCCCGAGATCCGCAAGGCGAGCCGCGGCCACGTGCTCAATTCCCGCGCGATGGCGAGGAAATGCGCCGAGGAGGTCCTCGGGAAAAAGCTTGAGGACTGCACGATCATCGTCGATCACATCGGCGGCGGCTGCTCGACCTGGCTCGTTCACAAGGGCCGCTGCATCGACTGTTACAGCGATGACGACGCGGGCTTCGCGCCCGAGCGCTGCGGCCGCATCCAGGCGATGAACCTTGCGATGCTCTGCTACAGCGGCAAGTACACGAAGGAAGAGATGAGCCGCTACATCCGCGGCAAATCCGGCCTTTCGGCCCTGCTCGGCACCAGCGACGCGATCGAGGTGGAAAAGATGATCGAGGCGGGCGACGAAAACGCGAAGCTCGTCTACGAGGCGATGGCGCGCAGCCACGCCAAGGGCATTGCGGACCTCGCGAGCGTCGTCTGCGGCAAGGTCGACCGCATCGTCATCACCGGCGGCCTTGCGCACAGCAAGATGCTGATGGACATGATCCGTCCCCACGTGGAGTGGATCGCGCCGATGCAGGTCATGGCGGGCGAGTTCGAGATGGAAGCGCTAGCGGCCGGCGGCCTGCGCGTGCTGCGCGGCGAGGAAAAGGCGCATGAGTTCCGCATCAATAAGGAATAATAAGCCCCATAAGGAGGAATAAATATGGAAATCATTCTGACCAAAGACAATTTCGACAGTGAGATCGGCGGCGAGACGCCCATCCTGGTGGACTTCTGGGCCACCTGGTGCCCGCCCTGCAAGATGCTGATGCCCATCATCGAGCAGCTTGCGAACGAATCCGACGGCAGCTACCGCATCGGCAAGGTCAACGTGGACGACAGCCCCGAGCTCGCGATGCGCTACGGCGTGCAGAACATCCCGACCATGATCGTTTTCAAAAACGGCGAGGAAGTCAACCGCGCGGTCGGCGTAAGGCCGAAAGCCGCCATACTCCAGATGCTGAAATAAACGCATAATACGGCTTTTATAAGCCTGTAAAGCTTGAAGGGCAATGAGCGGGGGGAAGACCCCCGTTCATGCCGGAAGGAACAAAAATGACGAACGTGAAAAGAAAAACGGCATTCATCCTTGCCGCGCTGATGCTTCTTGTGAGCCTTGCCGCCTGCGCGCCGACCGCGGTGACGCCCGAGGACCCGACCCCTGCGCCAGCGACCGAGGTCCCGACCGAGGCGCCGGAGGATACCCCCGCGCCCGCCGAAACGGCAGCGCCCGCCGGGGAGGAGATCGTGCTGACCAAGGAGAACTTCGATGACGAGATCGCCGGCGATACGCCCATCCTCGTGGACTTCTGGGCGAGCTGGTGCGGCCCCTGCATGCAGCTTGCGCCGATCGTGGAGGAGCTGGCCAAGCTCAGCGACGGCAGCTACCGCGTCGGCAAGGTCAACGTGGACGAGCAGATAGAGCTCGCCGAACGCTTCGAGATCAGCGCGATCCCGCTCGTGATCGTTTTCAGAAACGGCGAGGAGGTCGCCCGCAACCTCGGCCTGACCGACAGGGCGACGCTCGAGGCGCTGATCGAAAGCGCGAAATGACCGCCTAGAACCGAATATAAGGGGTGCTCAGCGCACCTCTTTTCCTTTACCACGTGCACAGCAGCCAGGCGATCGCGGCGAGCGCGAGCACGAGCAGCAGCACCAGCAGCCAGCGGGGGAAGAGGAACAAAAGGCCGGTCAGGACGGCGGCGGAAAGCAGTAAAATGAGCACGCGGATCGTGCGGGGGCTCATGCGCCGCCTGCGAAAGCGGACGCGCGGGCAGGCCGGGAACGGGCGAAGCGGGAACGGAAACATGGGCGGCTCCTTTGGATCGGGACTTTTCGGGCGGAAGCTTTTTCCGCCTTTTTTCATCGAATTATATTCGTTTTCGCGCCGATGCTTGCGGGTTTGGCGCCGCAAAAGGCAAAAATATTTTCGAAAAGGATGAAAAAAACGCCTTTAAGTATTGAAAACCTGCCCTGTTTAATGGTAGAATAGATATGTATAGGTATATGTTGTTGAACTATGCCTTGAGTTTGTCTGCGCGTGCGCTGAATTAAAACGCGCCCGCGGGCAAAGCTATTCCGCCCGGAAACGGGCCTGAACGGAGAGATTTATGGGTCTTTTTGAATTCAACGACGTCGGTATCGACCTCGGTACCTCCAGCGTCTTGGTTTACGTTAAAAACAAGGGCATCGTGCTTCGCGAGCCCTCCGTGGTCGCGGTCGAAAAGATCACGGGCCGCATCTACGCGGTCGGCGAGGAAGCCAGAAGGATGCTCGGCAGGACCCCGGGCAAGATCCTCGCGATCCGCCCGCTGAGGGACGGCGTCATTTCCAATTTCGACATCACCGAAAGGCTGCTTAGGCACTTCCTTAAAAAGGTAGTCGGCAACAGGCTTTTCTTTAAGCCGCGCGTGGTCGTATGCGTGCCCTCGGGCGTTACCGAGGTCGAGAAGCGCTCGGTCATCGAGGCCACCGAGGAGGCCGGCGCAAGGCATACCTACCTGATCGAGGAGCCCATCGCGGCGGCCATCGGCGCGGGTATCGACATCGTCCAGCCCCGCGGCAACATGGTCGTGGATATCGGCGGCGGCACCACGGACGTCGCGGTCATCTCCCTCGGCAACAGCGTGCTTTCCGAATCCATCAAGATCGCGGGCGACAAGTTCGATGATTCCATCGTCCGCTACATGCGCAAGAAGCATAACCTGCTTATCGGCGAGCGCACGGCCGAGGATATGAAGATCCGCATCGGCACGGCCTACCCGCGCAAGGAGCAGGTCTATATCGACGTCAAGGGCCGCAACATGATCTCCGGCCTGCCCCAGCAGATGACGATCGGCTCCAACGAGATGATCGACGCGCTCGAGGAGCCCCTGCAGCAGATCCTCGAGACGGTCCGCAACCTGTTCGAGCAGACCCCGCCCGAGCTCGCGAGCGATATCGCCGAAAACGGCATCTGTCTCACCGGCGGCGGCGCGCTGCTCTACGGCATGGACAAGCTCGTGGCCGAGCATACCAAGGTGCCCTGCTACGTGGCGGAGGATCCGATCTCCTGCGTGGCGATCGGCACCGGCAAGGTGCTCGACGGGCTCGACAAGGGCTACGCCAACTCCCTCTACGACTACCGCCGCGGCGATTATTTCGAGGCGTGAACTGAATAATCCCTTCGGGCGGTCATCCTGCCGCCCGTTTTTATTTCAAAAAATCCGAATAAATACTAAGCAAAGGAAGGGAAGAGCATATGACCGACTATTTAAAGCTTCAGAACGGCAGCGACATCAGGGGCGTTGCGATATCGATCCCCGGCGGGAAGCCGGTCGATCTTACCGAGGAGAGCGTCACGGGCATCGGCGCGTCGTTCGCGTGCTTCGCGGCGGCAAGGCTCGGCTGCAATATCCGCACCCTGCGCATCGCGATCGGCCGCGATTCCAGGCTCTCCGGCCCGCAGCTGACCGAATGGCTGATAAAGGGCATCACCTCGACCGGGGCGAGCGCGTTTGACGCCGGTATGGCCTCCACGCCGGCCATGTTCATGTGCTGCGTAAACGAGCTCCGCTTCGACGCCGGCATCATGGTCACGGCGAGCCATCTCCCGATGGAGCGCAACGGCATGAAGTTCTTCCTCGGCGCCCCCGCGGACGGCAAAGGCGAGGCGAACGGCCTTGAAAAGAAGGATATCTCATCGGTGCTCGCCTTCGCATCGGAGGCCTGCCGCGGCGGCGAGCCGATAGGCGAGGCCGGAAAAGAGGACGTCATGACGCCGTATATCGAGGGGCTGAAGAAGCACATCATTCAAGAGCTCGGCGAAAAGGAGGACGCAAAGCCCTTTGCCGGCATGCATTTCGTGGTGGACGCGGGCAACGGCGCGGGCGGCTTCTTTGCGGAAAGGCTGCTGCTGCCCCTGGGCGCGGATATCTCCGGCAGCCGCTTCCTCGAGCCCGACGGGCGCTTCCCGAACCACCAGCCCAACCCCGAGAATGCCGAGGCGATGCAGAGCATCGTCGAAGCCGTGGAAACGACCGGCGCCGACCTCGGCATCATCTTCGATACGGACGTCGACCGCGCGGGCGCGGTGCTGCCCACCGAAAACGGCGCGCTGCCGCTCGACCGCAACCGCCTGATCGCGCTGATGGCCGCGATCCTCAAAAACGAATACGGCCCGATCACGGTCGTCACCGATTCGATCACCTCCACGGGCCTGACCGACTTCATCGAGGGCCTCGGCTGCCGCCACCACCGCTTCAAGAGGGGCTACCGCAACGTCATCAACGAGGCAAAGCGCCTTTCGGCCGAGGGCGAGAACGCTATCTTCGCGATGGAGACGAGCGGGCACGGCGCTTTGAAGGAGAATTATTACCTCGACGACGGCGCCTATATCATCGTCAAGCTCCTTATCGAGTTCGTGCGCGCGAGGCGCCGCGGCGAGACGCTGGGCGGCCTGATCGCTGGGCTTGCCGAGCCCGAGGAGAGCAGCGAGGTGCGCCTGCCCGTGCTCGGGGAGGATTTCGCGGCCTATACCGAGGGCGTGCTCGAGGCCGTGGAAGCGTATTTTAACGATAAGCCGGGCTTCACTGTAGTAAAGCCCAATTACGAGGGCGTGCGCATCGGCGCGGACGCGGCGCACGGCGACGGCTGGTTCCTGATCAGACGCAGCCTGCACGATCCGCTGATGCCCGTTAACCTCGAATCCAACAGCCGGGGCGGCGTAAAGCGCCTTGCGGCGGCGCTTACCGAAGCGCTCGCGGGATTCGGCCTGCTCGATAGATCCGGCCTTGAAAAATTAGCGGAATAAAGGAAAAAATGGAATACTTCGATACCCACGCGCATCTTTCCGACGCGCGCTTCGATGAGGACCGCGAGGCGCTTATCGCCTCGCTCCCGGAGGCGGGGGTGACCCGCGTCATCGACGTGGCCTGCGACGTCCGCACGGCCGGCGCAACCGTCGCTCTTATAGAAAAACACCCGTTCATCTACGGCACCGTGGGCATGCACCCGCACGACGTCCGCTTCATGGACAATTCCATGATGGACCGCATCGAGACGCTCCTCGGGCATGAAAAGATGCTCGCCCTCGGCGAGATCGGCCTCGATTACTACTACGACCTCTCCCCGCGCGAGGACCAGAAGAAGTGGTTCGCCGAGCAGCTCGACCTCGCAAAGCAGCTGAATATGCCGGTCGTGCTGCATATCCGCGACGCGTTCGGCGACTGCATGGAGATCCTGCGCGCGCACCGCGACGGCCTCCGCGGCGTGATGCACTGCTATTCCGGCAGCTGGGAGACCGCGAAGGAATGCCTCGACCTGGGTCTGAGGTTCAGCTTCGGCGGCGCGGTCACGTTCAAAAACGCGAGGAAGCCCTGCGAGGTGGCCGCAAAGCTGCCCGCGGAGAGCATCATGCTGGAGACCGACTGCCCGTACCTGACGCCCGTGCCGCACCGCGGCAAACGCAACGATCCCTCGTTCGTGCATTACGCCTGCGAGAAGATCGCCGAACTGCGCGGCCTGACCGTTGAGGAGACCGCCGCGCTGACCTACAAGAACGCCTGCGACGCGTTCGGACTGTAAAAATTGTGCACCAATGGGGACGGTTCTCTTTGGTGCACAGGAATACTTATATTACCGTAAAATCTTAACGACAAACAGAAATTGTTTGCACCAAAGAGAACCGTCCCCATTTGTGCATGCTCCTCCGGAGCGGAAAGGGATAGGATATGTCCGAAAAGAAGCTTCATCACTACGACCTCAATGCGCTCGACAACATGGGTCAGCCGCATTACGCCTACTACTGCAATAAGGAGTGCGAGTTCTTCCCCTGCCACAAGCTGCCAGAGAACGGCTTTTTCAACTGCCTGTTCTGCTACTGCCCGCTCTACGCGCTTGGCGACAAATGCGGCGGCGGCTTCCGCTACACCGACAACGGCGTCAAGGACTGCTCTTCCTGCACTATCCCCCACAGCGAGATCGGCTACGCCTACGTGACGGGCAAGTTCTTCATGATCAGCGAGCTCGCCAAAAAGAACCGCACCGAGCCCGAACCCGAGCCGGTGCCCGTCTGCCAAGAGGACTGCCCCGAAGCCGGAAAATGCCCGTTCCTTAAGGAAAACAAGGGAGAAGAAAAACCCGAATGAGGCGCGCTTTCCTCCGCCGGGCCGCCGCGCTCGTAATACTCATTGCCGTTCTCGCTCTGCCTGCCTGCGCCGGGCGGGAGCCGCTCCGCGCGACCTTTACGGCGATGGATACCGTTATGACCTTCACGGTCTACGGCAAGAAGGCGAGCCTTGAGAACGCCGAAAGCACCGTGCGCGCGCTTGAAAAAAAGCTCTCCGTCACCGACGCGGGCAGCGAGATATACGCGATCAACGAGCACGGCGGCGGCTATGCGGACTCTGAGACGCTCGGGCTCATCCGCGCCGCGCTCGGTTTTGCGGAAAGGACGGGCGGCGCGCTCGATATCACGGTCTACCCTGCGGTGCGCGCCTGGGGCTTCACGACCGGCGAATACCGCGTGCCCTCGGATGAGGAGCTCTCGGCCCTGCTCGAAAAGGTGGACTGGACCGGCGTAATGACCGACTCCGGCGGCTGCAAGCTCCGGCAGGGCATGATGCTCGACCTCGGCGCCGTCGCGAAGGGCTATGCCTCCGACCGCCTCAGGGCTCAGCTCGAAGACGAGGGCGTCGAAAGCGCGATACTCAACCTCGGCGGCAACGTCATGTGCGTCGGCAAAAAGCCGGACGGCTCCGACTGGAGCGTCGCGATTACGGATCCCGAGGGCGGGGAATACGCCTGCGTTATTAAGGTCGGCGACGCGGCGGTCGTCACGAGCGGCGGCTACCAGCGGTTTTTCGAGCAGGACGGCGTCATCTACCGCCATATCATCGACCCCGCGACCGGCCGGCCCGTCGACAACGGCCTTGCGTCGGTCACCGTAATCGCCCAAAGCGGCCTGACCGCCGACGCGCTCTCCACCGCGCTCTACGTCATGGGCCTTGAAAAAGCGATCGAATTCTGGCGCGCGAGCGACGATTTCGAAGCCGTCTTCATAACCGAGGACGGGCGGCTGATCGCGACCGAGGGGATAGCTCCGGTGCTCTCCGTGCGGGGAAGGTTCCGGGGGACCGAGCCGGAGATCGTGAAAAAGTAAAAGGGGAAGGCGATAACTTGGCTGTCCCCGATCGGATGAAAAAAGCAGGCGCGGCCGATTGCCCGGCCGTCATAAGGATGTTTTGAAGAGCAGCTGCTATCGCTACATGTGATAACGCAGAGCTCTTCTTTTTGTAAAGCAGCAAGATTCGGTGTTCCGATAAAGCGCGCGTCCAAGCTTTCATATCCCAACGCCCTTTGATGCATGTATTCGCTGACAGTCAGCCCGCACTTCGCGGCGGCAGCTTCGATCTTCTTCTTTTCATTCTCCGTCAGCCTTACGGCCACCCGGGGAGGTTCCTTTTTTCTGCCCATGGCATCAACTCCTTTCCGTAATATGGGCAACAAAAAAGCGCCCGTGGTCGGACGCTATACGAATAGCTGTCGTTATAATTCTCCCATTCATAGTTCAATAACAGGTTCGAATATCAATCCCCGAGATAGATTATGCTCGATCAAAGCCTTGCGAAAGCGTTGAGATACTACAAGTGTCGAATACTCCAGGTTGCCTCCATAGCTGAAGCAGCGCGTGGTTTTCATTATGATCGATGACGGCTTTGCTTTTATAGCCAACTGCATCGGCTCGGCAAAGGTTTCCTTTCCGCAGACAGGACAGCGGAACCTTCTCGCTCCGGAGAGATCAATTTCGTCCAAGGCAAGAATTTCATTGATGCCAAGGTAGTAAAGATTGTCAACAGGCATATCGTTTTTTGATGAAAGCACCCGATTAAATGAAACCTCTATATCCGGGAAACAACCCAGCAATACTTGTTTTGCCCTTTCGGTGCAGAATAAATCATAGTCGGAAAGCGAATAGGTCCTGAAGAAATCCTGCGTATTGCGATGTTTGGGAGCGGTCCTAACGTAAAAAGGATCGCCCGAAGGAAACTTGTGCCTCGCTTTAGCTCCATCCTCATAGACCTCAACAATGCAAAACGAACGCTCCTCTTTTTCGAGGGTAACCTTAGCGTTGATACATCTGCATGTCAATAGATCGGCATTGTCAAGTTCCTTTTTTGAATAGACCGGAGAAGAAGAAACAATTGCGTCCGGCGGAAGAATATGACCGTCCTGAAAATCCAAAGCATCGAAAACAAGATAGGCTTCTCCGTTAAACGGGTTTTCTTCCCGCGAGAACTTGATGCCTCTTTTTTCAAGCTCATGGGATAACTCTTCTGAAAACATGCAAGCAACATGACTTTTGATTCTCATTGAATAATCGTTCCTTTTTTTGTTTTCGCGATCATTATACCACTCACAGCCTTCACGGGCAACCCGAACATGGCATCACGTTTTTCACCGGGGGTATTAGGGGGCGCCCCCCTAAAGAAGAGCCCTCGGGACTCCCCGCGACATTTGCGGCACACAAATGTCCTGCTGGTTGTTGCGAAGTTGATCCGGGCCCGGACCTTGTGCATGGGGTGTAGCGTGCTTTTCATTAGGCCGTTTATCGACATGGCTCCGCTCGGCGGTGCAGGATCAAGATATAATCAGAAAAAGGGTCCGAGAAAAGCATATTACTTGCCGATCTCGGATCCTGTTCGTATAGTCGTATTCGTTTTAACGATAAG
>JAEEGL011289308.1_pt1 | contig 18966 bp, 19 predicted proteins | sample 9134231 | NCBI WGS metagenome assembly JAEEGL01 (sample SAMN16246548, study PRJNA631951) | gut metagenome | biome: gut microbiome; feature: rumen; material: fiber-attached | host: Bos | place: Iran: Karaj | collected 2018-10 | reverse complement strand
TATATCAGCCATACCAGTTGATAGGGCATGGTTTGCCATCTTTTTACTAAGCTCTCTAAAGAAGTACTTTCTCTCCAAGTCGTTTGCACACATTGGTTCAACAATAGCAGCAGTTTTACCAGTACCAGTAGCACCTTCAACTAAAGTTGCCTCAAAACGTGTTTTTTCTGGTATTGATGATGTCTTACCTGTTTTTTCGTCAACGCAAATAGGAGAATCGCAGAAATACGCTCTTGGAAGGGTCTTTTTATCGCTTGCAGCCTCTAACTTAACACCTTTAAACTCCTCAAAAGACTCAATCCAATCAAGGTCACCATCTACAACATTACCAATGTAGTAGTTCCACATAGTTTTGAACGTAAGCATAGGAGGTAGAATTGAAAGGGCTCCAATGGCTGGACCTATGATTTCTGGCATGTATTTAATAATACGCTTTAAATTAGAGAACTTCATTATAACGTACCAAAGGCCTTCATTAGTCCATTGAGCAATCATTCCAATTACAATTGCATAAAGTAAAAGCGAGAAGAATACAAAGAACTTCATTGGATCTCTAAGAGTCTTTCTTTTTGGTGAAGCACACATAAATATATAGGCTAAGAAAGGGCATAGAAGAGCGAAGAAGTAACCCCAAGTTGACCAATAAAATGTAAACTCTCCTGTAAAGAATAGTCTAATATATTGAAAAAGCCTATCGAAGGCAAGGACAATAGATGCCGCGCCAAAGACATAGGCAAAAAACTCGTTAGTATTAATTTTAAGTGGTTTTAACAACAAAAATTCTATTGGATCTAGCAATTTGTCGATTATTTTTGTGAACATTTTTACCTCCCTTAGATTTATTGCGTAATACTACAAATAGAGGAACATAAGTTCTTGATTTATTAGCTCCTCATTGACATTAAAAACCACTTATATTATGCTATATTTTGAGAGAAAATACAAGTATTTTAGGCAAAAATGTGTCGATTTATGTAAATTTACGAGGTGATTTAATTGAAGCTGATAGTTGGGTTAGGTAACCCGGGTTCTGAATACGAAAAAACTAGACATAATTTACGGGTTTAGAGTAATTGAAGAAGTATCTAAATTGTTAAAAATAGACCTTAAAAAAGAAAAATTCAATGGAATTATAGGCGACAAAAAGATAGATGGTGAAAAAATAATTCTTGCAAAGCCACAGACATTTATGAACTTAAGTGGAGATTTTGTTAGTAGCTACATGAAGTATTACAAAATTGAGCCCAAAGACTTAATTGTTGTATATGATGATATTGATATCAAGCCAGGAAAAATTAGAGTTAAACCAAGCGGAAGCGCCGGAACGCATAATGGAATGAGGGATATAACTAAAAAACTACAAAGCAATGAGTTTGTTAGAATTCGAGTTGGGACGGGGAAACCTCAAGAAGGCGATTTAGTAGATTACGTTTTAGGAACTTTTAGTGAAGATGAAGAAGTTCTTATATCAAAGGCTATAAAATCCGCTGCACAAGCAGTTGTAGATATTATTGAGAATGGAACAGAGTATGCGATGAATAAATACAATTAGCAGGGGGCAAGTTGTTTGGAAGAGATAATAGTTGAAAAGAAAGAGAATATAGTTCAAATTATTATTTTAGAAGAAGGTAAAGTTGTTGAGCTATACCAAATAGATATGCTAAAAATGCCTAAAGTTGGTAATGTCTATGTTGGTGAGGTTATCAATAAAAATTTGAAAAACAACACATTATTTATTAATTGTGGTTTAGAAAAACTTTGTTATATGGATAGAGAAGAGGCTTCAAAGTATAAGCAACATGATAGAGTACTAGTTCAAGTCAAAAAAGATGAAATCTACAATAAGGGAGCAAAAGTATCTGGGAGTCTTTCTATAGCTGGGAAGAACATTGTTTTGCTGCTAAATTCAAATATTATTACATATTCTCAAAAAGCTACAGACAAAGAAAAATTAGAGAATATTAAAACAATGGTAAAGGATATTTTGCCAGATAACACCGGTGTAATACTTAGGACATCGGCGGAATTTGCTGACGAAGAGGCAATTATTTCTGAAGTAAAAGATGCATTATTAAAGTTAGAGGAAATAAAAGAAGCTGCAAGTGATCACGAAATAGGGCTTGTGTATGATTCAAACGATATAGAAACATATATTTTGCGCGAGCTATGTAAGAATACCACTAAGAAAATCTTTGTTAATGATGAGGAGATATATAATAAAATTTGTGAGAATAAAACTATTCAAAACTATAAGAGCCTTGAAGTTGTTTTTTCTGAAAATGCTAACTTTGCAAAAGAATTTGGAATAGAAGGACAAATAGAAAAGGTATATCAGAGAAAAGTTTGGCTAAAATCCGGAGGATATATAGTAATTGATAGGACGGAAGCTCTCTATGCAATAGACGTAAATTCTGGAAAGTATGAAGGAAAAGCAGGAGAAGATAAGGGCACATATGTTTGGAGTGTTAACAAAGAAGCGGCTATTGAAATAATGAGGCAACTAAGGCTTAAGAATATTGGCGGAATTGTTGTTGTAGATTATATTAATATGGCAGATGATGCGCACAGAGAAGAAATCATTAATCTAATGAGAGAAGAATCAAAAAAAGATAGAAGTAAAGTTGAGATTTTTAAGTTTAGCAGTCTAGGCTTACTTGAGCTTTCTAGAAGAAGGTTGTAATTTGAGATAGATTTTTTTAATACTACTTGAATAATAGTAGTTGCAAGTATATAATCAAATTCGTGTCGCCAACGTAGCACAGTCGGTAGTGCAGCTGATTCGTAATCAGCAGGTCGCAAGTTCGATTCTTGTCGTTGGCTCCATGCGCGGGTATAGTTTAGTGGTAGAACATGGCCTTCCCAAGGCTATAGTGTGGGTTCGATTCCCATTACCCGCTCCAAAGTTAATACATTCGAACTCTAGTATAAGTTCTAGGGTTCTTTTTGTTTTATGTGAATTGCCTAAACTGCTCCGTCCCCATGGACAGAATATTCTTTAATAAATGTTGAAAACCCAATTGGTATTTCTTCTTTTGAAATATTACCTAAGGAAATTATTGATGCTTTACCTACAGAAGAAGAATTGAATTTGCATATTGATATAGACGACTAACTTAGCAAGGTAGTATTTAAGCTATAATTATATTTGAATTTTGCAACAACGGTTGCAAAATTAGCAAAACATAAAAATTGACATAATTTGCAAAAAGTGCTAATATATAACGAACGGAGGAAAAATATATGAAGAAGATTTTATTAGTAATATCTTTAATATCTGTTTTACTTTTAGCTGGATGTAATAAAAATGGAAAGACTGATGATGTAAATATACCAGAAGATACAAATAATCAACAGCAGGAAATTGTTGAAAATATTAGTAACAATCAACGAGAAGGCATAAATGATAGCGGTTATTCAAATGAGCAACTAATTGAAATGGCTAAACAATATCGCAAGGCAAAGGGAGAGTATATTCCAGAATTTGTAGAGATTACTGAAGAAAAAGGAAATATTGTAAAAATACATCTATATGATATGGTAGAAGACCATGTATCAACTAGTGATTGGTATGATGTTGATCGCTTTTCTGGAAAAGGAATTAATGTATTAAATGAAGATATAGACTTATCTCCAGCAAGTGTACAAGAGTTAATAAGTTCTCAAGCAGAAGATAAAAAATATATATCTTTAAACAATTTTAATATTGAGAAATTAAAAAAGACAATTGATGTTAATAATTTTGAATTTGATAAAGAATATTTGATTGGATATACTAAATTAGATAATCACACAATTATCTATAGCGTTTTTTACAAAAAAACGAAACAAACTGCATATTATGATGAAGAATGCATAGAAGATTATATTATATTGAAAAATGGTCAGAAATCTTTGGAGATATGTTTAGATAGTGAAGTATATGAGGCTGATTATATAGAGGAAATATCTGTAATTGACAATGGAAATATTATAGCGTTGGCTACATATAACCATGTAGGTGACACATCACAAGGTATTCGTTTGTATGACTATAATCTTAATTTAGTAAAAGCTGCAGATTATGAGCAAGAAAAAGAATATTACGATTATTGGCTTCATGCTATAGCATATGAACATCAATATGGCTATGATATTATAAATGACAAATTAATATTTTATAAAAATGTTGGAAATGAAAAAGTAACATATCAAATTGATGTAGAGAAAGATGATGATATGTATGGATATACATATCATATTACAGAAATATCAAGGACAAATGAAGGACTCCAAATGGGTGCTGGAAGAACATAAAAGGTACTTGTGTATTCATTTGTTTTATGTTACATTTATAGTTAATAAATCGACTAATTAGAGCAAGTTTCCTAAACAGCTTTTTGCATACCTGTCTAGAAATCGCTCCAGAGTAGCCTATAAAGGCTACTTTTTTTGTCCTTTTTGGGGACACGACAACCAGCTCCCAAAATCGACCCTTCCGGGGACACGACAACCAGCTCCCAAAATCGACCCTTCTGGGGACACGACAACCAGCTCCCAAAATCGGCACCTCTGGGGACACGACAATCAGCTCCCAAAATCGGCACCTCTGGGGACAGGACAACTATGGAGTCAATTTTACACAGATTATGAAAGAAGAAAATATTTGTAACGACTGAGCTGTTACCATAAAGCAAATTTCTTGAGTTTAAACGGTATTTGATGTATAATTAAAAAGATAAGTATTTATCAAATTGACAAATTATTAGATAGTACAGAGGAGGTGATAACAGGTGCCACTTACAGTTAGATATGATATTATGCATGATTTTGGAAAGTATAATAAAGAAGTTCAGGAGTATTTTTCAAGATTATCGGGTAATAGTTTAATGTATCTTGAATACCAAATTAAAAAAGGTGATATCGCCATTAGGGACGATAGGCCTAAAAGTGCTTTGTTTTCCGGTGCAGGAAGATTATTAAGAATGACAGAGCAGTATATGTTTTATTTATATACTAAGTTCAAAAAAGAACCTCAAAAGTTTGAATATATATTAAAGACTATAGAAGCCAAAGTGCCTGTTATTGCTATGTTAGAAGATAGAAATTGCGATCCTGGACATACATATTATTTTGGAGAAAGAAGAGTAGAAAAAAAGCTTAATAATTTACCTCTTGCTCTTATTAATCCAAACCTCTATGCTTCAAGAACGCTTTCTGCAGAATCACGAACAAGATTATATGTTGCTCACGAATTGGGGCATGTTATTAATGAAGCTTGGATGCAAGATGCAAATAAATACGCCAATTATCTTTATTCAAAGGGTGCTTTAACTAAGCAAGAGGCTGAAATGTTTGTTTATGGCTTTTCTATGTTAGATGAGGCAATCACGCAAGAAAGAGGCGAAGAGTTTGCATATTCATATACCAGAAGTTTAAGACCAAGGCTTGTTAGTACTACGGATAGTAAGGGGATGTACCCTGACCATACATTTGAAACAAATTTTGACTGGTATGGAGAATTACAAACGCCAGCTATTCTATTTGCAAGGACACTAAGAGGCATAGGCAAGATTAGGGTTGATAGAAACGCTTTAAATGAATTGGCAAATAGGGCATTAAGTCCAACTTTTGCTAAAGATGTAATAGCGGAGTATCAGCATAAAGATCACGCTAAAGACCTTGTTCAGTTACTTAAAGTCATGGGTATCATACGAAGAGCATCATATGCTAGATTTGGTATGGATAGTCAAGCGTGGCTTAAAGAATCTGGCGATGCACTAGAAAGTGTGCAATCTATGGCAGAAGAATTAAGAGATAAAGAATCAGTCGAATTTTAGCTAGACTGGTTCTTTTTTTGAGCTGAGTGTCGTGTCCCCAGAAGGTTCGATTTTGGAAGCTGGTTGTCGTGTCCCCGGAAGGTTCGATTTTGGAAGCTGAGTGTCGTGTCCCCGGAAGGTCCGATTTTGGAAGCTGGTTGTCGTGTCCCCAGAAGGTTCGATTTTGGAAGCTGGTTGTCGTGTCCCCGGAAGGTTCGATTTTGGAAGCTGGTTGTCGTGTCCCCAAAAAGGACTTTACTTTTTGGGGTTTTGTGATATAATAAACACAAGCTTTAGAGCGTTTGTGAGTGTGTATATGTAGCGTCAAGCTGCTAGCTGCACAAGGATTAATCCTACACGTGATATAAAACGGAGTCACAATATTGCAATGGTGGTCGTTGCGATGTTGTGTCTTTTTTTATACCTAAAAGAATGATTCACTTAAACACTAATAAGCAAAAAATAAAAAAGGAAGGTGAAAAAATGAAAGCGATTGAAGTTAAAAGCTTAACAAAAACTTTTAAAGTTAAGCAAAAAGAAAAAGGCTTAAAAGGAAGCCTAAAATCAATTATTAAACCAAAATTTAAAATGGTTGAAGCAGTTAAAGGAATCAGTTTTGAAGTCGAGGAAGGAGAAGTACTTGCTTTCATTGGACCTAATGGTGCAGGAAAGAGTACAACAATAAAGATGCTTACTGGCATTCTTTATCCAGATAGCGGTATGTGTTGCGTCATGGGTTTTGACCCTTCTAAACAAAGAAAAAAGTTGGCGTATAACATAGGAACCGTATTTGGTCAAAAAGAACAATTATGGACGCACTTGACTCCATACGATAACTTTAAGTTTTTTGGTGCAATCTATGATATGGAAGAAAAAGAAATAGAGAAAAGGATTAATGAATTATCAGAAAAATTCGAACTTGCAGATTTTATTTCTACACCAGTTAGAAATCTAAGTCTTGGTCAAAGAATCCGTTGTGAGATAGTTGCCTCATTAATCCATAATCCTAAAATATTGTTCTTGGATGAGCCAACCATTGGACTAGACCCAGTTGTTAAAGATAATATAAGAAAACTAATTAAGCAGATGAACAAAGAATATAAGACCACGATATTCTTAACATCACATGACGTTTCTGATATAGAAAAACTATGCAAAAGAGTCATCATAATTAACAATGGTGAAATTGTGTTAGATGATTCAATGGAGAATCTTAAGTATCATTATCTTAACAAAAAGCTAATTGATGTTAAATTGATAGACGGAGCTAAGGCAAACTTTGAAGAAGGTATTACAATTGTCAAAAACAAAGGCAACAATTATAAATTAGAGATTGATTTGACTAAAAAGACCTTGAGCGATGTTTTAAAAGGCTTAAATCCAGATGAAATTTTGGATATTAATATTTCAAATGTTCCACTAGAAGACACTATCACTACAATATACAAAAAGAGGTGAGACATATGAAAAAATATTTTAGTATATTAAAAGCTGAATTTATGACAAACATTCAGTACACATTTAACATAGCATTGGGAAGTCTAGGATTCTTGCTTTTTGTTGCTACGTTTTACTACATTTGGCATTACATATATAGCGATCCTAGTCAATTAATTAATGGGTATACTGCAAATCAAATGATATGGTACCTAGCAATTACAGAGATTATTTATACAAGTGTTAAAGCAAGCAGAATCTGTAAAGAAGTTAGCAAAGATGTTAAAACAGGGGGGATTACATACAACCTAAACAAACCTTATAGTTACGTTTTATACTTTTTATTCAAAGAACTAGGAAAGTGTGTTTTCTCACTAATAATATTCTTCTTAATTGGCCTTGTAGTTGTATATGCTATTACAGGAGAAGTTCCACTTCAGGAGGCTGAAGTTCTTGCTCCAATTTTTATTACTTTTATATTTGCTCAAATTATAGCTATATTTAATGCAATAACAATAGGCTTAATGGCTTTCTTCATTGAAGACTCAAGCCCACTATACTGGATGTATAGTAAGTTCATGGTCTTGCTAGGAGTAATTTTCCCTATAGAGTTCTTTCCTGCAGGCGTTCAACAATTTTTGAAATTTACGCCTGTATATGTTACTGCTTACGGACCAGCAAAACTATTTGTTGATTTTTCGACTGACAAATATGTCTCAATTATTATTGCACAAGTAATTTATGTTTTTATTTCTTACGGACTTAGCATGCTAGTTTATAACAAGGGAGCCAAAAGGCTTAATATTAATGGCGGATAGAGAGGAGGTACAAGAATGCTAAAAACGATTAGGAAAGAGATTAGAGTTGCATTATTATCGATTAGGTATTCCATAATGAGAGAAATGCTTAATAAGGTAACATTCATAAGTAACATAGTTTTCATGTTTTTAAATAATGCAACATTTATATTAGAATGGGTTGTCTTGTTCTCTATTAGAGATGACATCGGAGGCTATGGATTTAACGAAGTAATGCTTATTTGGGGATTTGCAGCAGGTACATTTGGCATCAGCCATGTCTTTTTCGCTGGAGCATCTCGACTATCTGACTTTATTATTAACGGAGAGCTTGATGCTTATTTGGTACAGCCAAAAGACGTTTTGCTATCTGCAATTACATCTTCTTGTGACGTATCTGCAATAGGCGATTTAATCTATGCACTAGTAATGATTTTTGTTTATGGCTTTTCATGGCCTGCGTTCTTACTATACATAGTAGCATTAGTATGTGGAGGTTTGATTTTTACGAGTACGCAAATCATAGCTCACTCTTTAAGCTTCTGGTTTGGAAAAGTGGATATTATTACTGATACTATTAACTCTACACTTGTTAATTTTTCCACATATCCAGGAACTGTTTTTAAAGGATGGGTTAAACTAATACTATATACTATAGTTCCAGTTGGCCTTGCTGTATATATGCCAGCTGACATGGTTATTGGGTTAGACCTAAATTTGCTTGGTATTTTATTAATTCTTACTGCATTATTCGTATTTTTGTCGTATAATGTGTTTAACATAGGACTTAAAAAATATTCTTCTACAAATTTAATGAACGCCAGAGTGTAAAACACAAGAGTATTTATTGGGTGAGCTATGCTCACCCATTTTTATGCAAATAATACCTTTATGGAGGAAAGAAATATGATTGAAATTAGTAATCTAGTTAAAACTTATGGAGAAAAGAGAGCAGTTGATAATATTAGCTTTAAAGTTAATGATGGCGAAATATTTGCATTCATAGGCCACAATGGAGCAGGAAAGACTACAACTATTAAGGCGATTACTGGAATAAATGACTTTGATAGTGGTGAAATTTTGATAAATGGAAAGTCTATAAAAGAAGACCAAATTGATTGTAAAAAAGAAATGGCGTATGTGCCAGATAATCCTGATTTGTATGAAAACATGAAAGCTATCGATTTTATAAATTTTATTTGTGATATGTATGATACTCCTGAAGAAATCAGAAAAAGGAATATCATAAAATACGCAGACATGTTTGAGATGAGAAATAACCTTAATGACCTCATTTCAACTTTTTCACATGGAATGAAACAAAAAATAGCATTAATTTCTGCTTTGGTTCATGAACCTAAAGTTTTAATTATGGATGAGCCATTTGTTGGCTTGGACCCTAAGGCAGTATTTGATGTTAAACAAGTTATGAAAGAGATGTGCGAGCAAGGAAAGTGCATTTTCTTTTCAACACATATCTTAGACGTTGCCGAAAAGCTTTGCGATAGAGTAGGCATTATTAAATCTGGAAAGCTTGTTAAGATTGGAAGTATGGAAGAGATAAAAGGAGATGAGTCACTAGAACAAGTCTTTCTTGAACTTGAAGAAGAAGGATCTACTAATGTTTAGCATTAAAAAAAGCGTGGAGGATACAATATTATGAAAAAGTTTTTCTCTTTACTAAAAACTATGATGAGCCAGGATATGAATCTCTTTAAAATAAAAAACACAAAGAATAGGTCAGGCATTTCTAAAGTATTAATTCCTATAGCTTTAGCTGGAACTGTAATGTTTGCAGTAGGATCTATGTATTATCCTTTTGCAATAGAGTTAAACAAAGTCGGGTTAGTGCATGCACTTTTAGCTATGGGCGTTGTGTTTCCTAGTATACTTCTTTTGATTGAAGGAGTATATAAATCTCAAGGTATATTGTTTGAAGCTAAAGATAGTGAGTTACTCTTTTCACTTCCGATTTCAAAGAAAATGATTTTGCTAGCAAGGATAATCAAACTATATGCGTTTCAACTAATATATAGTATGATGTTTGCTTTACCAGCGGTGGCAATATACTGCTTCTATAAGCAACCAGGAGTATATTTTTATATTATCTCCATAATAATGCTCTTATTATTTCCTATTATTCCTACTACTATTGCTTGTTTTTTTGGATTTTGGTCTAAGCAAATTGCAGTAAATTTTAAACACAAAAAAGCAGTTGAGCTTGTAGTTACATTTGCTTTTCTTCTTGGCATGATGGCTTTTTCTTCTAATATGCCATCTATTCTGGAAGTTATTATAGAAAATGCAGACACGTTTATGGATGCTGCTAAAACCGCATATTTCCCTGCTGGCGCATATATGGAACTTGCAGAGAATTTTAATCTGGTAACATTACTTATACTATTTGCAATTAACGCTATTGCAGTTTGCATTTTTATATTATTTGCAAGTAAGAAGTACTTTGCTGTTGTATCAAAATCTAAAACAAATTATGCAATTGAGCACAAAAACGAAATATCTTATGACAGCTTATCTTTTAAGCCTAAAAGTGTTATTAGGTCACTTATAAAAAAAGAATTTAGCAGATACTTTTCTTCAACAGTCTATGTTATTAATACTGCTTTTGGCTTAATTTTACTTCTAATTGCAACCATTTCTCTATGTGCTAACTTTGAGAGTACAGTAAACTATGTTGCCTCTGATGTAGTTGAGATAGATGATATGAATACATTATTATTCTTGGCTCCTAAGATTTTCTTTGTTATAGTTATTGCGACTTCGTTTTTAACATCAATTACTTCGTCGTCAATTTCTATGGAAAGAAGTAGCTTTAATATTTCAAAAAGTCTACCTGTGCCAACGGAGAAGATGCTACTTGCAAAAGTATTAATGAGTAATATCATTTCAATACCTGTAATTTTATTGTGTGATATTATTTTCTTTAGCTTTTACAGTACTGGCATAATTGATGTACTAGCTATTCTTATTGCATCGTTTGTTGCACCATCGATTGCATCGACTTTTGGCTTAATTGTCAATCTTGCTTTTCCTAAGCTTGATGCTTCTTCAGATACTGAGATTGTTAAGCAGAGTACTAGCTCAATGGTGGCAGTTTTATCTGGAATATTCCTTTCGGGGGCATTTTTGGCAATAACCTTTATATTGGCTGCAATCACCGATTATGCGACTTTGATGGAATCATTAGTTTTAGTGCTTATTTTGATTGTTTTGTGGGCTATACTTAAAAAGTACGGAAATAGAAGGTATAGAGAGCTTGAAGTATAGGCTTTTTTGGGGGATTTATTAGTAAAAAAAGCTTGCAATACACGTTCTTATATGCTATATTATAGGAGCGGTTGAGCCGCCTTGCTCTATTTAGATATAGGGCCGATAGTCCAAAAGGAGGTGCTAAAATGAATAAATACGAAACTATTATCATTGTTGACCCAAAGCTTGATGACGAGGCATGTAACCAAGTAGGTGAGAAGTTTTCAAACATGATTACTTCTGCTAAAGGTACTGTTGAATCAGTAGAGGCATGGGGAAAGAGAAAACTTGCATACCCTATTGAAAAGAACTCAGAGGGATTCTACATTAAGATTAATTTTAATAGTGAGCCTGAATTTGTTGAAGAACTTACTAGAGTTTACAACATTACAGACGAGGTTATTAAGCATATAGTTGTAAAATTAGACTAAAAAGGAGATTTTCGATATATGAATAAAGTAATTTTAATGGGTAGACTTACAAGAGATCCAGAAGTTAGATACACAACAACAAACAACACTTTAGTTTGTACTTTTTCAATTGCTGTAAATAGAAGATTTGCTCGTCAAGATTCTGCTCAAACAGCTGATTTCTTTAATATAGTTGCTTGGGACAAAACTGGTGAGTTTTGCAGCAAATATTTCAAAAAAGGACAACAAGTTGGAATTGTTGGAAGACTTCAAACAAGAAATTATGATGATAAGGACGGCAAAAAGGTTTATGTTACTGAAGTAGTTGCTGAGGAAACATACTTTGCCGATTCTAGAAGAGATGGTGAGAATTCAACAGGAAGTACAAATCAGTTCTCAGGTGTAGATGCACCATTTAGTGCTGAAGAAGGCGCTAGTGATTTTACTCCAGTAACAGACGATGACTTACCATTTTAGAATTTTAGATAGGGGGTAAGAATTAACATGGCTGATAAAAAAGGAAAGAAGTTTAACAATAGAAAGAATAACAATGATGACGATTCTATGCCAAGAGTTAGAAGAGTTAAGAAAAAGGTTTGCATGTATTGTGCAGATAAAAACCTTGTAATTGACTACAAAGACGCTGAAAAGCTTAGAAAGTTCATCAGTGAAAAAGGTAAAATTCTTCCAAGAAGAGTTACAGGTCTTTGCGCTAAACATCAAAGAGAAGTTACAGTAGCAATTAAGAGAGCAAGACAAATCGCACTTTTACCATTCACAGCAGAATAATAAATAAACCTTGCAACATAGTTTGCAAGGTTATTTTTATATTTAGAAATAATAAAACCAGGTATAAAATACCTGGTTTTATTGGTGCGGGTGAGAGGACTTGAACCCCCACGTCGAAGACACTAGATCCTAAGTCTAGCGCGTCTGCCAGTTCCGCCACACCCGCGTGTCACACGGACAATGTATATATTAGCATTTTAATGGCATAATGTCAATAATTTTCTTTTAATAACTATGTGGAATTGGCGTTGCTTTTTGCCATTTAGAGTTATTCCATTAATGCTTTAAAAAGGCCAAACACAATTAACATAATTCTTCTAATTGATATTGACAAATCTTGCGATTTAAAATAGTATTTTTGTATCGGTATATTTGTTTTCCAAAGTCATTTTTTGATGAAGGAGGAGTATGTTTGATCAACTTGATACATCTATGTGAAACCCTTTCAAATAGGTGGGTTGACGAGTCAGACCTACATGTTCCATTGAATTTCCTAGAAAGCTTTGCTTCCCGGAATTACTTTGAAATCAGGAGGAAGAAAAAGAATGATAGCATGAAGATTCGGCTCATGAAGACTAAAATTCCAGTACATTTCATTTCCGGTTCGTCCAAGCAAAGGTTCTGCTTCATGGATATCGCAGATTTGCATATCGGTCATCCTGATTTTGATGAAGAAGCATTGAGAGATAGACTAAAGCAGGCTGTGGAGCGTGGTGTAGAAGCAGTTTTTATAGCTGGTGACATTTTTGAAGGCTTTCTTGACGAAGCGCCTGAGACTATGCCATATCTCCAGCAAATAGAACTTGCCTATAGCATTTTCAAGGACTACAAGCTCACGTACTACGCTATAAATGGAAACCACGACCTGACTTTTGAACAGCTTGGACTTCCTAACCCGATAAAGCGCCTTGAGGTGCTTCTTAGAAATGATGGAATCGATTTTCATTTCTTTGATACATACCTCATGGATTTCGTGATTTGTGGTGTGATAAAGCGAGTAATGCATGTCGAACGTCAAGACTTCAACAAAAAGAGCATTTTTGCTATTTTGAAGCTTAAGATGTTTGATGAAGCAGGAATGCTTTCCAACGAGTTTGAAGGGACTTCTTATCCGGTTAGGTTCTTTCAAGTAGGGCACATTCATGTGAACGTTCAAATGTATTATTCCAAAAGGAAGGTATTTATCTCACAGCCAGGTTCTTTCATAAGAGCTGATAAAGTAGCAGAGAGGGCAAATTTCATTTTTGGAAAAGTCATAGACCAGAGAGTGTTTATGGGGTAAAACAAAAAGAGAGGTAGGTCAATTGAGTTTGACTTACCTCTTTTATAGTAGGCATTTTAAAAGGCTTTTTCTGCAATTTATACTTACATTATTTGAGTGTATTTTTGACTAAAAAATTTAATAATTTTTGTTGACAAAGTATAGGTGTTATCGTATACTTAAGAAGTCGCAAGCGACAAATAGAAGTGGGCGCTTAGCTCAGCTGGGAGAGCATCTGCCTTACAAGCAGGGGGTCATAGGTTCGAGCCCTATAGTGCCCACCATTTTTATTATAGTTGTTCGCGTAGCGGAGCACTAGAGTGCTCCATAATTTTTCTTATGGCCCGATAGCTCAGTTGGTTAGAGCGCTAGCCTGTCACGCTAGAGGTCGAGGGTTCGAGCCCCTTTCGGGTCGCCATTCTTTTATAATTTCGGCGCACTGTGTGCGCCATTATAATATATTCGCCTACTTAGCTCAGTTGGTAGAGCAAGGGACTGAAAATCCCTGTGTCCTTGGTTCGATTCCGAGAGTAGGCACCAAAAGTAACCTTGATTTCCTATGGAACTCAAGGTTCTTTTTATGTTCAAAAATAGCCGCAAATTTGATTTTAAGAGCGTCCCTGAAATTTGAGGTATATTGCATATTTATGTTAATGATGATATAATGCCCTCGAAATTAATACTTTTATCTACCTTTTCAATTAAGAAGGGAGGGAACAACAATGACCAAGGAAAATGATGCCATCTCTGTATGGATGGACAAAAAGGACAAAGAAGCCTTTGAAGAGATTTGCAAAAAATTAGGATTTACGGTTGCTGATGTTATTAAAGCGTTTGTAAAAAAGGTCATTCAGGACAAGGCAATTCCTTTTCGTGTAAAGCCTGAAAAGAAGTGATGGGAGGATAACATCATGATTCTTGTACTTCTTGCGGTATCTTTGTTTATTTTCTTTTGTGCAGTAAATTCAAGACATAGTAGAATTATTCTTCCGTCAATTGTAGATACGACAATAATGTTATTGATTCCAATACTAATTACGGTTGGCCTTTTTGTTCCATTTGGATTTGAAGAACCTGAACTTGTTGATTCAAAACAGTTGTATCCAGTTAACTATGCTTTTCGTGAAACCCAAGCAGAGAGAGACTATTATTTGGTTGTACAAAATGGTTCAAAGAACAATACATATTACTATTGCACTAAGAGTGACACAATGAGCATTCTTAGTGGCAATGACGAAGGATATGCATTAGAAAAAGTCTATGATGATGTCCGAGTCGTAGTAAAAGATGTTAGTGAACCTGTTATTGAAACATATAGGAGAGAAGCTATTAGGACTCCATTCAATTTTGCATTATTTGCAGGTAGAACGGAATATGTTATCAAAGTTCCAGAAGAGTTCATAAAGAATAATTTTAATTAAAATTGTTGTTTTCCCTCACAAATAATTTTAAGGAGGTATCAAAATGGATTACACTATCGTTGAGGCTATCCAATTTGACAAAGTACTGCAGAAAGGTCTGGAAAAAGCATCAGATGAGCTGGAAGAACGGGTAAATGAGCTGATTGATGAAGGCTATGAACCGATAGGCGGTATTACAGCAGTGAAGACTATGTTTCAAGGAAGAGAGATTATTGAACTGCTTCAACCAATGATTAAGAGATGATTTATATAAGATGGTCGATGAGACCATCTTTTTTTATTAAAATTCGGACAAAGAAATTTGGATATGAATTTGGAAATATGGGTACAAGAAATTTCCGAAAATGGAATCAAATGTTATGTTCCGAAGTCGTCTAAAAATGTATTGCAATTTATGTAAACTCGTGATATAATATAGCCGACTCATGAATTGTGAGTTGTACTCCCTGTGCATCTTTGTAATACATCAAAGTAACAACTGTTGGGAGTACGTAATCACCTTGTGACCAAGGAAGGAGAATCTAGGAATGGAAGAGCTGCGGATGACGACGACCTCGAACAACCTCGAAATCTTCGCGAAAATGCTGGGAGAACTCATCGATCAGCCGATGGATGTAACTCACATTCATCCATCAGCAAAAGGGCGGGTCTATTACATTCAGCCTCCGCTCGAGGGAGCACCCATGTTGCTTCACCACTACCGTGGACCGTTCTTCGTTGACATGCATCCGTCGGACTACGGAAAGCTGGAGCGCGGAGAGATTTCCGCCTTGGAGTATATCCAATCTGCAAACTGGCAGGTTGGCTACTACTGGGGCGGTGGTTCAATGGTCGGTGGTGGCTACTACCAGCCGCTTGACATCATTCACCGCAAAGATGAAGTTCGCAGATACTTGCGAATTCTCGCTTGCCGCGGGGCACTGAGAAGCTCTGGCTACATGCCCGGTGAAGTTCAGTGTGCCAACTGTCTGATTGAGAACTGTCCGTTCAGTGAACACAAAAGTGGCGGTTCTTGGGACAATGAGCTTGGAGAATATGATCCCCGGAGGGATTTCTTCACTGCTCTGCTGGAACACTTCGAGCAGATGCATCCCGGATACACCCTGAAGGGGTTCCTCTGTTCGGACATTGTTCCGGATGGTGAGCTGTGGATTGAACCGGCTCCGCACTTCGATGCAAAGGAGAAGTACACATTCGTGGTGTATGCTCCTCAGACTTTCATCCGTGCCTTGCTCATGCGCGAGGTTCAGCCGGAGAACTGGGAGGAGTACGTCACCGAGTTCGTTATCAAAATCAAGCGCCTTGATAGCGATCCGTGGGATGACACTCCTGAAGCGCTGAAAAAGGCCTTTGAGGGACTGGAATACGTCGAAACCGCTGAAGCTGGAACGACGAAAAAGTCACTGCTCGAGCGACTCAAAGCTGTCTTCTTCAAGAGATAACTCCAAACCAATTGAACGACCTGGAATTCCAGGTCGTCTTTTTTTGGACTTGGGGACTTGGGGACGTCCATTAAAAGTCCCATTATTGCAACAGATTATGGACTTGGGGACGTCCATTAAAAGTCCCATTATTGCAACAGATTATGTCCCATTCCGTCTTGCTAATTCACATAAGCCGTGATAAAATAAGCCCGCAATATTAATTCTTATTACAACCTTTACAATTAAAAAGGAGGAGATTTCTATGAAATCGATGGCATACTAAACGCGGTTACATGCAAGATATAGGCAACAGCTGAACAAAAAGGAGTGTTCCTTAATACTTCAAAAGGAGAATAAGGTATGAAACCTCAAGTAAACTACGCAATACTAGAAGACATGGCACGGTATTTTAGAGAGGAAGAGTTAAGCGAATATGAAAGCACTTGTGGTGAAACATCACCTGATGCATTAGCTCAAATAAGAGAGCATTATGATAATCATCCTCCTGTAGACATTACTGCGTGGGTTCGTGTAAATGTGCCAGATGAAAGCTTAATCTACGCAAAACAATTTGCGAATCAAGTTGTTTTTGTGCGTGATATACTTGGTAGATTATTGTGGTATGACGTAATTGAACGTGTTAGTAATCAGCCAAATGTAATTTCAACACATGTTTCTAAATCAGTTAAGCTTCCAGTGTATCAGATTATTCATAAGAAGTTTGGACTTGAAATAGTACTTAGTAACAACTTTTACTACTGGGTCGTTTCAATAAAATCTGAAAAACCTATATCACTTGACTTCATGGGGCTCTTTGATGAAACTGATGAGGTGCCTTACTATTTTTGCTATGGCTTTCCAAGGGATAAGGTGTACGGAAGCTATGTTTCAAACAATTCAAAGTTTACTTTTGAAATCCGTGATGAGTATCAACTATATGTAGTAATCTTCTTAATCAAAAACTTTTTGGACATCAAATAAGCATAAGGAGGAGTTATCTATGGTACTTTTGATTATTTCAATTATATTGTTTGTTACTCTTCTAGTCCTCGAACTGAAGAGTGTCTTTTTACCTAAAGGCTTAGCTGGAACTCTTTTCTTCTTAGCAGCTATCTCGTTTTTTGTTGCCCTTGTAATCCCATTTGGATATGAGCAGCCTGAACTAGTTGAAACACAACCTTTGTATCCAATTAACTTTGCACTGCATGAAACCGAGGCTACAGAAGATTGCTATGTAGCAGTACAAATTGGGAGGAAAGAGAAGGTTTATTTTTGCATCGAAGGAGAATCACTTAATCTATTAAGTGATGGAGACAGAGAATATAGGATAAAGTCTCTTTCAGAAGGAGTTAGAATTGTTCTTGAAGATATAGACGAACCAGTTATTGAAACATATAACGTTAGACCGGTAAGAACGGCATTTAATATGGCACTTGGGCTTGATGTAACTGAGTACATTATAAGGGTGCCAGAAGCTATGGTTAGAAATATTTCAGCACAAGAATAAAAAATGCAGGGAATTTTTCCCTGCATTTTTTTATTCTCTAATGGCTAAAAAGACAGCCTTATATGTGATGGAATAAATGACATATGTGATTAACACACCAAAGCAAACGTCTGTAAGGAAGTGTGCATTCATGTGAATTCTGTTGTAGCCGTATGCGACAATCCATAGCACTGCAAAGCCAAAAAGAACATACTTCATAAATGTAGAGAGAGTAAGATGTGACATTTCCGACACCTCCAAAACTTTTACAACAATTCGTTTGGGGAAGATATAGAACACAAGAATTTTAGCGCAAATAGTATGTAAAGCCAATTCAGCGTAGCGCGTACCGGCAAATGGAATATGATTTTGAAAGCATAAATAACGATTAAAAGCTTACAAATGTCCTTTTGTTAAAGCTATTTTTATGTTAAAATTGCTGTGATTTAAAGAATGGGAGGAAAATCTATGAAAAAAATAGTATTTATACTTTGTTTAATTGGAATATTAGCAGTAAGTTCAACATGCTTTGCAAAAGTTGGTGATAAAGTAGGAAATATATACGCAACAGACATCAAGACATATATTAATGATATTCCTGTGCAGGCATATAACATAGGTGGTAGAACTTGCGTTCCAATAGAAGATGTAACAATGGGATATGCATATAATAACGATTATAGAACATTGTTAGTTACCTCATTTGAACCAAGTTTATTAAAGGAATATAAATCAAAAAGCTCAAGTGTTCAGGTTGGAAAAATAGTTGGAAGCATTTATTCAACTGATATAAAAACATATTTTTATGATCAAGAATTACAAGCATACAACATAGGTGGTAAGACTTGTGTTGCAGTAGAAGATTTAGGATCTGATAAT
>JAEEGL012470347.1_pt1 | contig 18967 bp, 19 predicted proteins | sample 9134231 | NCBI WGS metagenome assembly JAEEGL01 (sample SAMN16246548, study PRJNA631951) | gut metagenome | biome: gut microbiome; feature: rumen; material: fiber-attached | host: Bos | place: Iran: Karaj | collected 2018-10 | reverse complement strand
CATGCCCGGCGACAACGTTGACATGGACGTCGAACTGATCACCCCGATCGCCATCGAGAACGGTCTTCGCTTCGCTATTCGTGAAGGCGGCCGTACCGTTGGCTCCGGTGTTGTTATCGGTATCAACGAGTAATTGACATCTGCATTCACCCGCCCAAATGGGCGGGTGTTTTTTGTTTTTTGGAGTATTCCGTTCTATCGGAGAGGAAAACCGATAAATACGGAGCTCTTCCACAGAACCGAGTATGGAACTGACATAGAACTCAAAAACTGTCCTAGGATGTGGTTTTCCAGCAATTTGAGACAGACAGGTTTTTGTCGGAGAAAAAAGCGGATCGTCTTCGAGATACGGAGACGATCCGCTTTCAGTAGTGCTGGAAAGGATCAAGCTTTTTTTAAATACCGATGCAGGGTGGCGAAAAGAATTCCTCCGAAAGCGTTACCGAGGGAGATGACAAGAATACACAGGAGGGCTCTGCCGGACCAGGCCTTTGCAATCCAGAAGTAAAACATATCAGCCACACAGTGCTCTGTCCCAGACAGAATGAAAACCATGACGCCGAAAAACAGGGATAAATATTTCCCCAATTCATGGGGATTGCTTCTGAAACCTTCCACTGCAAGATAAATGAAAATATTGCAGAGTACTCCAAGGAAAAAGAGACTAAGCAGGCTGTCGTTCAGCTTGATCTGACACAAACTCATTGCTCTCTCGCTGACTGCAACAGCGTTCCGGGTCAAAAGGGTGCAGCCGGCGGTAAGGCCGGTTCCAACCAGGTTGCCAAACCAGATAATCGGCAGAGTCAGCGCATAGTCTCTGTCATTCTGAAACAGATAACATACTTTCCCGGTGAAGAGATGGAGACCGAAGGTACAGATAACAAAAAGCCCGATGGTAAAGAGCGCCGAGCCGATTACCTTGTTGTCCAGAGAGAGATAAACAATACCACCGAAGCCGACACAGAGGCCAGAGAGAATCGCCGAGAGCAGAATTTGATGTTTTTTCATTTTGTCCTCCTCAGATAATCCATCACATTATCCGAAATGGCCTGAGCTCTTGGCATGTATTCTTTCAGCAGCCCGACGGCCTTTTCCTCCAGTTGTTTTGCTTCTGCGTTTCCGAAGAGACTGCAGGTATTGACAAAGACATTCATCGAGGCTGCTTCCAGCGCACAGCGTGCGGTCAGCGCGGCACAACCAACATCAGAAAGCAGAAGAACACTGCATTTTCCCTGCAGCTCTTCCAACAGGGTAATCAGTTCGCAGCAATGCTGCATCATCTCCAGGGGCACCTGACTGGCATTCAAAGTTGCGGAGCGCAGATTCTCCGCGTTTTCAGGGATGCTACGATCCAAAGAATAGGCCTGAGACAGCGGTTCGAATGCGGCCGCATCTTCGTCCATCAATTCAAGGAACCTGCACTGCAGAGCTTTCATCGCGCCAATGATCCGTCGATGATCTGGCTCTAAAGGGAGAAACTTTTTCTTTCCCATGGTCAGGTTTGCTGCCATGGAACCGAGCGCTGCGGCGAGTGCGCCGACCAATGCAGCTACACCGCCGCCACCGGGTACCGGGGCTTTGGATGCGAGCTGCTCGGAAAAAGCGGAAAGCGACAGGGCAGCCATTGAATCAGCCATAAAAGATCGTCCTTTCCTCTGTAATAATGGCGTCCATTGGAACATCAAAGGATTCCGTAAAGATCCGCTTGAGTTGCTGTGCCTCAAATGCGGTCAGAATCTTATATGCGTTTTTACACTGCGGGAGAAAACGGTCGTAATATCCGGCGCCCATCCCAAGACGTTTTCCTTCTGCGTCGAAAGCAGAACAGGGACAGAGAATCAGGTCTATATTGACAGGATCCCATATCGTGGACTGCTCCAGAACAGGGACAGAAATCCCGAAGCGGTCGGTTTCCCAACCGTCCCCGGGCCGGACCGCAAGCATATGAGTTCGATCGATACAATAAGGGTAGAGGAGTATTTTACCATCGCGCTCTGCCTGATCGGCAAAGAAACTCAAATCCAACTCACTCCTGAATGCACGGAAAAGAAGAATGGTATTTGCCTTTCGATATGCATCGAGGGCAAGGATCTTCTCACAGACGGTTCTGGAATCAGAAACACGCTTCTCTGCAGGGATGGAATCGCGCCGCAGAAGAGCTGTTTTGCGCTGGTGTTTCTTCATAAGGCCGGGAAACACAGTACGAACACGCCCCGCCAGATACAGAGAGCCAAAAGACATAACCGGAGATTCGGTATCCAGGGCCAGCAGAACTCCGGCTTCAATGGTCTCACATGCTGTGGCTGGAAAGCCCATCTCTGAGATGATCTCAGCCAACTCTCTGGCACTCAGAGCACGAGGACTGTCCGGCGTGACACAAATAAAGTCTTTTGCGAACGGTGCGACGAGCTGCAGCATCTGCCGGTAGTCCTTGTCGGCCAGTACGCCGACCAGAAAAGTAAACTGCTGCCCGGGGAGATAGTCTTCCAGATTCCGGACCAGAGCCTGGGCGCACTGGGGGTTATGTCCCCCGTCGAGGATAAACAGGGGCTCTCTCCGGAGAAGCTCAAAGCGGGCAGGCCAGCGAACTTCGAGAAAGCCCTTTCCCACAGATGATTCCGGGATGCTCCATCCGTGTTCCTGCAAAATATCGACGGTTTCCAGGACCACTGCGGCATTGCGCAGTTGATGTGCACCGAGCAGGGAGAGAGAATATTCATGGCCCTTCCAGAGAAAACGCTGTCCGTTGAGGTCGTAAGAGAGAAGCTCCAAATCGCTTGCACGGGAGATGTGACATGTGGCATTCCGCTCCAGACTGATCTTCTGCAGGGTCTGCATCGTCTCGGGCTCCGAATCGTAACAGACAACTTCGCAGCCGTGTTTGATAATGCCTCCCTTGGCTTGAGCAATGAGTGTGACTGTATCGCCGAGATACTCTGTATGCTCCAGTCCAATGTTCGTAATGACGGCAACTTCCGGGCAGTCGATGACATTGGTGGAGTCCAGCTCGCCGCCCATGCCGACTTCCAGAACTACAATATCACATTGCTGTTCACTGTAATACTGCATGGCGATGGCCGTAACCAGTTCAAACTGGCTGGGATGATCTTCCATCGTGTCCGCTATGTTCCGCACCTGTTCCGTAATCCTGACGAGGTCATTTCCGGAGATATTCTGTCCGTTCAATTGAATGCGCTCACAGAAATCCTGAATGTAGGGAGAGGTATAGAGCCCGGTCCGATACCCGGCCTGCCTCAGAATGGAATCCAGCATGGCGCAGGTAGAGCCTTTCCCGTTGCTTCCGGCGACATGAATAAACTTCAGCTTCTTCTGTGGATCTCCAAGGGAATGCAGCAGGGCTCGAGTCCGCTCAAGTCCCAGACGGGTGGTGCTCCAACTATAGTTTTCTATATAATCTATGGCTTCCTGTGCAGTCATGCAGCGGAGACCTTCTTTCCGTAACGGGCGAGCATTCTCGCAACAGCTTGGATACAGATGAGCTGTACAACCGTCAGAATCACACACTGGATAATCCGCGTGATCAGGAGGGGACCATAGGGAGAATCATACAGCACGGAAATCCACAGCGTATTCAGGAACAGGCTGAGGATAAACTGGTTGATACCGACAGCGGCGATAGCCTGAGGCCAACCCTGCTTTTCCTTCAGAAAAAAACCAAAGACGCAGCCGGTCAGGAACGCTGTCAGGGTAAAGCCCGGGAAGTAAGCGCCGATCGGGAAGAGGATTGCGCCGATAAAGTCACCAAGGGCAGCTACAATTCCGGCTTCCAGCGGGCCATAGAGAATAGCGGCGATGACGATTGGCAGAAAACTGAAACCAATCTTGATATTCCACATGCTGAGGGAGAGAAAGCGCGAAAGCACAATCTCTACCGCAGTGAGCAGGGCAAGTGTGGTGATAGTTCTGGTGGTGAATCTGGTTTTGGACATACGACACGCTCCTTTCGTGGACGTATGCCACGAAAGGAGCGTGTCAATACACTCCTCTGGTGGCAGCGGATGCGGACAAGCACCGCGCACAGAACTGTGCTTCGTCCGGCAGCGACCTCCCATCTGCCGGCACTTAACGCGCTTGGCCTACTCTGACAACAACTTTTATGAAAAACGATAAATACAATCGTTATATACGGGATATTTGTTTTTTTGTCAAGCTTTTTCTGCTGCCTCAATGACATGTTTGCAGAGAACTGCTGTTGTAAGGGAACCGACACCGGCGGGAACCGGGCTGATCGCCGCAACAATCGGAGCAACTGCGTCATAATCCACATCCCCGACCAGCTTCTGCTTCTTTTCCGACCAGTTGATGCCGACATCCAGGACAATCTGACCGGGACGGAAATAATCAGGACCAAAGAATTCCGCATCTCCGGTGGCTATGACGACAATGTCGGCCTCATGGACGAGCTCCGGCAGCGCCCGTGTCTTCGTGTGACAAATCGTAACAGTGGCATCTGCAGCAGTGAGCAGCATGGCAGCCGGCCGGCCGGTAACGAGACTGCGCCCGATTACCACGCCGCGTTTGCCGGACGGACTGATCCCGTAATACTGAAGAAGTTCCATGCAGGACTGTGCAGTACATGGTGCATAGCCTTCTCCCGCACCGGAATAGATCTTCGCCATGGATCCTATAGTGATACCGTCAATGTCCTTTTTGGGATCTAAGGCATCACAGACTGCTTTTTCATCCAGAGATTTTGGCAGCGGACGGAACATCAGACATCCATGAATTGAACTGTCTGCATTGATCTCTGAAATGACTTCCAACAGGATATCCTGCGTCACTTCCGGGGGAAGAACATACTGTCGGACAGAAAGGCCGACTTTTTCACAACGTTTCAATGCGCCTCTCTCATAAGCAAGATCATCTGCGCGGCTGCCTACTCTCAGAATTGCGAGGCACGGGGCAATACCTCGGGTTTTCAGCGCCTGTACACGCGGAATCAGCGCTTCAGTCAGTGACCCTGCAGCAGGGGCTCCTTTTAATACTACTGCCATGTTTCAGAACAATCCGGTGATCCTGCCGTTTTCGTCAACATCGATCTTCTCGGCGGCAGGAACCTTTGGCAGCCCCGGCATCGTCATAATGTCTCCGGTCAGGGCAACGATAAAGCCGGCTCCGGCGGAAACCTTGAGATTGCGTACGGTGATGGTAAAGCTTTTTGGTGCACCGAGCAACGCAGCATCATCTGAAAAGCTGTACTGTGTCTTTGCCATACAGATCGGAAGCTCTCCAAAACCGAGTTCGGTCAGTTGCTGAGCCTGTTTTTTCGCGTTCGGTGTCAGGATAACACCGTCGGCGTGATAAATCCGCTTACAGATTAACTCGAGCTTTTCTTCTATTCTCATCTCAAGTGGGTAGGAGCAAGTAAAGCGGTTCGGCTCCTCAACAAGGCGGACAACTTCTTCGGCAAGCGCTCTGCCGCCGTCTCCGCCTTTTGCCCATACTTCGCTGAGTGCAACGTTGACGCCGAGCTCGTTGCACTTTTTTTCCACCAGGTCAAGCTCAGCTTTTGTGTCGGTCGGAAAAGCATTGATTGCCACGACGCAAGGAAGACCGAATACATCGCGGATGTTTCCGACATGCTGCAGCAGATTGGGAAGACCTTTCTCGAGGGCTTCCAGATTCTCGTTGCTGAGTTCGGCTTTCGGGACACCGCCGTGGTACTTCAGAGCACGGACAGTGGCGACAATGACGACAGCGTTGGGGTGCAGTTCTGCCATCCTGCATTTGATGTCAAGGAATTTCTCCGCACCGAGATCCGCAGCGAACCCGGCTTCCGTAACAACATAGTCTGCAAGTCTCAGGGCTGTTTTTGTTGCAATGACCGAGTTGCAGCCGTGAGCGATATTGGCGAAAGGACCGCCGTGAATGAAAGCAGGTGTGCCCTCCAAAGTCTGCACCAGATTCGGCTTGATGGCATCCTTCAACAAAGCAGCCATGGCACCCTCTGCCTTTAGATCATGTGCGGTGACCGGTTTGCCGTCATAGGTATAACCGACAATAATGCGGGCCAGTCTGGCTTTCAGGTCCATCAGATCTGATGCAAGGCAGAAAACTGCCATGATCTCACTTGCAACGGTAATCTCAAACCCGTCTTCACGGGGAACTCCCTGAGCTTTCCCTCCGAGGCCGTCCACAACATTGCGAAGCTGCCGGTCATTCATGTCGACAGCGCGCTTCCAGGTAATCTGCTTCGGATCAATGCCAAGAGAATTGCCCTGCTGAATGTGGTTGTCCAACATGGCGGCGAGCAGATTGTTCGCTGCACCGATTGCATGAAAATCACCGGTAAAGTGGAGATTGATATCTTCCATGGGAACAACCTGCGCATATCCGCCGCCGGCGGCCCCGCCTTTGATGCCGAAGACCGGTCCGAGAGAAGGCTCCCGCAGTGCTACTACAGCGTTTTTCCCGAGCTTGCGCAACCCGTCGGTAAGACCGACGGAGGTGGTCGTCTTTCCCTCACCGGCGGGAGTAGGAGTGATTGCTGTGACAAGAATGAGTTTCCCTTTCTGTGGCAGTTCCTTTAAAGCATGAATATCAAGCTTTGCTTTATATCTGCCGTAGTTTTCAACTGCATCTTCCGGAATACCGAGGGATGCGGCGATCTTGTTGATTGGTTGTAGGGTTGCTTCCTGTGCAATTTCGATATCCGTTTTGAATGCCATGATTGTCCTCCTGCATTTTTCAATTGATGACCAGAAATCGAGGAAATAATGTGCGGGATAAAACCTTTTCACAGTATCATGATGATGCCACAACGATTATGGCAAATACAAGCATAACATAGCCGATGAAAAAAGAAAAGAAGCTTTTGTAAACAGCGAAGGTTCCGGGAAGAAAACTGAGAACAGAAAAATGCCCCATGCGAAGAAAAAGGGCCGCAAGGGGCATATCGTACAAACCATTTCAACCTGTGCTGTTCCCGGACAATAACGGAGATACAGTTGGGATGTAAGGAATGCTGCTGTTCTCAGTCTAGGCTTTTGCCAGCGAAAGCACTTCGTCTTACGCTTCCTTTCCGGCATGCAGACGGGCAATCATATGGTCGCAGACTTCATCCATATCGCCGACGATTCCGTAGTCGCAATAATGGAAAATGGCAGCGTCCGGATCTTTGTTGATCGCAATGATCTTGTCGGAATCGGTGATGCCGGTAACATGATTGACGGCGCCGGACACACCGAAAGCAAAGTACAGACGAGGTTTTACCACCACGCCGGACTGGCCGATAACCAGTTTGAAGGGAAGGACACCACGATCAAAAACCGGGCGAGTACATCCGATTTTCCCGCCAAGCAGAGCAGCCAGTTCCCGATAACGCGGCAGCGCGTCTGCCCCTTTGATCCCATTTCCAATACAGATGATCACTTCTGCGTCGGCGATGTTCAGGCTCTCGTCCACATAGTCCGCAGTAAAACCGAGGACTCTTGTCCGGATTGCTTCCTCAGGGAAGTCAAAAACCTCCTCTACGATCTCGCAGGGACGCTTTCCGGACGGTTGATACTTGAAGGTTCCGGGACGGATGGTTCCGACCTGAGGACGCATGATCGGTACCGTAATGACGGCCATCATTTTTCCGCCGACTGCAGGCTCAATAAATTCGATATCACCGGTTTTCTTGTCATAAACGAGTTCAGTGGCGTCGCTTGTGCAGCCGGTCGGCAGACGGCATGCGAATCGGGGGGCAAAGTCGCGCCCATTGATTGTACCGCCGACAAAAACGGCACTCGGTTCATATTTTTTACAGAGCTCAGTAAACAGTGCTGTATACGCATCGACACTGAAGCGGCCGAGGCCGGTTCCGGAGATGTGGAGCAGGCGGTCAACGCCGCAGACAAGAATTTTCTCTTTCTCCTCAGAAGGAAGGTCATTTACCAGAACAGCGACAAGCTTTTCACCGGCGGCATCCGCGATTTTCCGAATCTCACTGCAGAGCTCCAGGGAAACCGGCTCTGCCGTCTTCCCGTTGTGCTCAATAAAGACCCACAGATCTTTATATTCAGACTTGTTTTTCATCTCGGCGCCTCCTCCTTAGAGCTCCAACAGGGAAAACAGCTTCTCCACATTCTGAGGAACACTGCCTTCATCCAGCATCAGACCCCCCTCGCCGACAACCGGCGGGTAGGTGCGCGGAACTTTTGTGGGGGATCCGGGATCGCCGATCTTAGTCTCATCCAAACCGGGAATGGTTTTAGAATTATAAACCGTGATTTCGGCGGAGCGGGAAGCTTTCCAGCGTTTCAGATTCGGAATCCTGGGATGATAATTGGTCTTTTCAACGGTAAACAGGCAGGGGAGCTGCGCTTCGACAGTTTCGATCCCGTTAAGCAGTTCACGCTCGACGATAACCGTCTTACGTGTCGTATCCACAGAAAGGACTTTTGCCGTCGAGCTAAGGAGACTCGCACCAAAGCGCTCTGCCAACTGAGCTCCCATCTGTCCGGTGGCGCCATCGAGAGACTCCTTTCCGCAGAAGATCAGGTCGAAAGAACCAAGCTGAGAGGCAGCAGATACGAGCACATAACTAGTGGCAAGGGTATCGGCATTGGCAAAGGCTCGATCAGAGAGCAGCACCGCACGGTCTGCACCCGCGGCAAGACATTCACGCAGCGCTTCCGCAGCCTGGTCAGGACCCATTGTAATGCAGGTAACGGTTCCTCCATACTGTTCCTTCACCTGAACCGCTGCTTCCAGCGCATTTGCATCCAGAGGATTCAAAATAGCGGGAACTCCTTTCCGGATAAGGCTTCCGGTCTCCGGGTCGATTTTGACCAGGTTGACGTCCGGAACCTGCTTTACACAGACAAGGATATTCAACATACTTCGAACCCTCTCTCCAGACTATGACAGACTTTGCCGGGGTTCAGAATTCCCTTCGGATCAAATACCTGTTTGATGGCAGCCATCAGGGAGTATGCAGTGTCGCCGACAGATTCCTGAAGATAGGCTTTTTTCGCGTGCCCGATGGAGTGTTCGCCGGAAACCTGGCCTTCAAATTCGGTACACTTGGCATAGCAGTGGTCCATCAGAATCTTTACGCGGCGTTTGAACTCTTCCTCCTCCAGATCATTGGAACAGCAGTAGATATGAAGGTTGCCGTCACCGGCATGACCGAAGGAACGGACATACACACCCTGCCGGTCCGCCTCGTCGTGCGTATAAACGAGAAATTCCGCAATCCGGTCAACTGGGACAACAACGTCCATTTCATCCAGAAGCTTCGTCTCTGCCTCAATGACGGTGAGAAATGCGCTTCTGGCTGCCCAGACATCCTTTTTCAAATTGTCCGTCCAGACAACAAGAACATCATAAGCACCAACCTTTTCCGCCACTTCACCAAGCCGATCCATTTTGACGGTAAGATCCTGCTCGTTTTCGCCTACAAGCGTTACCAGAATATAGGCACCGGCTTCCTTGCCGTTTACTACAGTTGGAAACACCGCGTTACCGGTGAAGGCGGCAGAGGAATCCACAATATCACGCTCCATGAATTCAATGGACTGCGGATCCAGATTTGCAAGCTTAATGGAGGGGACGGATGCAATGGCTGTTGCGATATCTCGGAAAGGCAGAATCAGGCTGACATCCCGAATTGGTTTTGGGATGAGTTTCAATGTCAGTTCCGTGATAATTCCAAGCGTTCCTTCCGAGCCGATCATCAAATGCAGCAGACTGTAGCCGGAGCTTGTCTTACACACTGTTTTACCGAGTTTCATGATTTCCCCGTTTGGAAGGACGACAGTCATCGCAAGCACGTAGTCCCGGGTGACGCCATATTTCACTGCACGCATGCCACCGGCATTGGTGCTGACATTTCCGCCTACAGTTGCAGTTTTTTCACCCGGATCAGGCGGGTACATTAAACCGTGAACAAGTGCGTCTGCCGCCAGATCACAGAGTAAAACGCCGGGCTGTGTATGAACAACCAGATTGTTCATGTCATAGGACAGAATCCGGTTCATTCGTTCCGTGCTGATCACAATGCCGCCGGCAATGGGAACACAGCCTCCGACCAAACCGGTGCCGGATCCACGAACTGTGACAGGAATGTTGTTATCCCAGCACATCTTCATGATTTCGGAGACTTCCTCCGTGCTTTCAACGAGACAGACAGCCTCGGGGAAATACTTCCCGTAAATGGGCATTTCATCATGTGAGTAGGCTTCTTTTACTGTCTCGCCATATTGAAAGCGGTGATTGCCCAAAATACTCCGTATCTGTTCTGCAAGTGCGGGAGATAATCTGTTGTATGCTTCCATACTGACCTCCTTCGTATGAATTTTAGATTCCTTCTGTTCTCAATGTATCATCCTGCCAGGAAGAAAGCAAGATACAGATTATCAGTATACACAGAAAATAGTATCGGCGTCTGAAGAAACAGGCTAATTTGCCAGAATCCAGATACCGATACCTTTTTTGCAGCATGATTGGCTTTGTTAAACATGGATCTGCCGCAGTTGTTCCTTTCCGGCTGTGATCTTTATTTGTTTTTCTTTGGCATGCGGTAGTCCATGAAAAGAAAAAGATGAAGAAAACAGCAGCTTATCTAAAAATAAGATGAAAAACACTGTTTTTTTTCAGTGTAGATTCAGCGAATGAGAGTATAATAGGTTGTAATGAATAAATATGCAATAAAGTTGGTGCAATATGAAGATAATCATTGTAACGGAGGACCGAGCGTTGGGAGAAGCGGCGGAACAACTGCTGAAATCCAAAAACTTGGAGGCAGAAACGGTCTTCAACGGAGAGACCGGAGAGGAATATGCAGAGCTCGGAATCTATGATCTGATGCTGCTGGATGACAATCTCGAATGGAGAAACGGATATGAGATCGCCCGGAAACTTCGAGCAAAACATTGCAGGGTCCCTATTGTCCTTCTGGCTGAGACAAATAATCTTGAAAACCGCATTAAAAGCCTGAAGGCCGGCGTGGACTATTTCCTGATCAAGCCATATGACAACCGGGAGCTGCTAGCCTGTGTAGACGCACTGCTTCAGCGGGTGACAGACCGGACAGAAGAGCCCTTCTATGGCAACACCAGACTGATCCTGGCTTCCGGGAAACTTGTGTGCGGAGACATGAGCGTGAGACTGTCTGCAAAAGAATTTGATGTGATGCGACTGCTCCTTCAGACAAAAGACAGGCTCCTCTCAAAAGAGGTGATTCTCGCCCGGGTCTGGGGCTATGATTCCAACGCAGTGGAAAACCATGTGGAAGTCTATGTGGGCTTTCTCCGGAAAAAGCTGCGCAGCATTGGGTCCAATCTGGAGATCAAGGCAATCCGCCGTATGGGGTACACGCTTGAAATTACGGATCAGGAAAACGGCGGATCAGATGACCAGCCATGAGATAGCCGGATTTGACATATACAGTTGAGAATCCTGAAAGAATATGCTATCATTACAAAAAGCACTTTCTGGCTGGGAGGATGAATGTATGGATAGACCGTTATCGGAAATGGACAACAAAGAGCTTTTCTGTGCTTTGACCGGAGAATACGGCAGCATCAAGCAGGCTTACGTGCAGAATATTTTCCGGAAGTATAAGGAAGTCCATGGAGAGTATGGAGAACTGACCGCGATGGTCAGAGCAGCGCTGAACGGCGATCTGGGAGTTCTGGACTGATTTCAAATAGAGAAAAGCATCAGCCCTGTGCAAACAATGCACGGGGCTGATAGCATTTATATGCTTATTTGATTTCAATAATCAGACTCAGTAACCGAAGTAATACTTGAAGAAATCTTCCATGGGATTTCCGCTCCAACCCTGAAACCCCTGCGAATCATCCTGATTCGGTTGCTGCGCAGTACTTTCGTCGTTGGTGTCCGGTTCCTTCTCATCTTTCAGGGCGTCTTCTGTCTTGGAACCGACTTCAACCTCAAGCTGGATTTCCTGCCCCTGGCGATAAACGAAGAAGGTCAGCACATCGCCGGGGTCGGATTCAGAGATCACCTGGACCAGATCATTGGAATCCTTGATGATTTTGTCGTCAACCTTTACGATGACATCGTGGGTTTTAATGCCCGCCTTGTCTGCAGGTGCATCTTCTGTGACATCCTGTACGACAGCTCCGGACTTGATACCGGTGATGTTCGAAGTCTCTTCTGAGAGCGGGGAAACGGCTATCCCGATATAAGGCTTCAGCACATAACCGTTTTCTATAATGCTGGTGACGATCCGTTTTACACTGTTGATGGGGATAGCAAAACCGATATTGTCGATTTCAGCCTCACCGGAGTAGCCGGAAGCGGAGTATTTCGCATTGGTGATGCCGATTACTTCGCCTTTCGTATTGAACAAAGCACCGCCGGAGTTGCCGGAATTGATGGCGCAGTCGGTCTGAATCAGATTCATGCTGGTGCCGGAATCAACCTGAATATTGCGGCTCAGTGCACTTACAATACCGCGGGTCAGAGAAAAGGTCAGTTCGCCCAACGGATTGCCAATGGCAAGAACCGTGTCGCCGACACGAAGGGTATTGGAATCACCCATGGTGACCGGGGTGAGCCGCTCCGCATCAATTTTCAGCACGGCGATATCATTGCTTTCATCGTAGCCGATGACCTCGGCGTCATAGGTTTCCTGATCATAGGTGGCGACCGTGACAGAGTCATAACCGCTGATTACGTGATAGTTCGTCAGAACATAGCCGTCAGTACTGATGATAAAACCGGAACCGGATGCCTGGTAGGTATAGCCATAACCGTAACGGCTGGTTGTCTTCGCACTGATGGTAATACCGACAGTGGAATTGACGTTCTGTTCGTAGAGATCAGCAGGAGAAAGCTCTTCAGAATCCGCAAATGCAGCCTGCGGAGTGCCTGCCATCACTACGGCACCAATCAGACAGCAGAGCAAAACCATGCTGATGATCTTCTGAAGCATACTGCGGGAGTTGAAACGGGCTGTTTTCATAGTTTGAAACCTCTTTTCGTAATTCCGGACGGAACTGCCTTCAGCAGTTCTCTCTTTTTTTGCTGTACTTATTGAACCACAAAAAGATGAACAATTATGTATCGTTTTTTGAATATTTTTCTCAACCTTTTTTAAAGATTTATTACAGAATCGAAATCAGGCGGTCAACGTCTTCCTCTGTTGTAGCCCAGCTCGTGACAAAACGCATAATAGTGTGTTCCGCATCCGGCTTCTCCCAGAAACTCATCTCGACTTTTTCGGAGAGCTCTTCCAATTTTTTCTGATCCAGTGTGATGAAAATCTGGTTGGTAGGCGCGTCAAAGGGTTGAATATAACCGCGCGCTTCCAACGCTGCCCGGATCCTTACTGCTGCGTCAATGGCTGTGCGGCCGATCTCGCCATAGAGGTTATCCGTGAAGAGCGTGTCAAACTGAATCCCGGCGACATGTCCTTTTGCCAGAACTGCACCGTGCTGCTTGATGATTGAGAAGAAGTGAGGGACGGTGTCATGCCGCGGAAAGACCACCGCTTCTCCGAGCAGCGCGCCGCACTTGGTTCCGCCGATATAGAAAACATCGCACAGACGGGCGAGGTCGGGAAGTGTAATGTCATTCTCTCTGCATGCAAGCGCATAGGCAAGCCTTGCGCCGTCTACGTACAGACGGAGATCATTTTCGCGGCAGACTCTGCTGATCCCTTCAAGCTCGCTGAGAGAATACAAAGTACCAACTTCAGTCGGGTTTGAGAGATAAACTGCGCCTGGCTTGACCACGTGTTCCCGGTTGCCGTCATTCAGCCAGGTTTCGACACAGGCTTGAACGTCATCGGTGCTGAGTTTCCCGTTTTTTCCGGGAAGGGAAAGAATCTTGTGGCCACCGTGCTCGATGGCGCCGGCTTCATGGATGCAAATATGCCCGGTGTTGACCGAAATCACCCCTTCATAGGGGCGCAGAATCGCATCAAGAACTGTGGCGTTAGCCTGTGTTCCACCAACAAGAAACCAGACATCGGCCTCAGGTGCCTGACAGGCTTCGCGGATTTTTGCCCGGGCAGACTGTGAGAACACATCACTGCCGTATACGTCTGACTTGACCAGGTTGTTTTCCACCATCCGCTGCAGAATCGCGGGATGAGCGCCTTCCATGTAGTCGCAGGCGAAATTCAGTTTGTTTTCCATATTGCAACCTCCTAAGGGTTCCGAAGATTTGTATGGTTTACCATGTCATTATAACCCAACCATCCGCAGAATCACAACTGTTATTTACTTTATATCAGTTAGAGAACAGCACTGACGCGGATATAATGATTGACCGCAAGGGAGAATATAACGTATAATAATTTATATTCTTTACAGGAGGCCCTTGCTGTGGCGAGAAATACAGACATACAACTGCAGAAGCAGGTAATCTATTCTATCTACATTCGCGCACATACGGAAGAGGGGAGTTTTCTCTCTCTCATCCCGGACCTGGACCGGATCAGAGCTCTCGGGACGGATATCATCTGGCTCATGCCGATTCATCCGATTGGAGTGAAGGGGAAAAAGGGAAGCCTCGGCTGCCCCTATGCCAATCGGGACTATCGGACGGTAAACCCGGAATACGGCACCGAAAAGGATTTCCGCACCCTGGTGGATGAAATCCACAGGCGTGGGATGAAGTGCATCATTGATGTCGTTTATAATCATACCTCGCCCGATGCGGTGCTGTTGGAGCAGCACCCGGAGTTCTATTACCGCGATGAACAAGGGAACACCGGGAACAAAATCGGCGACTGGGCAGACGTCATCGACCTCGATTACAGTGTACCGGGGCTTTGGGATTATCAGATCGAGACGCTCATGGGATGGGCAAAGATCGTGGACGGATTTCGCTGTGACGTCGCGTCATTTGTGCCGGTCAGCTTCTGGAATATGGCACGCAGCTTTGTGGAGCCGATTCGTCCGGGCTGTATCTGGCTGGCAGAAACAGTCCACCAGGCTTTCGGTAATCTGGCCCGGCGCGAAGGTTTTTACTGTGACCGAGATACAGAAGATTTTGAAGCCTTTGATCTGGAGTACGAATATGATGTCCGAGAGAGCTTCGACCGCTATCTGAGAGGAGAGTTCGTGCTCAGCCACTGGCTGGATCAGTTGAATTTTCAGGAAGCCGTTTATCCGGCAAATTACAACAAAATGCGTTTTCTGGAAAACCATGATCAGCCGCGCATCTGTGCCTGCGTAAGCAATGAAAGCTGCAGGGACAATTACACCGCAATGCTCTTCTTCCTGAAAGGAACAACGCTCCTTTACGGCGGCCAGGAGTTCTCCTGTGAGCATACACCAAGCCTGTTTGAGAAGGAAGTATTCCCGCGTGATGGGCGGGACATCAGTCCACTGCTCCGTCGGCTGAGTGAAATCAAGCATACGGCGCTGGACGCGGATGACGCATTTGATGCCAGGGCGGACGACGAACATGACATTGCGGTTCTCCTTCGACAGAGCGGGAAGAAAATGAAAGTTGGAGTCTTCAGTCTGAAACAGCAATCTGCTTGGGTGAAAATACCGGCGCCGGACGGGAATTATGAGAACCTCATTGACAACACCACTGTTACTGTTGTCAATGGGAAAATGCAGTGTTCCGGGAAACCGGTAATTCTCTGCTACGAACGGTGAAAGGCGAAAAACCTTGCAAAATCAGCGGAAATACGCTAAAATTCCTGAGTCTGAATCTATCAAAAGACAGAGAAGGTGAGCCTCATCGAGAATCATTATCGGCACGAATGGAAGCACGAAATCAATTATTCCGATCTTCTGATCATACGGCAGCGTCTGCGCGCAATCGCAGAAACGGACGAGCATGCGGAGAACGGGAAATATCTGATTCGCAGCCTCTATTTTGACAATGCCCGAGATAAGGCGCTGCGCGAGAAAATTGACGGTGTCAACATGCGTGAGAAGTTCCGCATCCGATATTATAATGGAGACCCTTCTTTCATTCACCTGGAAAAGAAAAGTAAGAGAAGCGGTCTTGGTATCAAATTTGCTGCTGATCTGAGCAAAGAAGAGGTCAGGAAGATCCTTGACGGAGAGATTGACTGGATGCGGGACTGCGACAGAGGGCTTATTCAGGAGCTTTACTGCAAAATGCGGTATCAGGGACTTGCGCCCAAAACCATTGTCGATTACGTCAGGGAACCCTACGTATACCGGCCGGGAAATGTAAGAGTGACTTTTGACTACGATATCCGGACAAGCCTTTCCTGGAAGGATTTTCTGAATCCGGACGGTGTGACATTGCCGGCGGGAGAAGCGGGGATCATCCTCGAGGTCAAGTGGGACGCATTTCTGCCAGATATCATACGTGATGCGGTCTGGATTCCAGGCAGGCGCGAAAGTGCTTTTTCCAAATATGCCCAGTGCAGAATATACGGGTAAACCCGCTGCAGAATAAGGAGAACGAACCATGACCTTTAACGACATTTTCAAGTCCAGCTTTCTGGAAAATGTTACGAACATCAGTATCCTGGATATGGGACTGGCACTGTTGCTGGCATTCGGCGTAGGACTGTTTATCTTTTTTGTTTATAAGAAAACCTACGCTGGGGTGATGTATTCATCCAGCTTTGGGGTCACGCTGGTTGCCCTGACCATGATCACGACACTTGTGATTCTGGCAGTCACTTCAAACGTGGTCCTGTCACTCGGTATGGTCGGTGCCCTGTCCATTGTCCGTTTCCGCACAGCGATCAAGGAACCGTTGGACATTGCCTTCCTGTTTTGGGCGATTGCAGCCGGTATTGTACTGGCAGCGGGGCTGATTCCGCTTGCGGTGTTCGGCAGCTTCTTTATTGGGATTATTATTCTGATTTTTGCCAATCGCAAGGATATGACAAATCCCTTTATTGTAGTGCTGACCTGTGACAACCACGAAAGTGAAGAGAAAGCTCTCGAGAAGCTGATGCAGCATACGAAGCGCTGCACCATCAAGAGCAAGACCGCACGCAGAGGATCTGTAGAATTAAATCTGGAAGTCCGTCTGAGAAATACCAATACGGACTTTCTTAACGAACTGACTGAAATCGAAGGCGTACAGTCTGCTGTGCTGGTCAGCTATAACGGGGACTACATGGGCTAAAGGAGGACACGGAACGTGTCAACACATCGACATATTGATGCCATCTGCATTGTGATCCTTGTGTTTACCCTCCTGATTACGGGCCTGTTCATGAATGGAAAGGCATTTGGCCTGCAGCCGATTATCGACGAGGATGCGGAGGATTACGCCGGTTCGGCATATTTCACATCCAATGACCTAAATGGAGACTGGAATCCCTCAGGAGCAACCCGGATTACGTTGCGAGGAGACCATGCGTCTGTTGCCGGCGGAGGAGCCTATGCATACGGCGGCGACGTGATGATCACCAGCGCGGGAAGATATGTGGTATCCGGTAAACTGGATGACGGAAGCATTGTTGTAGATACAAATAATTCTGCAAAAGTCTGGATCCTCCTGAACGATGCGGATCTCAGCTGTTCAGACGGCGCATGTCTGGATATTGAGCAGGCAGATAAGGTTTTTCTGACCCTTGCGGAAGGGACAGAGAACAGCATGACCACACTTGGCTTCTCTGAAGCCGCAGTTACAGCGGGGATGGACGGGACTCTTTTTTCCAGAGATGACCTGACAATCAACGGAACGGGAACTCTCCGTGTGACAGCCGTTCAGGAGCACGGAATAACCGCAAACGATGAATTGGTGATCACAGGCGGGAAAATTCAAGTCCGTGCTGCACAGGATGCGCTGCATGTAAATGACGGACTTCGCCTCATGGCCGCAGAATTGACGCTGGAAGCAGGGGATGATGGCATTTCACTCACCGGTTTGGAGAGTGAAATGTACCTGGAATCCGGGGTGATCTCTGTTGCTGCGGCAGATAACGGCATCTCCGCCGGAAACAGAATTCTTTTGGCCGGATGCGTGCTCTCCGTGGAGTCTGGAAATGACGGACTCTCCGCATCCAGTGAGATCACAGTTACCGACGGAGAACTGTCAATCATCGCAGCGGATGACGGAATCCACTCAGATTATTCTGTCGTAATTTCTGGCAGTACGATCCGGATCCCAAGCTGTTATGAAGGAATTGAGGCGCCGATTATCGAAATCAGCGGTGGTGACATAACCATCTATCCGGAGGATGATGGACTGAACGCCAATGGCGGAACGGACTTCTTCGGTGGTTTCGGCAGACCTGACATGATGCCCTTTGACAATGGGGGAGGCAATCCACCTGAATGGAACAGTGCCGATGAAGAACGCCCCAAGCCGCCTGAAATACCGGAAGAAGGACTTCCGGAAGGTGAAATGCCGGAAATGACAGGAAGCTTTGCTGCGCCTGCGGAAAACAGTGGGGTTGAGAAATATGGCAGCGACGAGACCTGGATTCATATCAGCGGCGGCAGCATCACGGTCATCAACGATTCTGCCCGGGATGCAGATGGCCTGGATTCCAATGGTGACATTATCATCAGCGGCGGCGTGATCCGTGTCAGCCTCACCAACAGCGGAAGCAACAGTGCGTTGGACTGCGGTACAGAGAGCGGCGGTGTAATGGAAATCAGCGGCGGAGAAGTTATCGCCTGCGGGAGTTACGCCATGGCAGAAGGTTTCGACACCGGTTCCACACAGTGCTCGATTCTCTATAATATCAAGCGTGGATTTCCTGCCGGTACCATCGTCAGCCTGGAGAACAGCGACGGTAAAGTGATCCTCAGCTATGAGGTTCCGTGTAGCTTTTCTTCCGTGGCAATCAGCTGTCCGGAGATGAAGCTCGGAGAAACGTATTCCGTCGTGATCGGCGACAGCGCGGAAGAGATCACGCTGGAAAATGTTTCGGCTTCCTTTGGCGACGCTGAGAGCGAGCGTTTCGGCGGACCAATGAACTGGGGCGGTATGAAGTTCCGGCCGGGAAATGATATGAAATTACCCGTTGACAAAACCGCAGACAACTGATATGATACGGCCTACAAATAAATACCTTATCAAGAGT
>JAEEGL012284782.1_pt1 | contig 18967 bp, 10 predicted proteins | sample 9134231 | NCBI WGS metagenome assembly JAEEGL01 (sample SAMN16246548, study PRJNA631951) | gut metagenome | biome: gut microbiome; feature: rumen; material: fiber-attached | host: Bos | place: Iran: Karaj | collected 2018-10 | reverse complement strand
TCGGCCTGATCGGCACCTGGATCAACGGCCTGATCGTGGACTACTTCATGGCGAGCCTGAGCCGCCGCAAGCGCGTCTGCGTCATCTCCGACAACCACGAAGCCATCCGCGACTACATCATCAACAAGATCGTGCGCGGCTGCACCCTCTATGAGTGCGAAGGCGGCTACAAGGGAGAAAAGCGCATCGAGGTGCAGGCCCTGCTGACCAAGGACGAATTCGCCGACCTGATGAGTTTCATCCGGAATCAGAACATCCAGGCCTTCATCACCGCCGGCAACGTCAGCGAGGTGTACGGCCTGTGGTCCGAGCACAAGCGGCACAGGAAGTAACTGTCATTCCTCCGGGGTCCCTCTCGGGGGATAACCATATTCACGCTTATAGGCGCGGGAGAAAAAGGCCGAGTCCTTGAATCCCGCCGCCGCCATCGCGTCCCCGACGCGTCCGCTTCCGCGGCCGAGCAGCCGGTGCGCTTCCTGCAGGCGGCGCCGGAGGATCCATTTCTCCGGGGTCAGGTCGCTGATCCGCTTGAAGTCCCGCTTGAACGAGGAGAGGCTCCGGCCCGTGTAGCGTGCCAGTTCGGGCACGGAGAGGTCGTACTGATAGTTCTCTTCCAGGAAGGTCAGCAGGTCGATTTTCCACGGCTGCGTGAAGTCGAACAGCGAGGCATAGACGTTCCGGTCGGCCGCCAGCAGGCAGCGCAACCCCTCCTGACGCTTCATCCAGGCCACTTCCTCCGGCAGGGTGTCCGCCGTGTCCAGATAGGGCGTCAGAGAGACGAACAGGCTCTCCAGCTCCGGCCCCGCCGGAATCTTCAGCACGGCCGCGCGGCTCCGCCGGGCGTCCAGGGGCAGGGCGTCCTTGGCCATCTGGCGGTAGTACGACATCAGGAACTTCCGGCAGAAGAACAGGGCGACCGAGCGGAAGGGTACGCCGTCCGCCGGCGGACAGGTCGTGAAGGCGACGCGGTGGTCCTTCCGGAGGAAGACGCACTCCCCGGCGCAGACCCGCGTCAGGCTGTCTCCGAAATGCACTTCGGCGGCGCCGGACAGGATGTAGACGAGGGTGTGTTCCTTGACGTGAAGGGTCCGGCTGACACCTTCCTGCTCCGCATAGGAGAACACCACCCCGGAATAATTGATGCGGCTGTATCCTTCCATGGAGGCAAAGATAAGAAGATTCTGGACTTTTCAGTCAAATAAACTGGACTTTTCAGTCAAATTTTTCCGGCCGGAAAGTCCGAACTTTGTGCCCGTTATGAAAAGAATGCTTCTTGTGAGCCTGGCCGCCTTCGCCGCGGCCCTTTCCCTGCAGGCGGCTCCTGCAGATCCCGGGACATAGACAGTAGATACCCTGCGCAGCGCCGTGGTGACCGGCACCCGCGTCGCGATGGAGCGCGACCGGCTGCCAGCCCCCGTGTCCGTGATCGCCCGCAGCCGCATCGAGAGCAGCGACGAGAGCGCCCTGATGCCCTCGCTGATGGAGGAAGTGCCCGGCCTGTTCGTGACCTCCCGCGGCGTGACCGGCTACGGCGTGTCGTCGGGCGCCGCCGGCGGCATCTCGCTGCGCGGCTTCAGCGCCGGCAGCGGCCGCACGCTCGTCCTCATCGACGGCCATCCCCAATATATGTCCATCTACGGCCACGCGGTGGCCGACGAATATCTCTCCGACCTGGCGGAGCGCGTCGAGGTGACCCGCGGCGCAGCTTCCGTCCTGTACGGCTCCAACGCGATGGGCGGCGCCATCAACATCATCACGCGCCAGCCCAACTTCCTCGGTAACCGTGTCAGCCTCAAGGCGATGGGCGGCTCCTACGGGACATACCGCGGCACCGTCACCGAGCAGTATTCCAGCGGCCGCTTCGGCCTGACCGCCAACTTCGGCTACGACCGCACGGCGGGTCACCGGGAGAATTCCGCTTTCCGCTCGATGAGCGGCATGCTGAAGGCCTCCTACGACCTCTCCGCCGCCTGGCGCCTGAGCGCAGACGTCAACCTCGTCAAGGCCTACTCCGAGAACCCGGGCACGGTCGAGCGTCCGATGTTCGAGGGCACGGCCGACATCCTCCGCATGATGTCCTGGCTGTCGCTGGAGAACCATTACGAGCGCACCGACGGCGGGATCAACTTCTACTACAACGCCGGCCGGCACGACATCAACGACGGCTACGCCGCGGGAGGCAAGCCGCAGCCTTTCCTGTTCCACAGCACCGACTACCAGGGCGGACTCAACGCCTTCCAGGCCTTCCGGCCCTGGACGGGCGGCACCCTGACCGGCGGGATCGACGTCAAACTCTACGGGGGCAACGCTTATCGCAACCCCGAGACCGAGATCTATGCCGACCACAAGAAGCTTCACGAAGAGGCCGCCTACCTGCTCGTGCAGCAGCTGCTCGGGCCCGTCACCCTCGAGGGCGGCGTGCGCGTCGAGCACCACAGCCTGTACGGCGTGGAATGGGTCCCGCAGGCGGGCGTCAGCTGGCTCCCCGGGGAGAATACCGCCATCAAGCTGTCCGCCTCCAAGGGCTTCCGCACCCCGAACCTGCGCGAACTCTACATGTATGCCGTGGCCAACGAAGACCTGGAGCCCGAACGCGCCTGGAGCTATGACCTGACCTTCTCCCAGCATGCGCTGGACGGGCGGCTGAACGCCGAACTGAGCCTCTTCTACACCAAGGGAAGCAACATCATCGAGGTCAATGTCGTGGACGGCAAGCGCGCCAACCGCAACGTGGGCGCCTTCGAGAACAAGGGCGTCGAGTTCAGCGCCGACTGGCAGGCCACGCCGACGCTGAAATTCAACGCCAACTACAGCTATCTCCACATGGGGACGGTTTACACCGGCGCTCCGGTGCACAAGGCCTATCTCTCCGGCACCTGGACGCCCGGGCGCTTCAGCGCCAACCTCGGCGTGATGGGCATTAAGGACCTGTACCTGTCCACGGGCGAAGATGCCGTGACGAGCAGCTACGTGGATCTGAAATGCCGCCTGAGTTACCGCGTGGCCGACTGGATGACCCTGCTCGTGCGGGGCGAGAATCTGCTGAACCGCTCCTACCAGACCATGCTCGGCTTCCCCGAACCCGGCATCACGGTGCTTGGCGGATTCTCCGTCAACTTGTAGCGGGATTCCCGGAAAATCCGTATATTTGCACGCCGTTTCGCTTCGCGCGGGACGGCGTGATGGTCCCTTAACTCAGTTGGATAGAGTAACGGTCTTCTAAACCGTAAGTCGAGAGTTCGAATCTCTCAGGGACTACTTCTCATAATGGGCCAACCTATGGCAGTTTGCACAGAGCAATTTGCACTTGGACAGCTCTTCCTGAATCTTGGAATCAGAGAACAATCTGAGTTTCGTCCACATATACTCTTTCTCTCCCGGGTCCGTGTGATGGAAATCGAATACGCAATAATTGTTCTCCGTCAGTTCAAGACCACAGGACTGGCATTTTCCGCCTAATTGTCTGATGTACTTGATTTTCCTTTGCTTCCATCTTTCCTTGCAGAACTGATTGAAGCAATCTTTGCACAGACTCATGACCCCATACTGATGACCACGCTGTGCATAAAACTCAGAGATAGGCTTCTCCTGATGGCAGGATGAGCATTTTTTTGTTTCCATTCGACGACAAAACCAAAGTTCCCATTTAAACACAAAGCGAGCCAGGTACGATATAACCTAACTCGCTTTGTGGACTCGAAGTGCCACGGTGTTCAGACTTGTGGCGTCCTTATGGACAAAAGCAAATATACGGAATTTCCTGAAGTAATAACAAGCCGCCGTGTCACAAACGACAGGAGTAGAGGGATGTCCTTGCCGCGATGAACAGCGTCCTGCCGTCCTTTCCTCCGAAGGTGATGGAGGCGGGCCGCTCCGGGACGTCGATCACGCCGATCTGGTTTCCTGAAGGGTCGAACACGTAGATGTAGCCGTCTGCGATGTAAACGTTGCCATCGGGGCCTGTCGCGCAGTCAAACTCGCCCGTATTGGCGAATTTCCTGAAATTGCCAAGATTCCCGTCCCGGCCGAGCTCCATGGAGCCCGTGCTGTGGTCCCACTCGTTCTGTACATAGACGGTCTGCCCCGGGATGGCCTCGGTGGCGGAAGAACTCCTGACGAAGTCATAGTATTGAGGGATGACGGTCTTTCCGTCCGGCGCGACAAAACAATGCTCCGGCCTCCAGACGCTGATCTCGGCAAAATCATGAAGGTCCCTCCACCGGTGGGAAGGCAGGATGAGCTTGCCGACGGGTCCGACCGAATCGTACTTGACCCGGTCCAGGAAGCGGATCGTCTCGTCGGGATCGTCGGGATCGATGACGAACACCCGCGGCGCGAAGCCCACGTTGCCCCACGAACTGAACGTGGTCCCTGCCGCATCCGGCAGCGTTTCCACCGTCTCGGGACGGCCGTCGACCTGGAACCCCGGCTGGGGATAGTACTTGACGATGACGAGCAGATTGTCTTCCGTGTCGCAGGCAAGAGAGAGCGGCTGCCAGGGATAGTCCGCGATGAGATCCACCTTGCCGGTGGATGCGTCCCATCTGTAGATGCGTTTCATCCGCTGTTCGCAGAAGTATACGTTGCCCTTGCTGTCTGACGTCAGTCCTTCGACATACTCGAAGCCGGTGGCGAGCTCCGTGACCTGCCCGTTGCTTCGCCGCGCATACGGGTCAGGAGCCTCCCGGCCGGTGATGGTGAGCCGGGTGAATTCCCACGGCCGCACGTCCCTTGCCGTATTCACGTCGTAGACCGAGAGGTCGGTCGTGAAGCGCATCTGCGTGAAATTGTGGAAGTTGTAGAACTCGATGCCCTCGCAGTTCCAGGTGCGCACACAGTACGGCAGCGGGGTGGTGATGCGGATCACGCGGAAAAGGTACAGATTGGCGAAGAACAGATTCCGGCAATTCTGCAGCTCCATCGGCTGGACGAAAGGTCCTTCCCGCGTCTCTTCCTCGACCTGCATGGCATAAATGTTCCAGTTCGCCACGTTGTCGAGGCGGACTTCGTTGCGGACATGGTGCTCGATGGACATTTCATAGATCTTGCCGGGCGTGTCCGTATTGCTGATGTAAAGGCCCACTGAAGAGTAGGAATGTGCGGTCCATATGTCCTTGAACACGCCGCCGCCTCCGTCCGTAATCCAGAGGTTCCAGTACTGGCTGTCCCAGGCATTGTCCATCCCCTGGGCCGCAACCGCATTGTCGGGCGAACTGATGCGCGGGGCGAACACGCCCCTGTTGAAAGCCGGCATGGGAGCGGGCGGATCCAGGTTCATGGTCCGGTGCATGCCCCGGAACATGACATCGTTCATGTAGGACCGTTCGCCGGCCATCCACTTGCAGCCTACCGCCCTGTAATTGTAGGCGCCGGTGTTGAACCCGATTCCGTTCACGATGTTGGACCCGCCTCTGGGTGTCTCGAGAATCGGCCTGGGGGCTCCGGGGCCGCTGAACGAAGGGGTGCTCTCATTGAGGCGTATCTCGGTAGACATCGCGTGCAGGCCGATGAGTGCGGTATTCGGCTTGAGCGTCAAGGTCTCGGACACGATGTAATAGCCCTGGGGGACATAGATCACGTCGCAGGCGGCGATGGCAGCCTGGAAGGCCTTGGTGTCATCGGTGTGGCCGTCGCCGACGGCTCCGAAATCCTTGACATTCACCCATCTGGACATATCCGGAAGGGGCACGATGTCATTCGCGGGCTCAGGCGGCAGGGTCTTGAGGGAGACGATGTCCTGTTTGAGTCTGTGCACCGGCTTCGTGGCCATGTCGTCCTGGTGCAGGCCGTACGAGAGGTCGTTGACCATATAGAGCCTGGAAGGCGCTTCCACCTTCCGGGTTTCCTGCCTGAAAGCGAGGAACACCGGGACGTTGCTGCAGGCGATCCTCCTCATGCTCAGCTGATTCGGGCTCAGACCCTCGTTGCCGAGCAGGATGGCGCTGGATGAAATGTTTTCGAGCCGGCAGTCCTCCATATAGATCTTGTCGGACCTGTCTGGATCCACGGCGATGGCGTTCGGCGTGTCTGCAACGTGCATGCGGATGATGGTGAGACCGCCCTCCTGGGTCTTGATGGCCGCCTCTTTCTGATTCTCGAAAGAGGTGTTGATCATGGTGAACTGCCAGCTGGGCGAAGTCTTGGTGGTCATGATGCCGTAGCGGCCGCCATGGAAGCGGACGTTCTCGATCTCGTTGCCGACGTCGAAGATGCCGGCCAGCGCGTTCCCGATCTCGATGTTGCAGTTGGTGACGAAACTGTGCTGGGCATAGTGCGTCCTGAGGGCGACCGCGTAGGGGTTCCCGTCCTCGATGCGGATGTCGATGTTGGAGAATGCGCTGTAGAAAGTCCCGGAGCTGGCATCAGAAGGAGCCCGGCCTTCGCGTACCGGGCCGCTTGTGAACCAGAACATGTAGTTGGCGCTGGCCTTGTCTCCCTCGACGGGCTCCTGGTATCCGGGCGTTTTCTTTGCCAGGAAGAATTCGGGGCGCTTGGCGCCGAATCCGATTAGCCGCACGGATGCCGGGATGTAGACGGTCCTGCTGATCTTGTAGCGTCCTTCAGGGATGAGCACGATCCCGTAGCTGCGGGTGCTCTTGACCAGGTCTATCGCCCGCTGCAGTTCAGCCGTCACGTCTGTCGAGCCGTCTGCCTTGATGTCGAACCGGCCGGGGGTGAAGAGAACCGCCAGGGTGTCTTCCGGGCACTGCGTGTAGACAGACCCGGGCGAATAAAAATTCTTGGCGGAAGCGGACAGGGCCGCGACCGCCAAGAACAATACCATCATTAACTTATGCTTCATGGCTATTTCCCCAAGGCTTTGCCGGACATCAGGGCGTCGAGCATCTCTTTGTCGCTGAAGCCGGAACCGTCTCTCTTCCAGAAGCCGAAGCTGTCCTTGTAGTCCCAGTTGGTCCAGGCGATGCCGAATTCGTCAAAGATGGAAATCATGTCCCTGTACCAGGCATATTTGGCCTCGGCGGGGCAGTGGTCATAGACGCCCCACTCGCCGCAGAAGAGCTGGAGTTTCAGTTTCTTTGCCGTATCGATGGCATCCTTCATCATATTATAGAGCCGGTCTCTGTTCCATTCTTCGTTGAACTCCTTGAGAATGGCCTTGTCGGTGTCGCTCAATTCGGCGAATTCCTCGTCCGTGATGATCTTGCCGGGGTAGTGGACAGGGCCTTTGCAGACCCGCATGTCGCACCACATCGCCTGATAGTGGGTCACCATCATCGGGTGGTAGAAATGGAAGCTGAGGATGATGTTCGGGTCGTTTTCGGGGACTTTCAGATACTTGACCGTATCGTAGCTCTGCTGGTTGTTCGAACCGATGACGAGCACCCTCCTGGGCTCACGCTCGCGAAGCGCCTTGTGGACCTTGGCCACCAGCGCGTTCCACTGATCGTGCTCCGGCGCGATGGGTTCGTTGAGGAATTCATAGGCCAGGTACTTCACCGGCACGTCCTTGAAGCTGTCCGAAATCTGATACCACAGACCGATGAGCTTGTCCTGCTCCGCCTCGCTGCTGAACAGCGTGTTCCTGCCGGCGACATCGATGAAACTGTGGGAACGGAGGACATGGAGGTCGATGATGGAGCGCATGTCATACTTCATGCACCAGTCCACGGCGTCGTGGAGGAGCTTCCAGGCTCCTTCTACCTTGTTTCCGTCCCTGTCCCACATAACCATCTCGTCGATGGGGATGCGGAGGTGGTCGAAACCGAGATCGTGAAGATTCTTGATGTCGGCCTCGGTGAAGTATTTGGTCGCATACTCTTCATTGAAGAAGCCGCACTGGCTCAGCCAGTGACTGATGTTCGTGCCTCTCTTGATTTCGAATTCGGAATCCTTCGAGCAGGAAACTGAAAACACCGCAACGGCGCAGAGGAGCGCAAATAATATCTTTTTCATATCGCCTGTTTTGTTTTGACAAAAATATAATAATTGATTCTGTCTGCCATGCATCCGGCGTGAAAAACCAAATGAGGGCGGTTTAAAAACAATCAACCGCCCTCAAATCATGACATCAACCAATCAGTGTTAAAAGTCCAAGACAACCAAAGGAGAGTAGTTATGTCGTATGGTACCGTATTTCTTCGGCATGTTGGTTTCAAGCGCCTGGACGCCGATCCTGAAATAGTACTTCCTTCCGCTGTATTTCATGACGGTGGAGTTGGCGTCCTTGTCGATGACGAGCGTGTAGACCTTGTTGGGATCGATGTCCTCCTTGACCGTGTAGGCTGCGGCGCCGCCGATCCTGAGGTTGAACTGGTTCCCGACATATTTGTCCGTCCAGACGAAAAGTTTCGCTTCGTTGAGCTTGACATCCGGGCCTCCGGCTTCGATGCGGAAAGTCGCCACCGCCTTGTTCCCTTCCTTCACGATCTTCGGATCGATCACCCGGAGGAACGGCGTGACCACGAAGGTCTTCTCGTTGTCCCCCTTCTTGATGGTCAGGTTCGGGTTTTCGGTATAGGGATAGAAATTGGTGTTCTTGAATTCGACCACATAGTCGGCGGCGAAGATCCGGTTGTTCCTGAACTCGCCCGTGTTCATGACATACCAGGTCTCGGCATTGGACTTGTCCTGGACGTAGGTCTGCTCGTACACGGTGATCTGGTTGCCGTTCTGCGTATCCGTCCCGATCAGCGTGGTGTTGTCCTTGGAATCCACGAAAGCGCCGTGAATGGAAGCGTCCGGTCCCTCGAAATTGTCGATCTTGCAGGAAGCCAGGCCGAGGCAGATCAGGGGAATGGAGAGTATTGTAAATAAACGTTTCATATTTCCTAAGATTAGAAGTTGTTGGGTATCAAGCCATTCTTCTGGGTGTTGGGAATGGATTTGTAATACTGGTTCGCTTCAAAGGTGTAGCCGTTGTTCTTGCTGTCAAGGAACCATTCCGCCCTGACGAAGACATACTTGGGAGTAGGTCCGGTGAGGTCCTCCAGCGGGAGCAGTGCGGTCCTCTTGTCGTGGTTGGAGAAGAGGGTGTGGAATTCTCTCCAGCGTACGAGATCCCACATGCGGTGGTTCTCGAGGGCGAGTTCGACCCTCCTTTCCTTCTTGACGTTGTCGAGCGTGAGGGCCACGTCTCCGGAAAGGAAGGCGCGGTGGCGGATGTCGTTCAGGTACTTGGCGGCATCAGCCTTGTTGCCCTTGCCGCTGACGACCACGGCCTCTGCGTAGTTGAGGTAGATCTCCGCAAGCCTGAAGTCGATCCACGGCGTGGTGGAGCTGCCCATCTCGATACCGGCAGGAGCGGGTCCGTCGGTCAGGAATTTCCTGAGGGTGAATCCCGTGGAGGTGAAGTTGGCATCGTCCAGACCGCCCACGGCCTCGAATCCCGAATAGTCGGAGGAGACCTTGGCGCCGAGCGACCAATACTCGTTGCCGTCCGCACCCTGGACAGCCTTGTTCGTGAAGAGCTGAAGCTCGCTGTCGTTGAATGCGCCGGCCTGGATCACGATCTTCTTGTCGCGGAAGGTGGAGCCGGGATACAGGACGGTGGCTTTGAATCGCGGATCCTTGTTGGCAAAGATGTCTTCGGGGTGATCGTACTGGATCAGCGGCAGCGACTTGATCTGGGCGAGCGTCGGCTGGGCTCCGAGCACCACGGTCTCGGCACCGTCGCTCCTCGTCTTGAGCGGAGCGCTTTCGCCGTTGCTGTCCAGGTCCTCATACACGTCGACCAGGTTGACCATGATGTTGTATCTGGTGTCGGTGGTGTAGCCGGTTGCCGCCTGGTGGGGAGAATAGAACACGTCGTATCCGTGGCTCGAGTTCAGGCTCTCTCCGGCGTAGGCCCGGCCAAAGATGAACTCTTCGGTGTTGGTCTTCTGGAAGAGGTCGATATAGTTCTTCATGGCCTCGTCGGCAGACGCGGGATCCGGTTTGTAGAGACCGTATTTGTGGCTGTTGATGATGGCCTCGCTGGCGGAAATGCACTCTTGATACCATCTGTCGGCGGCGCCGGCGGAGAAACCGCCTACCAGTTTTTGCGCCACGGCTTCGGAAGAAGCGGTGAGCGGAGCCTTGTTCCAGTTGTCCGCCAGGGAAGCGGCGAACAGGGCCGCCCTGGATTTGAGGGCATAAGCAGCATATTTGTTGGCACGGTATGGATCCGGGGCGGTTTCGGCGAGGTTCGCCACCGCGTTGTCGCAGTCTTCGAGGACGAAATCCCAGGATGCCTCTTCCGTGCTTCTCGGCACATAGAGTCCCTCGTTGTCATCGACGCCATAATACTTGTCCAGGGTTTCTTTGACAAGGGGGACGCCGCCGACCCGCTTGACCAGGCCGAAATAAGTATATGCCCGGATGAAATAGGCCTCTCCGAGATACTGGTGGTATTCACTTTCGGACAGGATGCCCTTGTCGTGAGCCGCTTCGAGATTCTCGATGAAGCTGTTGATGTTCCTGATGTCGGCATACGGCCAGTAATTGGATCCGTTGTTCACGCCGACGCCCGTTCCGGAAGACCTTCCGGCATTGTCGGTGAACATCTCTATCGCGGAGAGGGCCTGGACGCCATAGCCGGAAGGACCCCAGCCCCTGTAGTTGAACTGGTGGGTGAAGCGATAGTTGAAGTCCTCCATCGGCATGTTGTAGTAGAGGTTCGCAAGAAGCGCCCTGAAGCCGTCGGGGGTCGCCGTGAGCGTCTCCGTGGACGTCTTGTTCAGTGGTTTGAGCTCGCCAAGGTATTTTTCGCATCCAGTCAATGATAACGTCAAGCTGGCGATAACTATAAATAGTATGTACTTTTTCATGATCAGACCGAATTAGAAGTTAATGTTGAGACCAAAGTTGAATGACCTCATCAGCGGATATGTCAATCCGGCGTTGTATGCGCCCTCCACCCTTTCAGGGTCGGCGCCCTTGAGCAGTTTGTTGCAGATCGTGAACAGGTTGTAGGCGCTGAAGAACACGCGGGCGTTGGTGATCTTGAGCTTGCTGCTGACCGAGCTGGGGAGGGTGTAGCCGATCTCCATGCTCTTGAGTCGCAGGTAGGCGGCGGGCACGTAGGAACGCTCCGTGGACTGGAACTCAGGGGAAACCTTCATCCAGTTGTTCATGATGCCGCGGAGGGCCGGCCAGTAACCGGGAACCCACTCCGTCGCCGGGTCGAAGGGATCGGCCCCTTCCACCGCGGGATGCCATCTGTCAAGGTATTTGGCATAGGTTGCAGGGAAACGTCCGTATCCCCACACGTCATCGGTCTTCCACTGGATGGCATGTCCGGCGGCACCCTGCAGGAGCATGGTCAGATCGAACTGCTTGTAGTTCATGCTGAAGGTCACGCCGTACTGGAGAGGCGGGTTCTTGGGCCTTTCCATTTCCGTGCCCCAGTGGTCGTAGGTCTGGTCATAGGAGTCGATGCGTCCGTTGCCGTTCAAGTCCTTGATGATCCACGCGCCGGGCAGCATCTTGCTGTTGGCCTGGCTGGTGCTCATGAGGGGAGCGTCCGCGATTTCATCGAAGCTGGAGTAGCAGCCGTCTTCGAGGTCATAGAGGGCCATCCAGCCGGTGAGGCGCCCGCTCCGCATGCGCTGGTAGCGCTGCCAGGAGGTTTTCAGGTTGGTATCGTCCCCTTCCACGTACAGGTTCTTGGTCCTGGAATAGGTAAGGTTTGCGGTGATTGAGTAGTTGAAGTCGCTGCTGACCCGGTTCCTGTGGGAAAGCATGATCTCGACGCCGTAGTCCATGTTGGAGTTGAGGTTCTCCTGCGTGAAGGTCGCACCGAGCAGGTCGTCAGGGATGGACTGCTGCTTGGAAGCGAGCGTGCCGATGTTCTTGCGCTGGAAGTAATCGACGCTGCCGCCGAACTTTCCTTTCCAGAAATCCCAGTCGATACCGGCGTCAAGGCTCTGGGAAACCACCCAGGTGAGCTTGTCGGAAACGATCTGCGTGTTGGCCATGCCCGTCGTGACGTTGGCCCCGTTGAAGGAGTACAGACCGCTGTTGGTGTAGCCCGGGACATAGGCGAATGCCATTCCGACATTGCTCCCGATCTCGCCGTAAGAGGCCCTGAGCTTGAGGTTGTTGATCCAGTTGACGTTGTTCTTGATGAAAGGCTCTTCAGAGATGCGCCAACCTGCACTTACAGAGGGGAAGAAGGCCCAGCGATGTCCGGGGGCATAACGGGAAGAACCGTCGTACCTGCCCACGCCTTCGAAGAGGTACTTGCCTTTGTACGCGTAGTTGATCCTTCCGAGGAAGGCCGCCGAGCGGCTGAACTCGCGGTTGCCTTCGTTGGTGGCGGTAGAGGGCGATCCCTGGGAAAGGATGTCATTGGTGAACAGGTCGGGATACTTTCTCGCACCTTCCAGGTAGTCCGTCCTGTAATTGCTGAACTCGGATACCAGGGTCACGGCCACGTCGTGGGCGTCATTGAAGGTCCTGTTGTAATTGACCTGGGCCCTTCCGTACAGGCGTTCGTTCAGGCTGATGGTGGAGGTGTACTTGTCTTCTCCGTAAGTGGCCGTCTTGACGTCCGTGTAGTAGTCGTACAGGTCGTACTTCCTATCCAGTTCCATGGCGTTGTTCCGCCCGGTGTCGAATGCAATGGTCCCCAGGAGCGACAGGCCCTTCACGAATGGCACTTTATAAGTCAGGTCAAGTGTGCTGGAATACCGGCGGCCGATGTTGTCACGGTAACCGTCGATTTCCCGGCTGGCCAGCGCGTAAGGGTTCTCCGTCTCGGACTGGGGAATGTTGGTGAGGTGGTTGGGGTTGGCCATGGTGTGCCAGCCGACGCCGCGGTCTGCAACATACATTCTCTTCATGATCCAGATCCATTCCATCCGGGTCTGCTGACGGTTCTCGAAGACTCCGGAGGTGGTGGCGTTGAGGGAGAGATTATCGGTCAGGTTGGCTGTAATCGTGGCCCTGAAGTTTATTCTATTGTAGTTGATGGCGTTGCTTTTGAGAAGGCCGTCATCGTCGTTGTAGCCGAGGCTCGCGAAATACTTCACGTTCTTGGAGCCGCCGCTTACGCTTACATTGTGGCTCTGGGAGAACGTGAGCTTCTTGGTGAGGATGTTCACCCAGTCGAAGTCCTGATAGCCTTCGTCGCCGTTCAGATAATGGTTGATCTTCTCCTGCGAATGTTTGGGAATTGCTCCGTCGTTCAACTGGAGCTCATTGTCAATCTTATAGAAGGACGCCGCATCTATCGTGGATTCCTTGGCGGTAGGGTTCTTGAAGGTGGCCATGCCGGTGTAATTCACGTGCACCGTGCCTTCCTGACCCTTCTTCGTCGTGACGATCACGACGCCGTTGGCCGCGCCCATGCCGTAGATGGCGGCGGAGGCGTCCTTCAGGACGGAGATGGACTCGATGTCTTCGCTGTTGAGCGTAGCCAGCTCCGAAGCGTCACCTCTCTGTACGCCGTCGATGATGAAGAGCGGGGTGCCGAAGCCACGGATGCTGATGAGGTTGTTGAACTCACCGGGCTCTCCGGATTGCTGACGGATCATCAGGCCCGGTACTTTACCCTGGATGTTGTTGATCAGGTTGTCGGTCTTCGTGGTCTTGATGTCATCGGCGGAGATGGCCGAGACGGCACCGGAAAGGGTCTCTTTCTTGGCGACGCCATAACCGACGACCACGGCATTCTCCAGGACTTCGGTGTCCTCCATCAGGGTTATGTCGTAGACGTTGTTGTCATCGACCGTAAAGGACCGGGTGATGAATCCCAGGGAGATGACATCGATGATGGCGCCTTTGTTTGCGCTAAGCGTGTAGCGGCCGTTCAGGTCAGCGGCGGCTCCGATCGTCGTCCCCTGAACCATGACGGTAGCTCCAGGAATAGGCAGCCCGGAAGCATCAGTGATGGTGCCGCTGATGGTTTTTGTCTGGGCCACAGAATTGGGCGATAATGCCAAAGCACTTATTCCCAAGACTAGAATTGCTAGAAATCTCTTCATGCTTTTAGACATTTGGTTAATAGAAATTGGTTTAATGGAAATAGCGTTATTCAGTCACCTTGACTACACAAATTTAGAGGGTACGCCGCCAAACAAAGGCAATGACCGTTCAAATGAAGGGCCTTTCCGTACATATCTGGAAAAGCCCTTCACGAGAAGTCCGTATTTACTCTGCCGCTGTTGGTCAGCAACCGTTGATTTCGCGGGGCAGCTTGCCGAATTGTTTCTTGAAGGATGAGGCGAAATGCCCGGAGGTGCTGAAGCCGGTGAGGTCGGCGATGACGGACAGTTTCGTCTTGCCTTCCTTGATCATCTCCATCGCCTTGTTGAGCCGGAAACTCTTGAAGTATTCGTTCGGGGACATGCCCGTGAGGGCCTTGACCTTGAGGAAGAACTTCGTGCGGCTCAGGCCGAGCGTCTTGGTGGCCTCCTGAATGTCCAGCGTGCCGGAGGATATGTTCCGCTCCATCAGGTCGTACAGTCTGTCCATGAAGATCTTGTCTCCGGCCGGGAGGAAATCTGCGCTGTCTTCCATGTCGGCCATCCTGGCACTGCTCGCAAACATCTCCCGGAGCCTCTTTCTCTTTGAGAGGATGTTCCGGATCACCGCCTTGAGGTAGTCCGGATTGAAAGGTTTGGCGATATATGCGTCCGCGCCGAGGTCCAGCCCCTTGATCTGGTCTTCCGAGCCCGCCTTCGCCGTGAGCAGGATGACCGAGATGTGGCTCATCTCTATGTTGTTCTTCACCATGGCGCAGAACTTGAGCCCGTCGATTTCCGGCATCAGGATGTCGCTGATGATGATGTCCGGATTCTCTTTTTGGATCAGGCTGTATCCGGTGGTGGCATTGAAGCAGGCCCGCACCTGATAGTCGCCGGACAGGAGGTCTTTCAGATACTTATGTCGTCGTCCACGATCAGCAGCTTGGGCCGGTTCCCGTCGGTGCTGTCCGCATTGTCTTCTTTTGGCTCCGGCGTCTCCTTTGCCTCACTGTCGGCGGGGGGCAGGACGAAGCTGCCCTGCAGGGCGGCCGGGGAATCCGCCACTTCCGTGTCGCTGTAGGCCGACCTGTCCAGGGGCAGCGCGAACACGAACGTGCTTCCTTTCTGGGAGGCATCGTCCAGGTCCCCTCCGGGGAAAGCCTTGATGAAGCCGTGATGCCTTTTGATCAGGGCTTTGCTGTAGTACAGGCCGATGCCCGCGCCGCCTACCGAGTCTTTCGCTTCCACGAACCTGTCGAAAACCCTTTCCACCATCTCCTCCGGGATGCCGATGCCGCTGTCCGAGACCTTCACCATCAGCCAGCCGCCCTCGTCCAGGGTGTCCGGGCGGAGGGCGAAGGTGTCACCGACCCTGGCCCGGTTGATGACTTCCCCCTCGACGGTTATGGATCCTTCGGAGGTGAATTTGAGCGCATTCGACAGCAGGTTGTACAGCACCTTCTCATATTTGTCGCTGTCCAGCCATCCGGTAAGCTTGTCTTCGAAGCCGAAACACGCAAGGTTTATGCTCTTCTGTTCCGCGCTGAAGGAGAAGGAGTGCACGATGTCTTCCGTGAGGCTCGATATGTCCGTCTCGGAGACGGACAGCGGGAGGGCGTCGTGCTCGATCTTGTTGAAGTCCAGCAGCTGGTTCACGAGCATGAGCATCCTCCGGGTGTTTCTCTGGATCACGTGCAGAAGCTTGTTCTGGTCTTTGGTCCCATTGGACTTCAGGGCGCCCGAAGCGCTGGAAATCAGGGTGAGGGGCGTGCGGAACTCGTGGGAGATGTTTGCGAAGAAATCCATGCCCTCCATCTTGACCTTCTGCTCCATCTCGTACTGGTGCTGATACATTTTCGCCTCTTCCCGCTTGTGCTTGAGCTGTTGGAGGATCCTGACGATGTAGAACAGGAGGACGCTGGCGATCAGCAGGTAGAGAAGCTGGGCCACGATGCTCAGCAGCGGGGGCCTTTTCCGGAAGATGTTCAGAGAGACTTCCTTGCCCGGTGCGCCGTTGTACAGGTTCTGGGCCCTCATATGGACAAGGTTGCTGCCGTAGTCGAGGTCATAGAGAAGGAACTCGTGATTGTACAGGTTGTTCCACGAGCCGTTTTTGATCTTGACCTGGATGCTGTTTTCGATTCTGGCAGGGTAGGACAACGGTTCCGGAATCAGGATGCGGAAGGTCGTGAGCTTGTCCTGGGGTTTGAAATAGAACGATCCGTCCTCGTCCCGGAGGATGCTGACCAGGTCGTTGCCGTGGCAGATGTCAATCTCTTCCAGGATGTCCGGCAGGCTTTGATGCGACTCCACCATGGGGTGGAACCACAGATACGCGGAAGAGGTCTTGCAATAGCTTCTTCCCGGAAGGACGAGAAAAGACAGGGCGTAATCGGGGATGCCGTTCGGGACTTCCCAGATGTTTATGAAGCCTGCGCCTCCCGCATCCTTCCTGAAGACCTTCGTGTCGGTGCAGACGATGATGTTCTTGTGCCGGTCTTCTCCGACATAGCAGATCCAGTCGTCTTTGAATTCAGGCACCTGCACGACCTCTCCCTTCCTGATGTCGCATTGGAACAGGCCGTGCTCGGTGGTGGCGACCCACAGGATGCCATCCTTGTCTTCATAGAGGGAAGGCACGTACAATTGCGAGTTGTCCGGAAGGATTTCAATGGGCTTGAACTGGCCGTTCGCTGGATCGATCAGGATCAGCCCCCCGTTGTGGATGGCGAAGATGATTTCGCCCGAGTGCATCACGATGGAAGTCGTGGCTGAGGTCGGTCCGAAAGGATGGTTGATGATGAACGGCACCATCTCCGAGCCGTCCCGGGAAGTATGATAGATGTCTCCCCGCCGGCCGTAGCCCCAGATCTGCCCCTCGTCGTTGATTGCGAGACTCGACAGCAGGCGCCCCGAAGGCACGTCCCATCTCTTCGTCAGGGACGGCCCGTCCCCTTGCCGTCTGAAGGCGAACACAGACCCGCCGCAGGTCACCAGGACCTCTTCGGGCGCGGAATCATAGATCTGGTACGAGCCGTTGATGCCCGTCAGGGCCGGGAGGTCGCAGGTCCGGACGGTGTTGTCGGGGATGGAATACAGTTCCAGCATCCTGCCGTTGACGATGGTCCAGAGCAGGTCTTTCTGGACGATGACTTTGTTGTCCCGCCCGTTGAGCGTGGACATGAACCGTTCCGTGCCGTCCTGTTCCCTGTTGATGTGCCGGGCCCCTCCCGCGCCGTCATCCGTCCACAGGTCGCCGTGGCTGTCCATGAAGAGGAAGGTGTGGAAGGGTTGCCCGTCCCGGATCTCATAGGGGGAATTCCTGTCGGTCCCGCGGAGGAGCTCACCCGTCTGCGAGTTCCAGATCCAACAGTTGTCCAGGGTCTGGATGAACAGGGTCGTGTCGTCGGGGCAGGCCAGGAAGATGGTGTCGGAAAAGGCAGTGTCTCGCAGGGCGGGCGGCAGCTCTTCGAAACGCTTGCTGTACATGTCGAACAGGCCCAGCCCGTCCTGGTCCCGGAAGAGGATCTTTTCCCCGTTGCTCGCCGAGGTATAAATGCCGGAGTCGTTCCAGATGGTCTCGCTGATCGTGGCCCCGGCGTCGAAACGGTTGAACCCCGCCTCGCCGAGCGTGAGCACCCAGAAGTCCCCGTTGTTGCATTTGTGGATGTTGTTGATCGTGGAATTGTTGAAACTCGCCCTTTTCTCGAAAGCCCCGCTCTCTTCGTCGAGGATGAAGATGCTCTTGTGGGTGAAGGTCAGGATCTCGTGCCGGCTGTTCTCGAAGATCGTCACGGAATAGTTGTTGGCTTCGCAAAGGGGGTGATGCGTGAATGCCCCCGTGTCATAGTCAAAATGGTCGACACCTTTTTGGGTGGCCGCCCAGATCCGGCCCTTGCTGTCGCAGAAGACCTGGTTCACATAGGTGGAGGATATGCTCGCCGGATCGTCGTTGTCGTGGGAGAAGAAAAGATAGTTGTTCCCGTCATAGCGGAACAACCCGTGCTTGCTGCTGATCCAGATGAAGCCGTGTTGATCCTCACATATGCCGGTGACGTCCTGGGAGCCGATTTCTTCCAGGACCCTGGCGACCGGGAAATACTCGGTTTGAGCTTCCCTTTGGCAGGCAAGCAGGAGGGTGCAGGACAGCAGGAACCAGGCTACGGACTTGTGGGACATGGCATCATAGGTTTAACTAACAATAATAGGAATAATCCATAGAAGAAAAGGAAATGTCCGTACAGAAAAAGGACCGCAGCGTCCCACGGGGGCGGCCGGTCCGGATGCTGCTCCTGCATCCGGACCGGCCTTGCGTCACAGGGAAGGGAATCCTCGTTCAGACGAGATTGATGCCCGCTTCGCGGCAGCGGCGCTGCATCTCGTCGGGCCAGATGCTGCTCTGGATCTCGCCGATGTGGGCCTTGCGCAGCAGGTACATGCACAGGCGGCTCTGGCCGATGCCGCCGCCGATGGTGCAGGGGAGTTCGCCGGCAAGCAGGCTCCGGTGGAAGGGGAGTTCCTCCTTCCACTGCTCGCCCTTGACGGCGAGCTGGCGGCGGAGCGCTTCGGGGTCCACGCGGATGCCCATGCTGGAGAGTTCGAAGGGGTGCTGCAGGATGTTGTTCCACACCAGGATGTCGCCGTTCAGGCCCTTGAAGCCCTCTTCGTTGGGGCTGCTCCAGTCGTCGTAGTCGGCGGCGCGGCCGTCGTGCGGCGCCCCGTCGGAGAGCACCCCGCCGATGCCGATGATGAACACGGCGCCCCAGCGGCGCACGATCTCGTGCTCCCGCTCCTTGGGGCTCAGGCCCGGGTAGAGCTGCACCAGCTCCTCGGCGTGTACGAAATGAATCTCTTCCGGAAGCTCCGGCGTGATCTGCGGGAACTCCACGAAGAGCTTGTTCTCCGTGACCTTGATGGCCTCGTAGATGCGGCGGACGGTCTGCTTGAGGAAGCCCAGGTGGCGGTCCTCCGGGCGGATGACCTTCTCCCAGTCCCACTGGTCCACGTAGATGGAGTGGATGTTGTCCAGCTCCTCGTCGGGACGCAGGGCGTTCATGTCG
>JAEEGL011817681.1_pt1 | contig 18967 bp, 29 predicted proteins | sample 9134231 | NCBI WGS metagenome assembly JAEEGL01 (sample SAMN16246548, study PRJNA631951) | gut metagenome | biome: gut microbiome; feature: rumen; material: fiber-attached | host: Bos | place: Iran: Karaj | collected 2018-10 | reverse complement strand
TCTGAGCAACCAAGCACACGTTAGTATTCATTATATCAAATGCGACAGAATTTTCAAGCCCTGTTTGCAATTCATTTAAAGTTTTATAAATAATTGCTCCGTCTTCGCACCATCCGTTGATGCCGATGACCTCCGGATGAGCCCTGTCGCCGATAATTATCACCTCGTCGCCCGCTTCTTTGTGCTTTTCTACAATTTTATGTATTTTTCTTACAAATGGGCAAGTGGTGTCGATGCACTCCACTCCAAGTCGCGAAAGCTCATCGTATACTTTTTTTGCCTCGCCGTGGGCGCGGATTATAACGCGGGCGTTCTCTCCCTCTATCTCGCCCGGCGAATGGATGAGCTTTACTCCCTTATTTATAAGCTCATTCACAACAAGGTCGTTATGGATTATCTCCCCCAGCATGTAAAGGTTGTCGGCGTTCTCCGAAACGGCGGCGTAGGCCATTTCCACAGAACGCTTTACCCCGAAGCAGAATCCGGCGTGGGGAGAAAGGATTATTTCACGCGGCATAATAATTCTCCTTCTCTCAAAACTGTTTAAGTTTTTTTATTATACAACAATTTTGTCCGTTTGTGTTGATTTGAAAAAATTTTTATCCTGTTTTCAGGGCTATATTGAAGGTAAAAAAATTTGACTTATTACTTATTTCATGTAATACTGATTATAAGTAAACTTTTATTTACCATTTTTGCAGTCAAAGGGGGCCTTAACTTGAAAAAACAGATTATCAGCATAATTCTATGTGTTGTGATGTGCATTTCGTTTATGTCCGTCGGCGCGTTTGCCGCAGACGCCCGCGACGTTTCGCATGAAGAAGCGCTTGCCGGTACGCTTAAAACGCTGGGACTCTTCCGCGGCGTGTCGGACACGAATTTTGATTTGGGACGCGCTCCCACTCGCACCGAGGCGCTCGTAATGCTTATACGCGTGCTTGGCAAGGAGAGCGAGGCGCTTTCCGGCGACGGCGCGCATCCGTTCACCGATGTGCCCTCCTGGGCCGACAAATATGTGGCCTACGGTTTTGAAAACGGGCTTACGAACGGCATCTCATCCGCGAAATTCGGAGGCGAGGCGGCCGCAAATTCAAATATGTATCTTACGTTCATGCTTCGCGCTCTTGGCTATTCCGATGAGAACGGCGCGGACTTCGACTGGACTTCGCCTTTTGCGCTGTCGCGGTCAGTGGGCATACTTCCCTCCTACGTCAATACGGACAACTTTCTCCGTGCCGACGTGGTGAGCATATCCTATGCGGCGCTTTCGGCAAAGCTTAAGGGCTCGCAGCAGACGCTGGCGGGCAAGCTCATATCCATGGGCGCGTTTACGGAAAGCTCCTTCGACGCGGTGTACGCCGCTTCGCTTATAGACTCCTATACGCCCGCGGTCAATCCCTCGAACAGTACACCAGCGACGAACACGGTCAAAACGGAGCTTACGGCGGAAGAGATATACTCCCGGTGCTCCCCCGCCGTATTCTATATTGAAATATACAACGCATCGGGCACCGCCATCGGCAGCGGAAGCGGCTTCTTTATCGATTCGGACGGCACGGCAGTTACGAATTATCACGTCATAGAAAACGCGAGAAGCGCAAAGATAACCCTTTCAGAAACAGGACGCGCCCTTGACGTTGAGGGCGTTTACGCCGCAAACGCCGCCGAGGATTGGGCTGTTATAAAGATAAGCGGCTCCGGCTTCCCGACGCTCTCCGTGAATACGGAAACGCCCGCAGGCGGCGCGACAGTTTACGCCATAGGAAGTCCACTGGGGCTCCAGAACACCATTTCCCAGGGCATCGTTTCAAACCCCTCCCGCGTTGTTGACGGGCAAAGCTATATACAGACGAGCGCGGCCATTTCAAGCGGCTCAAGCGGCGGCGCGCTTATAAACAAATACGGCGAAGTCATAGGCATAACCTCCGGCTCATATATAGACGGTCAGCTTCTCAATGTGGCCGTGCCGCTGTCGTATGTGAAGGGATATGCGAAGACCTCGCTTACGGCTCTTGCACAGACGAAGACGCAGACCGCTCCGGCCGCGAACTTTTCCGCCGAAAGACAAAAGGCTGCGTTCGGCGAGTTTAAATCCTTCATCGTAAAGAACGGTTCAGCGTCTTACAGTGATGACGGCTCACTCGTGTACGGCATTCATTTCGAATCCGCGGATGACGAAGGCGGCGTGGACGCCTACCTTGCAAACTATTACCCTGGAGATAACGATATTACCCTTTCGATGTCGTATTTGACCCCCGACGGCGAGGTATATATTGTGACCACCATACTATACGAGGATGCGCAGCCTTCGCTGTTCTACTTCACGTATCAGCCCGGACTTTACAGAAGGGTCACGTTTGAAGGCTTCGGCTTCTACTATGCTCCCGCACTCAGCGAGGACTATGAGCTTGAGTTTTATTCTGCCGCAGGCGTCGGCTCAAACGACCCCCAAACGCTGTATTTAAATCAGTCTTTGGCCAACTACATGCTTGTTTTAGGCGTTGAATTCACCGATTACATCTTTGAGAACTATATCCCCTCATACAGCATGGCTGACTTTGGATATGTAAGCCTTAGCTGAGCCCCCATCAAAGCAAAAAACGGATGGGCTTTCATCTGAAAGCTCATCCGTTTCTATTATAGCTGTTTTACGAAAGCAGGGCTTTATCGTTTGAAAACTCCTCGCCGCTCTTTGCGCTGAACTTCTCAAGAAGGTCCTCAACGGTGAGGTTCTTCTTGTCGTCTCCGGAGATATCGAACATTATCTTGCCCTCGTTCATCATGACAAGACGGTTGCCGTAGGCAATGGCGTCGCGCATGTTATGCGTTATCATGAGCGTGGTAAGATTGTGCTCGGCGATTATCTTGTCGGAAAGCGCAAGCACCTTCTGAGCCGTTTTCGGGTCGAGAGCTGCCGTATGCTCGTCCAAAAGAAGCACCTTCGGCTTCTTTATGGAAGCCATGAGAAGCGTTATTGCCTGACGCTGACCGCCGGAGAGAAGCCCCACCTTCGTGGTAAGTCTGTCCTCAAGGCCAAGGTCAAGGGTCTTTAACATCTCACGGTATTCGGCTCTTTCGGCATTCGTTATGCCCCATCCGAGACCGCGCCTCTGACCGCGTCTTGCGGCAAGCGCCATGTTCTCGACGATGCTCATCGTTGCCGCCGTTCCCATCATGGGATCCTGGAACACGCGGCCCAGGAATTTGGCTCTTTTGAACTCCGGCATCGGAGTAACGTCTACGCCGTCTATCATTATCTTGCCCCGGTCGGGCTTCCATACGCCTGCTATGGCGTTGAGCATGGTGCTCTTGCCCGCGCCGTTGCCGCCTATTACGGTAACGAAGTCGCCCTCGTTTAAAACGAGGTCAACACCTGCCAGCGCCGTCTTTGCGTTGACGGTGCCGGGATTGAAGGTCTTGTGTATATCTTTAAGCTCAAGCATTCTTTTTCCCTCCTTTTGACCCCGAGCCGTAATGGGATTTCCAGTACGGTATGCCGAGGAAGAGCGCAACCACTACTGCCGAGAGCATCTTAAGAAGGTCGGTGTCTATTCCGCACCAGATAACTATCTGATAAACTATGTAATAAACAACGCCGCCTATGGCCACGGCCAGAAGCTGTACCGCAAAATTCGAGAAAAACCTGCCTATAAGCGCCTCGCCTATGATGACTGCGGCAAGGCCGATAACTATTGCGCCGCGTCCCATCTGAACGTCGGCGAAGCCCTGATACTGAGCGAGCAGCGCGCCTGCCAGCGCAACTATGCCGTTGGAAAGCATAAGCGCGAACACGGTGTTGAAATTGGTGTTTATGCCCTGCGCGCGGCTCATGTTGAGATTACATCCGGTGGCCCTTATAGAACTGCCGAATTCCGTACCGAAGAACCAATACAGAACCGCAATGAGCACGATAACAATAACCGCGATAACAAAGATCGAGTTCTTATAAAACGGCACGTCCCTGAGATACTGCAAAGAAACAAGCAGGTCGTAATTTCGGACGCTGAGCGCCTGATTCGCCTTGCCCATAATCTTCAGGTTTACGGAATACAGCGCAAGCTGCGACAAAATACCTGCAAGTATTGCCGGTATGCCCATAAACGTATGGAACAGACCCGTTATAAGACCCGTTATCATTCCGACGATAACAGCCACAACGAAGGATACCAATATGCTGTGACCGCTTATCATCATCATGACGCATACAGCGCCGCCGGTACACATGGAGCCGTCGACGGTAAGGTCGGCAAAGTCAAGTATTTTGAATGTTATGTAAACGCCGATCGCCATTATGCCCCAGATAAAGCCCTGGGCCACGGCTCCCGGCATACTGCCTAACAAGCTTAAAATATTCATTAAATGGCCTCCGAATTCTACTTGCGAAAAAAATTATGCTTCAGCGTCAGCCTCTGCCTCAGCACCTGCTTCAGCTTCTGCGCCTGCTTCAGCCTCTGCATCAGCGCCTATTGCTACGAAATCTTCCGGAACTTCTATGCCAAGTTCTTCGCATATCTCGGCATTGTACTTCTTGGTGAAGTTGGGTGCGTACTCGATAGCCATGGTGGAGATGTCAGCGCCCTCGTCAAGGATCTGTGCTGCCATGAGACCGGTCTGGTAGCCAAGGTCATAGTAGCTGATGGAAAGAGTAACGGTGCCGCAGGTAGCGCAGATGCCCTCTTCGCCTGCAACTACCGGAACCTTTGCGGGACGGCAGATACCGTCAACTATACCTGCAGAAGAAGCAACGGTGTTGTCGGTGGGCACGTAGATAAGGTCGCAGTCGGTAACTGCGGAGGTGCAAACTGCAGCGATGTCGTTCGCGTCGGAGAAGGAGTAGAGAGTGCAGGTCTTGCCGGCAGCCTCAAGCTCAGCCTTAACAACGTCGATCTGATACTGGGAGTTGGGCTCGGACGAGCAGTAGAGCAGGCCGATGTTCTGTGCGTCGGGGAATAATTCCACGATCATTGCTGCCTGCTGGTCAAGCGGAGCCAGGTCGGACGTACCGGAGATGTTGCCGCCTACGGTGCCGTCAAAGTCCGGAATCTCAAGCGCTACGCCGTATTCCGTGATGGAAGTGCCGAGTACCGGGATGGTAGTCGTTGCGGAAGCGGCTGCCTGGAGTGCAGGCGTTGCGTTTGCCATGATAAGGTCGTAATTCTTGGATACGAAGCTGTTTACGATGGTGGAGCATGCGTTGGAATCGTTGGATGCGTTCTGCACGTCGATGTTTACGCGGTCAGCGCCCAGCTTTTCAACGAGTGCATCCTGGAAGCCCTGAGTTGCAGCGTCAAGTGCAACGTGCTGTACGAGCTGGCATACGCCTACGTTGTAAACCGCAGCCTCTGTGGTCTCAGCGGCGTCAGCGGCTTCTGCATCATCGTTGTTGCTCTGACTGTTGTTGCTGCAGGCTGCAAATGCGAAAGCAAATACAAGCGCGAGCACAAGAGCCAGAATTCTTTTTGCGTTCATTTTTCTTGTCCCCCAATTCATTTATTTTTTTATATACAATAAGCGATCCGTAAAAGAATCGCATATCGCCTTTTGACACTTAAAGCGCCCAAAATACATAAAACGATAAAAAGGCACTTTAATCATCTAAATAAATACTAATATATTATATATTCAGCGCGATTAAAAGTCAACAATATTTCATAAGAACGGCGCTTTACAATGCTATATTTAGTATTCTTCCAAAAAAGAGTGAAGCCCGCCCTTTTTCTTATATCCGGGGAAGGTGTCAAGCTCCACCGAATGTATGCTGTTGAAAATGCTCTTCTCAATATCGGGATTTGTGCGCTTAAGCTCACGAAGCAGCATTTTTACCTCCTGCCGCTTTGATGTGCCGTCTTCATTGCCCGAAGCCTCCAGCTTTTCGGTGAAGCGGCAGGCGCATCTTATGAAGTCAAGGCCGTTGTAGTTCTTCCATCGTATAATGCTGTCCTCGTGAACGCAGTAGAGCGGGCGTATAAGCTCCATGCCCTCAAAGTTCTTGCTGTGGAGCTTCGGCATCATGCCCTGAAGCTGCGCGCCGTAGAACATGCCCATGACGGTGGTCTCGATGACGTCGTTGAAATGGTGCCCGAGGGCTATCTTATTGCATCCCATCGCCTTCGCCCTGCTGTAAAGGTGTCCCCTTCTCATGCGGGCGCAGAGATAACAGGGCGACTTTTCGGTGCTGTTTGCCACGGCGAAGATGTCTGTCTCGAAAACGGTTATCGGTACGTTTAAAAGGCGGGCGTTATGTTCTATCTTCTCCCGGTTCTCCCTGTTGTAGCCCGGGTCCATAACGAGGAACTCAAGCTCAAAGGGAAACTCGCTGAACCGCTGCAGAAGCTGCATAAGCTTCGCCATCACCATTGAATCCTTGCCGCCGGAGATGCATACGGCTATGCGGTCGCCCTCGGATATGAGCTCATATCGCTTTACGGCGGCGATGAAGGGATTCCACAGCTCCTTACGGAATTTTTTCGAGATGCTTCGTTCAACAAGCTGATATTTTTCCATTTCTCTGCCCATTTTTAACTCCTTAAGCCCGTCCCCCGCGTTTACTGGCCGTATGACTTGAACTTCTCAATAAGCCTCTTCATCTCATCCTCGGGGAGAATCAGCGGCTTTCCCATGCTTCTCGCAAGCTGATACGTGCGGCAGCACTCCTCTATAGTAAGCGCTATGTGAAACGCGCTCTTTATGTCGGGCGCGCCCGCCACAAGGCCGTGGTTCGCAAGGAGCACGCAGCGACGGTCGGTCATGTATTCATACGCGGCCTCTGCAAGCTCCTCAGTGCCGTATGTGCGGTATGGCGCGCATTTCACGTCGGGGCCCGCGAAGGCTATAAGGTAGCTTGACGCCGGAAGCCCCTCCCCCAGCGTAGCAAGCGCCGTTGCATACGGCGAATGGGTGTGAACAACGGCTCTTATATCGTCTCTTCTGTTGTAAAAAATGCTGTGGAGCCTGTACTCGCTGGATGGCTTTAACTCGCCGTCCGCCTTTTCTCCGTTTTTGGCGCTCATCACCACCACGTCTGACGGCTTTGTCTCAAAGTAATCAACGCCGCTGGGGCTTATGGCCATATAGCCCGTGTCCGGGTCGTATATGCTTATATTGCCCCCGGTGCCCGTCGTAAGACCCTCCGATACAAGCTTCTTTCCGTATTCCACCACAAGCTTTCGCTCTTTTTCCATCAACATAAAAAATCCCCGTTTCTAAATACTCGTAAAGCTTTATAAAAAGAGGCGGAAACATTGCTGCTTCCGCCCTTTTTAAACTTATACTTTTTATACAAGTTCGATTATCGCCATCTCTGCTGCGTCGCCGCGGCGGGGACCGATCTTAACTATGCGCGTGTAACCGCCGTTACGGTCTTCGTAACCGGGAGCTATCTCAGTAAAGAGCTTGTGTACAACTTCCTCCTTAGTGATATAAGCCATTGCGCGGCGGCGCGCATGAAGCGTGTTCTTCTTTCCGAGAGTTATCATTTTCTCGGCAATGGGGCCAACCTCCATTGCTCTGGTAACAGTCGTCTCTATCTTACCATTCTCAAGCAGATAAGTAACCATGGCGCGAAGCATTGCGCGGCGATGGTCGGTAGGTCTGCCGAGCTTACGTGCTTTAGACATTGTTCGTGAACCTCCTTATTCAAAATCTCAGAGAGGCTTTATTCTTCCTCTTTCTTTAAGTTAAGTCCTAATGCGATAAGCTTGTTGACTACTTCGTCAAGTGATTTTCTACCGAGATTACGAACCTTCATCATGTCGTCCTCAGTTCGGTTTGTCAAATCCTCAACCGTGTTTATTCCCGCGCGCTTCAGACAGTTGAAGGAACGAACCGAAAGATCCAGCTCTTCAATAGTCATCTCGAGCACCTTCTCCTTGTTGACTTCTTCCTTGCCCACCATGATCTCAGCGTTCATGGCGTCGTCGGACAGCTCAACGAAGAGCGACAGGTGTTCGTTCAAAATCTTAGCGCCAAGAGAAACGCTCTCATTGGGAGATATCGTGCCGTCGGTCCAGATCTCTATCGTAAGACGGTCATAGTCGGTTATCTGGCCGACACGGTGATCCTCGACATAGTAATTCACCTTGAGAACAGGCGTATATATCGAGTCTATCGGGATGGTGTCAACAGTAGCGGTAGACTGGTACAGCTGCTTGTTGCGCTCAGCGGAAATGTATCCGCGTCCCTTGTTTATCGTTATCTCCATATGAAGCTTGGCATCAGGTCCAAGTGTCGCTATGTGCAAATCCGGATTTAATATTTCAACGTCCGAGTCTTCCTTTATGCTCCCCGCGGTTACTTCGCATTCGCCCTGTGCGGAAATATAAAGCGTTTTAAGACCGTCGGTGTGTAGCTTGGCCGTAAGCTGCTTTAAGTTAAGTATAATCTCGCTTACGTCCTCTTTAACTCCCGGGATCGTTGTGAATTCATGCTGTACGCCGTCTATTTTCACGCTTGTTACGGCAACGCCCGGAAGCGAGGAAAGCAGCACGCGGCGAAGTGAGTTGCCGAGTGTCGTTCCGTAACCGCGCTCTAAGGGCGCAATGACGAACTTTCCGTAGCACGGGTCTTTGTCAGCGGCGTTTTCATGTATAATCGTAGGCTTTTGAATCTCAATCACAAAAATAACCCCCCTTGGAATCATCTGTTTTAATGGATAATGTCATGTATGTTTCGCAGTACACACATCACACAATCTGGTTCGTTGCCTTTCGAGGGTAATATATAGGACTTACAGCCTTCACTAAAATAATAAACAACTGCAAGCGCAGTACCCAAATTTTACTTAGAGTACAACTCAACGATAAGATGTTCTTGAACATCATAGTCGATATCTTCTCTGAGCGGAAGTCTCGTAACGGTAGCCTTGAGCTCAGTCTTCTCGCGCTCTATCCATGCGGGGATGGTGAACTTGGGTGCATCCTCACCGAGTAAGCGTTTGAATGCTACGGAGTCGCGGCTTCTGTCCTTAACCGTTATAACGTCGCCGGAGCTGATAAGATACGACGGGATGTTTACAGATTTTCCGTTTACTAAAAAGTGACCGTGATTTACGAGCTGGCGAGCTTCTCTTCTCGTCATAGCGAAGCCTGCGCGGTATACGACGTTGTCAAGACGTCTCTCGATGGTGGTAAGAAGTACTTCACCGGTGATGCCGCGGGCTCTTACTGCCTTCTCATAATACATACGGAACTGCTTTTCCAGAATACCGTATATGAACTTTACCTTCTGCTTTTCCTTTAACTGAATGCCGTATTCGCTGGCTTTTCTGCGTCTGTCCTTCTTGGGATCGCGGATGGATTCACTCTTGGAAGCAGACGTATAGCCCATAACTGACGGCGAAATACCAAGCTCTCTGCAGCGCTTTACTATAGGTTGCATATTCTTTGCCATGATTTTTCCTCCTTTAATTAGACACGTCTGCGCTTAGGCGGTCTGCATCCGTTATGCGGAATGAGAGTAACGTCCTTTATCATACTTACCTCAAGACCCGCGGTCTGCAATGCGCGGATAGCGGCCTCTCTGCCGGAACCCGGACCCTTAACGAATACTTCAACATACTTAAGGCCGTGCTCCATAGCTGCCTTTGCCGCGGTCTCCGCTGCGGTCTGTGCTGCGAACGGCGTGGACTTTCTCGAGCCTCTGAAGCCCAGTCCGCCTGCCGACGCCCACGATATAGCGTTGCCCTGCGTATCGGTTATCGTTACTATCGTATTGTTAAACGAGGAGCGGATATGAGCTGCGCCGCGCTCGATATTCTTTCTTACGATGCGCTTTCTTCCGCCCTTCTTCTGCGTTGCTTTAGCCAAATTTGTCCCTCCCTTTTACTTCTTCTTGTTAGCGATCGTCTTCTTGGGACCTTTTCTCGTGCGCGCATTCGTCTTGGTGCGCTGTCCGCGAACGGGAAGGCCTCTTCTGTGTCTTATGCCGCGGTAGCAGCCGATTTCGGTAAGACGCTTTATGTCAAGTGCAACGGTTCTTCTTAAGTCGCCCTCAACCTCAAAGTGCTTATCTATATACTCTCTTATGAGCGCTACCTCGTCCTCGCTCAGATCCTTTACTCTCGTATCGGGATTGATACCGGAGTTCTTTAAGATCTCCTGAGCATGGCTTCTGCCTATACCGTAGATATACGTGAGTCCTATTTCAACTCTCTTATCTCTGGGAAGGTCAATGCCTGCTATTCTAGCCATTAAACTTTCACCTCCATTAAAATTTTAGCCCTGCTTCTGCTTGTGCTTCGGGTTTTCGCAAATGACCATAACCTTGCCTTTGCGCTTTATGATCTTGCATTTTTCGCAAATCGGTTTTACCGACGGTCTAACTTTCATCGTTTTCTCCTCCGTTTCGCATCATTAGGCGCTTTCGCCTTCATCTTTCGTATGCGGTTTATTTCGCGCGCCAGGTTATCCTTCCGCGCGTCAGATCATACGGGCTCATCTCAAGGGTCACCTTGTCTCCGGGAAGTATCCTTATGAAATTCATTCTCAGTTTTCCGGAAATGTGGGACAGGACCCTGTGACCGTTGGGAAGCTCAACCATGAACGTAGCATTGGGAAGCGCTTCGACTACCTTACCTTCTACTTCTATTACATCGTCCTTAGCCATGATTAATTACCCCCTGTCATAGAATCTGCAGCTTCGTCGGAACTTTCCTGTGTTCCGGCGATTTCTCTGCGCAATTCGGCATTTGTGACCTTTTCACCTGCGCGGAGCTTCTCAGCCGTGCGTGTGGAGCTCTGCGCGTAAAGCTCAATGTGTTTAAGCTTCTTTGTTTTCGGTGATTCGATCTTGCGCTGCCTGCCGTTTGCGATCGATACATGGTTTTCTTTCGGAAAACCAATGACAACGAACAACTTTCCCGCATCACGTCCGTTTTTAGAGCGGACTATGCTGGAAACGATGATGTCATCCATGATGCACCTCATTCCACAATAGTCGTTATTATGGGTTCGTCTCCCATGATAACCACTGTGTTCTCGTAATGCGCCGACAGCTTTCCGTCTGCCGTATGGACCGTCCATTTATCGTCGTCAACGTAAACGTCGCGCGTACCGGCGTTTATCATAGGCTCAATCGCCAGCGCCAGACCGTCCCGGAGTCTTATTCCGCGGCCCGGGCGGCCGAAGTTAGGCACCGGCGGGTCCTCGTGAAGCTCTCTGCCTACACCGTGGCCCACGTATTTGTCTACTACGCCGTAGCCGAAGCTTTCGGCGTATGTGCCGATGGCGTTTGAAATGTCGCCCAGGCGATTGCCCGTTTTCGCCATTTTCAAGCCTTCAAAGAAGGACTGCTTCGTCACTTCTATAAGCTTTTTCGCCTCGTCGGAAATCTCGCCCACGGCAACAGTCTCGGCGCAGTCGCCGTGAAAGCCTTTGAACTTGGCTCCCACGTCAATGCTCACGATGTCGCCCTCTTTGAGCTTTCTTTCCGACGGTATGCCGTGTATTACAACGTCGTTGATGGAAATGCATACGCTGTTTGGGAAGCCGCCGTAGTTTAAAAACGACGGCGTCGCCTTGTGGTGCGTGATGTAGGCGTATACCTTGCGGTCGATGTCAAGCATCGAAACGCCGGGCTTGCACAGCGAGGCTGCCAGCGCCCTCGCGCCTCCGGCTATCTTTCCCGCCTCGCGCATACATTCAATCTCCGACCGGGATTTGATGTAGATCATATCCCCTTAACCTTTCAAAGCGGACAGGATATCAGCGGTAACAGCCTTAAGCTCGCGCTTACCGTCGATATTTATCAGCTTGTTTCTCTTTGCATAGAAGTCCTCAAGGGGCTGGGTCTGCTCATGATATATCTTTAAGCGGTTCTTAACCGTTTCCGGTTCGTCGTCCTTTCTTAAGATGAGCTTCTTGCCGCACTTGTCGCAATGCACGTTATCCTTGGACGGGAGACTTATAAGGTGATAAGTCGCGCCGCAGCCCTCGCATACGCGTCTGTTGGTGAGACGGTCGATTATAACGTCGTCGCCTAAAACGATATTGACAACGCGGTCTATCTCGATACCCATGCTCTCCAGTGCCTCGGCCTGTACGACCGTGCGCGGGAAGCCGTCAAGAAGGAAGCCGTTCTTGCAGTCGTCCTTTGCAAGACGCTCTTTGATTATCTCAATTACGACCTCATCGGGTACGAGCGCGCCGGACTTCATATAGGACTCGGCCTTGCGGCCCAGCTCCGTCTGGTTCTTCAGCGCTTCTCTTATGATGGCGCCCGTCGATATTGCCGGTATTTTAAGCTCCGCGCAGACAAACTCGGCCTGCGTGCCCTTGCCTGCTCCGGGAGCGCCTAAAAATATAAGTTTCATCTGAATTTCCTCCTATTCCAAGAAGCCCTTGTAGTGACGCATAAGCATCTGAGACTCCATCTGCTTTACGGTATCGAGCGCAACGCCTACAACTATAAGCAGCGAGGTGCCGCCGAAGTAGAGGTTCATGCCCAGCGCTCTCGAGAAGAATATCGGAAGCACTGCGATAAGGCCTAAGAAGATTGCGCCTATAACGATGACCTTCGACAGGATCTTGGAAATGTAGTCGCTGGTGGGCTTGCCGGGACGTATGCCGGGTACAAATCCGCCGTTTTTCTTTAAGTTGTTCGCAACTTCTATCGGGTTGAACTGAATCGACACGTAGAAGAAGTTGAAGAATATGATAAGCAGGAAGTAGATGATTGCATAGAGCCAGGAAGACGAGCTTATCAGGTTCAGTACAAGGTATCCGAAGCTGCCTACCTCGGGAGCGGGCAGGAAACGCGCTATAAGCTCAGGCAAGCTTACGATGGACGATGCAAAGATTATCGGGAGCACGCCGCTCATGTTTACCTTTAACGGAATATGAGTCGACTGGCCGCCGTACATCTTGCGTCCGACAACGCGCTTTGCGTACTGTACGGGTATTCTTCTTTCGGCGTTGGTCATAAATACGACGAACGCAACGATGAGCACTGCAACGATGATGAGTATTATCGTAGTCAGCACGTTAAGCTGTCCGGACTCGTTCATAGCCATAACCGACTTCACCATAGCGGGGCCTCTCGAGATAATACCTGCAAAAAGGATTATCGATATGCCGTTGCCGATGCCGTATTCGGTTATCTGCTCGCCGAGCCACATGATGAACGCGGTGCCCGCGGTAAACGTGAGTATGATTACAAACGCCACGAATACGTTATGGGGATAAAGCACTGCGTTGAACTGGTTTCTGAGCACCATATAATAGGCAAAACCCATGAGAAGACCGATAAGCACGGTAAGATAGCGGGTGTATTTAGCCAGCTTCTTTCTTCCCTCAACGCCTTCTTTTGCAAGTCTTTCAAGAGCGGGTATTGCCACCGTCAAGAGCTGCATGATGATCGAGGCGTTGATATAAGGGGTAATCGACAGAGCGAATATCGTTGCCGAAGCAAACGCACCGCCCGTCAAAGTATCTAAAAAGCCGAATATAGTGCCGCCCGTTGCTTCCATGAACGCGTTCATGGCAACCGGGTCTATATAAGGCACCGGAATTACCGAACCGATTCTGAATATTACTATCATCAGTATGGTAAAAAGGATTTTTTTCCGAAGTTCCGGTATACTCCATGCATTCTTTATGGTCTCTACCATAGGCTATATCACCTCAGTTTGTCCGCCGGCGCCCGTTATCTTCTCCTGAGCGGTCTTGGAGAACTTAGCGGCCTTGACCGTAAGCTTCTTGGTCAGCTCACCGCCTCCCAGGATCTTAACGCCGTCGCACTCCTTCTTGATGATACCTGCTTCAAGTAAAGCTGCGCTGTCAACAGTCGCGCCCGATTCAAAGGCTTCAAGCGCGGATACGTTTACGCTTACATAAGTTTTAGCAAAGATATTGTTAAAACCTCTCTTGGGGAGGCGTCTCTGCAGCGGCATCTGACCGCCTTCAAAGCCTATTCTCACACCGCCGCCGCTTCTTGCGTTCTGGCCCTTGTGGCCTCTGCCTGCCGTCTTGCCGTTTCCGGATCCGGGGCCTCTGCCCTTTCGGTATGCGGGTTTCACAGAGCCGGCCTGGGGAGCAAGTTCATGTAAATTCATCTCGCAATACACCTCCTTTTAATTTTCCTCTTGTACGTCTATCAAGTGTATGATGCGTTTGATTTTTCCCTGAGTCTGAGCGTTATCGGGCTGTAAGGTCACATCGTTGATCTTTCTGAGGCCTAAAGAGTAAGCGGTAAGTATCTGCTTTTCGCCTCTGCCGATAAGGCTCTTTTTGAGCGTAATCTTTAATTTCGCCATGATGTTTGACCTCCTATCCAATAATCTCCTCAACGGTCCTGCCGCGGGTGGATGCGACCTTAGCCGCGTCTCTCATGCTTGCGAGACCTGCAATCGTTGCCATAACAACATTTCTCGGATTGTTAGATCTGAGAGATTTTGTTCTTATATCCTTTATGCCTGCGAGCTCAAGTACGGCACGTACGGGGCCGCCTGCAATAACGCCGGTACCGGGTGCAGCGGGCTTTAAGAGCACTCTTGCTGCGCCGAATGCGCCGATCGTCTCATGCGGAACGGTGGATTCGTCCAAAGAAACCTTTATGATGTTCTTCTTCGCGTCCTCTATTCCCTTTCTTATTGCCTCGGGAACCTCGGCTGCCTTGCCCATACCGCAGCCTACATGTCCTTCGCCGTCACCGACAACGACAAGCGCTGCGAACTTGAAGATACGGCCGCCCTTAACGACCTTCGTAACACGGTTGATGGTTACGACCTTCTCGCTGAGCTCCAATGCATTTGCATCTATTTTCTCTAACATGGCTCTCCTCCTTATCTTAGAATTTCAGTCCGCCTTCTCTTGCCCCGTCCGCAAGCTCCTTTATGCGGCCGTGGTAGAGATATCCGCCTCTGTCGAATACGACAGCCTCGATGCCTGCGTCAAGCGCCTTCTTGGCGATGAGCTTTCCGACAGTCTTTGCGCCCTCTTTGTTGGAGCCAACGCCCTCAAATTCTTTATCAAGCGAGGAAGCGGCAGCTAACGTCTTGCCGGCTACGTCGTCGATGATCTGAGCGTAAATGTGCTTGCCGCTGCGGAACACGTTAAGTCTCGGTCTTTGGGGAGTACCGGAAAGTGTGCGTCTTATTTTGTTATGACGCTTTGCGCGCGCCTTGTACTTATTAGGTTTCGTTACCACTGACAGTCACTCCTCTCTTACTTCTTCTTAGCGCCGGTCTTGCCTTCCTTGCGCTTTATAACTTCGTCTGCATACTTGATGCCCTTGCCCTTATACGGTTCGGGCGGTCTCTTCTCTCTTATCTCGGCTGCAAACTGGCCAACTGCCTGCTTGTCATAGCCGGAAACGACGATCTTGTTGGGAGTGGGGCACTCAATGGTGATGCCCTCGGGCTCATCCATGATTACCTGATGCGAGTAGCCGAGGCCCATAACGAGCTGCTTGCCCTGCTTCTGTACTCTGTAACCTACGCCGTTTACGTCAAGCTCCTTCTTGAAGCCTTCCTTGGTGCCTACCACCATGTTGTTTATAAGGGATCTGGTAAGGCCGTGGAGCGAACGGTGAAGCTTGTCGTCGCTGGGACGCTTAACCGTTATCGTATTGCCTTCCATCTCAACTATCATATCCTTGTGAAGTTCCCGCGTTAAGGTGCCCTTGGGGCCTTTAACGGTAATCGTGTTGCCGTCTAAGGTGACTTTAACATCGGAGGGGACTTCAACAGGCATTCTGCCTATTCTCGACATATTGGTTATCCTCCTTAATTACCAAATAAACGCTAAAACTTCGCCGCCGACATTCTGCTTTCTTGCTTCCTTGTCGGTCATGATGCCCTTCGACGTGGAGATTATCGCAATACCCAGGCCCTTAAGAACTCTGGGGAGCTCGTCGCAGCTTGCGTAAACTCTCAGGCCGGGCTTCGATATACGCTTGAGTCCGGTCAAGGAATTTACCTTGCCGGGGCCGTATTTCAGAGTGATTCTGATAACGCCCTGCTGGTCGTCGTTGATTATCTGAAAGTTCTTGATATAGCCTTCGTCAAGAAGTATCTGTGCGATAGCCTTCTTCATGTTCGACGCAGGGATATCAACACTGTCGTGCTTTGCCTTCGATGCATTTCTTATGCGCGTAAGCATATCCGCGATCGGATCAGTCAAATACATTCTTTCACTACCTCCTTCTCATTTCCAAGGTAATTACCAGCTTGCTTTCTTTACGCCGGGAATGTGTCCCTTGTAAGCAAGCTCTCTGAAGCAGATGCGGCAAATACCGAATTTTCTTAAATAGCCGTGGGGACGGCCGCAGATCTTGCATCTGTTATATGCTCTGGTGGAAAATTTGGGCTCCGCCTGCTGCTTTAAAACCATCGCTTTTTTAGCCATTCTTTACCTCCTAATTTAAGCGCGTACGAACGGAGCGCCAAGAAGCGACAACAGTTCGCGGGCCTCTTCATCGGTCTTTGCCGTCGTTACGAATATGACGTCCATACCGCGGATAGCATCGATCTTATCGTACTCTATTTCGGGGAATATAAGCTGTTCCTTAATACCGAGGGCATAGTTGCCGCGGCCGTCGAAAGCGTTGGGGTTTATGCCTCTGAAGTCACGAACTCGCGGAAGAGCTACCGAAAAGAGCTTATCAACGAACTCGTACATTTTCTCGGAACGTAAGGTAACCTTCGCGCCGATGTTCATGCCTTCTCTTAACTTGAAGGCTGCGACGGACTTCTTAGCCTTGGTGATGACCGCCTTCTGGCCGGTTATGTTCGCAAGGTCGGTAAGTGCGCCTTCGAGAGCCTTCTGGTTGTCCTTTGCTTCGCCAAGACCGATGTTTATTACGACCTTATCGAGCTTCGGTATCTGCATGGGGCTCTTATACTCAAACTTCTTCATAAGCGCCGGAGCTGCTTCATTTGTGTATTTTTCTTTTAAACGAGACATTTCATATCCTCCTTTCGCGCTTACAGAGTCTCGCCGCAGTGCTTGCAAACGCGAACCTTCGTGCCGTTCTCAAGGAACTTGTGGCCCGGTCTGGTCGGCTTGTTGCACTTGGGGCAGATGTTTATAACCTTACTTGCGTAGAGCGGGATCTCCTTCTTGATTATGCCGCCGCGCTCTCCCTGACGCTTGGGGCGTACATGAGTGGTCGCTACGTTTATACCGTCAACAACGACCTTTCTTTCAGCGGGGATAACGCGGAGGACCTTGCCGGTCTTTCCCTTGTCCTTGCCGGAGAGTACCTTTACGGTGTCGCCTTTTTTAACGTGTACCTTATTATTCACTTCCTGGCACCTCCTTAAAGTACTTCCGGAGCGAGCGAAAGGATCTTGATGTATTCCTTATCGCGGAGCTCTCTTGCAACAGGGCCGAATATACGGGTTCCCCTGGGGTTTTTGTCTTCTTTGATTATAACGGCTGCATTATCGTCAAATTTGATATATGTTCCGTCTGCACGTCTTAAGCCCTTGGCCGAACGAACTACTACGCATCTTACAACGTCGCCCTTTTTAACCATGCCGCCGGGAGCAGCTTTCTTAACGGAAGCCACTATGACGTCGCCGATGTTGGCGTACTTTCTCTTCGAGCCGCCGAGGACCTTAATGCACATGATTTCCTTTGCGCCGGTGTTGTCGGCTACTCTCAAAAATGATTGTGCCTGAATCAAGGTGCTTTGCCTCCTTCTTTGTTGTACTTCGGATGCGGATTATATGTGCCGAACATATGTCCGCGTCCTTAAAGCGATTATTTTGCTTTTTCTATGATTTCCACAAGGCGCCATCTCTTGTCCTTAGAAAGACGTCTTGTTTCCATTACTTTGATCTTGTCGCCGATACGGCACTCGTTGTTCTCGTCGTGTGCCTTAAGCTTGTAGGTGCGCTTTACTATCTTCTTGTAAAGCGGATGCTTAACGCTGTCCACGATGGCAACTACGACGGTCTTATCCATCTTGTCGCTTACTACCATACCGACTCTGGTTTTTCTATTGCCTCTTTCCATAGCTGTCCTCCCGATTAAGCATTAAGCTCTTTTTGGCGAAGGATCGTCTTGCACCTTGCGATATCCTTCTTAACGTGAACTATCTTCATAGGGTTGTCAAGCTGATTCGTGGCGTGCTGGAATCTTAAGTTGAAAAGTTCGCTTTTAAGCTCGGTGATCTTTTCGTTAAGCTCCACAGCCGTCATCTCTCTGATTTCCTGAGCTCTCATTCTTATTCAACCTCCGTTTCAGCAGTCTCTTTCTTGACGAACTTACATTTGAGCGGAAGCTTGTGGCTTGCAAGTCTTAACGCTTCGCGCGCTACTTCCTCGCTTACGCCGCCTATCTCAAACATAACTCTGCCCGGCTTTACGACTGCTACCCAATACTCGGGCGAGCCCTTACCGGAACCCATTCGGGTCTCGGCCGGCTTCTCCGTTACCGGCTTGTCGGGGAATATCTTAATCCAGACCTGACCGCCTCTCTTGATATAACGGGTCATGGCGATACGGGCCGCTTCGATCTGGTTGGACGTGATCCACGCGGGCTCGAGGGCCACCAGGCCGTACTCGCCGTTGGTGATCTTGTTGCCGCGGAGAGCTTTACCCTTCATACGGCCGCGCTGTACTCTTCTGTATTTGATTTTACCGTTCGGCTGTAACATTAGTCAGCTCCTCCTTCCTTCTTCGGCGCCGGGGCAGCAGGTCTCGCGTTCTGGGCGGGAGCGCCGTTCGGAGCGGTTCTGGGGCGGCGGGGATCGTTGCTGAAGCGGCCGTCGCGCTGGCCGTCACGTCTGCCGGAACCTCTGCGGTCGCCGTCTCTGCGGTCACCGTCTCTCCGGTCTCTTCTCGGACCGTTTCTGCGGTCGTCGGTTCTCGGCTTTCTTCTCTCGTCCGCGCCGGTCTTGGTACGGGCAGCCTCGGAGAGGACTTCGCCCTTGTAGATCCAGACCGTGCAGCCGATCTTGCCGTAGGTGGTGTTGGCCTCGGCAAAGCCGTAGTCGATGTCCGCGCGGATGGTCTGCAGCGGAATGG